>ERZ1034361.1966-NODE-1966-length-10155-cov-2.169180_pt1 | contig 10155 bp, 8 predicted proteins | sample MGYA00520617_ERZ1034361 | MGnify/ENA primary metagenome ERZ1034361 (study PRJEB33736, sample SAMEA104284507) | Azolla filiculoides | biome: Urban; feature: Water surface; material: Ditch water | place: Netherlands | collected 2015-10-28 | depth 0-0.1 m ... | reverse complement strand
ATTCTGTGTTTGCGTGCTCGGGGCTCTTCCTTGCCCTTGCGCAGCGAGTGGTGGTGCTTGCGGCTTCGCTCTGACTCCAGCTTGGCCAGTATCTCGGCTATCGATTCGGGCGAGGGCACCTTGATCGGGTGGATCTTCATGGCGACCACGCGGGCCGCGCCGGAGCCGCCAATGGCCGCCACGTAGACGATGGCGCAGTCATGAATAGCTTCCAGCTTGGGGGCGAGCTTGTCCTCGTCGCCGTCTTCTTCGAGCTTGTCGCCAAACTCAAAGCTCTCGACAAAGCGGTGGCCCTCGGCCGTGGCATCAAAGACGACGATGCTCTTGGCCCAGCCAAAGTGCGCGTCCACGTGCTCCTTGTCCTGGGTAGCGAAGGCGATTTTCATAAGACTTCTCCTAAGGTTAATCAAGCGCTGGCTTCGGCCAGGTCGGTGGGGTTGGAAGGCGTGCAAGTGCCGCAGCCGGAGGGTGCGCAGGCGCTTTGCGCGGCGGCCACGCTGTTCAGCAGCGTGGACTGTGTTGTTGCGGCGCGCAGGGCTTCAGGTGTGAGCGGCCAGTCGTTCGCATGGTGGTGGCCCAGGTTGGCCAGCATGGTGTTGGCGAACTCAAAAATGAAGTCCATGGTGCCGCGGTAACCGACCATGCGCTTGTGCGCATTGCCGATGCGGTCGAACACCGGAAAGCCAATGCGCAGCAGCGGCTTGCCCAGCCGCTCGGAGGCCTGGCGGCCGTGGGCGTGGGTGATCAGCAGGTCGCAGTCCGCCGCGCCCTTTTCCAGATCTTCCAGGTCGCCCAGCATCACTTGTTCGGCTGGCAGCAGTGCATGCGAAGCCGACTTGGTGGTGCTGATGCAGGTGGTCAATTCGGCGCCCATCTCGTGCAACAGGCTGCCCACGGCCAACAGCAGGTCCGGCTCGGCGGCTATCGCCACCTTGACGCCGCCGGTGTAGAAGTGGCCGTCCAGCATGGCGTCGAGCAACTGGCTGCGCTGCCTGCGGTATTTGGCGGGCACCGGTTTGCCGGAAATGGCGGAGAGGCGTTGCAGCAGGCGGTCGTTGACCTCCAGGCCCAGCAGGCGGTCAAAGATTTCCAGTGGCGTGCCGGCAATTTCCTGCAAGGCCACAGCGGCCTCGCGGGTCTGTTCGCCCACGCCAATCGTCAGCGCCGAGGCACCGGCCGCGCGTACATCTTCCAGCGTCGTGCCGCCAATGGTGGTGCCGCGCCAGTCGGGCGGAATGTGGCCATCCAGCGAGCCGGAGATGTCGGGCAGCACCACGGCGCGCAGGCCAAAGGACTCGATGATCTCGCGCAACTCATCAATGTCACCGGGCGTCAGATGGCTGCCGGGCAAGAGCGTGACCTGGTCGGCCTGCACCGGCAGCGGCTTGACCAGCGTCTTCACAATCGCATTCACCGCATGCGCATAGCCGTCTTCAAAACCGCCCACATAGTCGGGCGTGGAGACATAGACGATCTCGGTGTCAGCCAACTCCGGCTTGCGCTTGCGCACGGTGGCAATAAAGCCATGCACATCGTCGCCCTTGGTTTCGGTAAGTCCCGTGGAGCAGATGGCGATGACCTTGGGATTGGCGCGCTTGTGGATGTTGAGCAGCGCGGCCTCGATGTTGTCGTAGCCACCCATGATGCTGGTGACCTCGTTCATGGCCGTGGTCTGCAGCGGAATCGCTTCCTTGAAGTGGCGCACCAGCAGCACCAGGCCAAAGGAGGTGCAGCCCTGCGAGCCATGCATCACCGGCATGCAGGAGTCCAGCCCCAGAAAGGCCAGGCTGGCGCCCAGCGGCTGGCTCATCTTGAGCGGGTTGACCGAACAGGCCTTCTTGGATTCAACAACGTGTGCCATGGTGTGTGCCTTGTGGTGTTACGTTCAAGCAGGCACTTCTTCGGGCTCCAGCCCCATGGACTGGGCGGCCACGGCGGTCAGGTAATTCATGGCGCTCAAGGGGGCGCTTGCTGCGTCCACAACGGGCGCAACTTCCAGCGCAGCGGCAATGGCCTGCACGACACACAGCGTTTCACCATCGTCGCCCCACGGCGCGGGAATGCGCACCTGCTGCCAGACCGGGTTGAAGATGGCGCGGGAAATCTCGCGCACCAGGTCCACCATGCCCTCGTAGCCGGCATAGGCGTGGTGGCGTTCCTGGTTGATGTCCAGCCAGGGCATGCGCGCCTTCAGCGCCACGAATTGCGAGCGTCCGCCGCTCAGCATGATGTCGGCACGCGCGTCGCGCAGCATGGCGTACATCTCGCGCGGCGTCATGTCGTCGATCATGTGGGCGTCGGCCCCTTCGCCCATGATCTCCTTGATCTTTTCCTTGTCTTCCTTGGTGGACTTCTTGACGCTGGTGCCCACGATTTCCATGCCGCCCTCTTGCAGCGCCGCCACCACCGACCAGACGCTCATGCGCTCAGCACTGTGGGCCAGGTCGTAGCCGCCGCCCGGCCCCCGGGTGGCACGGACAAAGCCGTGCTCGCGCAGCGCTTTGAGTAGGCTTTCGACATAAGACACCGACAAACCCACCCTCGCGGCCAGCTCGGCAGTGGTGATGGTGCTGCCCGTGGGCAGCCCCGCCATGACAACCAGGGCGTTGACGGCATGAAACACTTTTTTGCTCAACATACAGGGATGTCCTCCACTTGTGGGTGCTGAATCTATCACCCATCACCCCAACATCTACTCAATTTTTGATGTATACATAAAATTCAGTTCAATATCTACTCAAAACATCCCCCATGAGCCAACCCATCGCCAACCACCGCATCGGTGCCATATCGGCTCTCAGTGGCGTGCCTGTCTCCACCTTGCGCGTTTGGGAGGCACGGCACGGTGCGTTCACACCCGCCAAGTCGGAAGGTCGCCACAGGCTTTACTCCGACGAAGATGCGCTGCGGGCGTCCTTGATCCGGCAACTGACCGAATGCGGGCACAGCATCAGCACTTTGGCCAAGCTGTCCGCCACGCAACTCAATGCATTGCTTCAACAACAACGCAGCGCGGGCCAGCGCAGCCGCACAACAGCGTCCTCGCAGACACCGATCACGGTGGCGGTGGTGGGTGTGGGCATGGCCGCACGTGTCGCCTCGGGCCAACTGGCGCTGGCTTTGCGCGACAAACCGATCCAGATCACCGAGATCCTGGAAGACCTGGACGAAGCGGCCAAGGCCCCCATGCCCTCGCGCCCACAGGTCTTGGTGGTGCGGGTCAACTCCTTGCACGTGCTGGCGGGCAACAACATCCAGCGCCTGGTGCATGCCCACCCGTTTCAGCAAGCCATCGTGCTCTACAACTTCGGACAGGAGCCCGTCATCGCAGGCCTCAAGTTGGCGGGCATCAAGTTGCGCAGGGAGCCGATCTCGAACGCGGAGCTGGGCGAGTTGATCAACTCGCTCTTGTGGTTGGACCACAACCCAGCGGCGAGCGATGTGCAGCGCAGTGGTTTGGTACCGCCGCGCAAATACAGCGACGAAACCTTGCACCTCGTGGCAAACAGCCCCAACAAAGTGCTGTGCGAATGCCCACGGCACGTGGCCGAGCTGATCTCGCAATTGGCGAGCTTTGAGCAATACAGCCAAGAGTGCTTGAACAAAAGCGCCGAAGACGCCCACTTGCACGCCTACCTGAGTTCGGTCTCGGGCTCAGCCCGCGCCCTGTTTGAAAAAGCCTTGGAGATGGTGGCACAGCACGAGAACATCACGCTGCCGCAGATACCGACTTGGGGAGCAAAGTCGTCTTGACGGCAAGCCGCTGCTCGCCATGAAACGCCATGTTGCCCTGATTGCGCTCGCCCTCACCGCACTGGGGGTGGGCCTGAGCCATCTGCAGTGGCTGCCCACAGACAACGGCCACTTGCTGGCCATCGACGGGCGTGCGGTGGATGTGCAAGGCTGGGTGGCCGACACCCACAATCGTCTGCGGCGCGACTGTGCAGCGGTTCAAACACTGAACGTGCAAGACCCCTTGCACGCGCAAGCCTTGGCTGCGGTGCGTGACTACAGCCCACCCGCCTCCAAGTCGGCCCGCTTGCAGGCAGCTTGGCGCGCAGGCCCATGGCTTTTGGTCGAGGCGCAGTTTGACGCCTTGCTGCCCTCGGTGGTGCTGTTGCGCGATGTGGCGGGGCGTGTGCAGATCGAGCCGCAAGGCATCTGGAGTGGCCAGACCGACCCTTGGCGTACTGCACCTTTGATACGCGCCTATCTGTCGCAACAAGTGCCCACGGCGCCGCCTGCGCTGCTGGCTTGCTTTGAGCCACAGCTGGTGCATTGAAGGGCACCCACCATGGGCACACAACTGGTTTGGTTCAAACGGGATTTGCGCGTGCACGACCACGCCGCTTTGGCGCAAGCGGCCGCGCAGGGGCCGGTGCTGTGCGTCTACATCATCGAGCCCTCGTATTGGGCGGCGCCCGATGCCTCGCAAAGGCAATTCGACTTTGTGCGCGAATGCCTGCGCGACCTGTACCGACAACTCAAGGCCTGCGGCCAAGTGCTGCATGTGCTGACCGGCGAAGTGACCGAGGTGCTGGAGCAACTGCACCAACAGCAAGCCTTCAGCCATTTGCACTCGCACCAAGAAACCGGCAACGGCCTGACCTACCGGCGTGACCTGGCGGTGGCGCAGTGGTGCCAAACACGCGGCGTGATGTGGCAAGAGCAGCGCCAACACGGCGTGGTCCGCCGCCTGCCCAGCCGCGACGTGTGGAGCGACCACTGGCAGCAGCTGATGGCCGAGCCGCAACTGCCGACACCGACACTGAACAGCGCCGAGTGGCCTTGGGCCCCGCAAGCCTTTCCTGAATGGCAGGCCTGGGGTCTGCCACTAGACCAAGCCCCTGAGCGCCAAACCGGCGGACGCAGCGAAGGTTTGCGCACACTGCACAGCTTTTTGAATGCACGCAGCAGCCAGTACCGGGGCGGGATTTCATCGCCCCTGAGCGCCGAAACGGCTTGCTCTCGGCTCTCGCCCTATTTGAGCTGGGGGTGCCTGAGCCTGCGCGAGGTCGTGCAAGCCACCGAGCAAACCTTGCGCGCACCCAGCACAGACGCATGGACGCGCAAGGGGCTGAACGCCTTCATGAGCCGGCTGCATTGGCACTGCCATTTCATGCAAAAGCTCGAAAGCGAACCCGCCATCGAACACCGCAACATGCACCGAGGCTACGACGGCCTGCGCGAAAACGACTGGAACGCAGAACACTTTGAACGCCTGCGCACGGCCACCACAGGCTGGCCGCTGGTCGATGCCTGCGTGACCATGCTGCAACACACCGGCTGGCTCAACTTCAGGATGCGCGCCATGCTGGTGTCGGTGGCGGCCTATCCGCTGTGGCTGCACTGGCGCGAAGTGGGCCACTGGCTGGCCGCGCAATTTGTGGATTACGAACCGGGCATCCACTGGAGCCAGATGCAAATGCAGTCGGGCACCACCGGCATCAACACCACACGCGTGTACAACCCAATCAAACAAGCGCAAGACCAAGACCCGCAAGGCGTGTTTGTGCGGCGCTGGCTGCCGGTGCTGCGCCGAGTGCCCGACACCTGGCTGTTCGAGCCCTGGAAAATGCCGCTTTCGGTGCAGGCGCAGTGCGGCGTGACGGTGGGCCGCGACTGGCCCTTGCCCGTGGTGGATCTGGCCGAGGCCACGCGCAGCGCCAAGGCGCAATTGCATGCACGGCGCAACACCGCGCCGGTGCGCCAAGCCAAGCAAGCGGTGATCGACAAGCACGCTTCGCGCAAGCGCCCAGAGGGCACCCGAAAACGCCGACCACCCACCGCGCCCAAGGCGCAAACCACACTGGACTTTTGACATGCACCACCCCACCCCGCCGATTCGCCACCTGGTTCTGGTGCTGGGCGATCAGCTGGACCTGAACGCCAGCGCGCTGCAGGACTTCGACCCGCTGTGTGACGTGGTCTGGATGGCCGAAGTGATGCAAGAGTCCACCCATGTGCCCTCGGCCAAGCAGCGCACCGCTTTGTTTTTGAGTGCCATGCGGCATTTTGCGCAAGGCCTGCGGGCGCAAGGCTGGCCCGTGCATTACACCGAGCTGGACGACCCGCACAACACCGGCACGCTGGCGGGTGAGTTGGCCCGCGCCATCGCCCATTGGCAGCCCGAGGCCCTGTGCATGACCGCGCCGGGCGACTGGCGCGTTTTGCAGGCCCTGCAGGCCACGGCCAAGGCGCAGGGCAAGCCCTTGGCGCTGCGCGATGACCTGAGCTTTTTCACCACGGTGCGCGACTTTGCGGCGCACGCCAAAGGCCGCAAGCAACTGCGCATGGAGTATTGGTACCGCGAACAACGCCAGCGCTTTGGCGTGCTGATGGACGGCGACAAACCGGTGGGCGGACAGTGGAATTACGACGCGGACAACCGCGAATCTTTTGGCAAACACGGCCCGCAAAACCTGCCCGCACCCCAGCGCTTTGCGCCCGACGAAACCACACAGACCGTGCTCGATCTGGTGTCGCGGGCCTTGCCCGATGCACCCGGCCAACTGCAAGACTTTGCCTGGCCCGTGACACGCGACCAAGCGCTGCAAGCCCTGGACGACTTCATCAACCACCGGCTGCCGCTTTTCGGGCAGTACGAAGACGCCATGTGGGCAGGCGAGCCTTGGCTGTACCACTCGATGCTGTCGGCGTGTTTGAACCTGAAACTGCTGTCAGCGCATGAGGTGGTGCAAGCGGCCGAGCAAGCCTGGGTGCAAGGCCAAGCGCCGCTGGCGGCGGTGGAAGGTTTTGTGCGGCAGATTCTGGGCTGGCGCGAATACGTGCGCGGCATGTACTGGACGCAAATGCCCAACTACCTGGCGCGCAACGCCTTGGACGCGCAAGAAGAATTGCCAGCCTTCTTCTGGACAGGCGAGACCGACATGGCCTGCCTGCGCGATGCCCTGCAGCAAACGCTGCGCCACGGCTATGCCCACCACATTCAGCGGCTGATGGTGCTGGGGCTTTACGGCCTGATGCGCGGCGTGCACCCGCAGCACATGCACAGCTGGTTTTTGAGTGTGTATGTGGACGCGGTGGAATGGGTCGAGCTGCCCAACACCCTGGGCATGTCGCAGTTTGGCGATGGTGGGCTGATGGCCAGCAAGCCCTATGTGGCCACGGGCAAATACATCCAGCGCATGAGCAACCACTGCCAAGGTTGTCGCTATGACCCCGCGCAATCCACCGGACCCAAGGCTTGCCCGTACACCACGCTGTATTGGGATTTTTTGATGCGCCACGAGACGCTGCTCAAGACCAACCCGCGCATGGGGATGCAGCTGAAAAACTTGTCGCGCTGGACCGAAGAAGCCCGGCAGGCTGTGCAGCTGCAGGCCAAAGCACACCGCGACAACGCTTGACCCATCGAGGAAATCTGGCAGACAGATCGATGCCGGTGGCTGCACCCAGCAGCAGGGTTCACGCTTGCATCACCCAACTTTACACAAGGCGTACACGGCCTTGACTTGGGTCAAACACAATCGCCGTCGATCACTGCAACTGTCTTGCGGCGACACAACACCCAGAGGTTCCATGCCATCACCCACACCCCCCACCCTCATACACGCCAAGCTCTTGCTGGCCATCAGTTGCATCGGTTTGACGGTGGCTGCACACGCGCAAGCCGTGGATGAAGAAGCTTGGCGATTCAGTGTCGGCATGGGCCTCATGTCGCAACCCAAATACCCGGGCAGCAGCGAAACACGCGTGGGCGCCATGCCCACCTTCAGCGCCAGTCATGGCCGATGGCAGATCGGCGCCTTGCCCGGCGCAGGTGTGCCCGTGGGTGTGAGCTACACCTTGATGCAAGACGGCCCATGGCGTTTGGGCGTGGGCGTAGGCACCAGCTTGGGCAACCCGCGCAAGGGCAACGAGAACAACAACTTTTCTCAACTCGGCACGATCGAGCAAACCACCTTGGGCACCCTCACGGGCAGTTACACCGAGGGCGCCTGGGCAGCAAACGCCAGCATCGCCAGCGATGTGGGCGGACACGCGCAGGGCACACGGGCCATGTTGGATGTGATGTACCGCATCCGCCCCACCGACCGCTTGTCTTTGAGCGTCGGCCCAGGCTTGACCTGGATGGACAGCCGCTACGCCAGCACCTATTACGGCGTGAGCGACACACAAAGCGCCAACACTGGCTATGCGGCCTACAAAGCCGGTGCGGGCTTGAGCGCACTGCGCCTGTCCGCCGGGGCCGACTACCAACTCACCCGCGAATGGAGCCTGTCGGCCAAGCTGGGCCTGACCCAGCTGCAAGGCGATGCCGCAGGCAGCCCCACGGTGGACAAGAAGAATCAGGCCAGCTACGGCCTGTTTGCCAACTACCGTTTTTGAGCCACCCCGGCGCGCACGCAGGCCCGGCAGATTTCGCCGATTGCGGCGGTTTTTCGCAGCCACTTGATGCAAGAAGCCCAGCGCTGGGCCAAGGGCTGAGGCCCCCCGCCCTCAGCGCAGATGGCGCAGCTTGATGAAGGCCAGCGCGGCCATCACCGCATCGTTGATGGGGTTGTGCGCTTCGCGCATCGGCAGACCCAAGTCCTTCATCAAGGTGGCCAGGCGCAAGTCGATCTCGGGCGGTGACTGGCGTTGGTGCGGGGGCAGCTGGCGCATTTTGTGCGCATGGAACAGGGCCGAGACTTCGATCTGCGGCTGCGGCAGGCCAAAGCCGAGCATCGGGAACACCACGCGGTTGAGCATGGCCACATCGAACGCCAGGTAGTAGCCCACCAAAGGACGCGGGCCGATGAAGTGCAGCAAGCGCTTGACGGCCTCATCGACCGGCATGCCCCGGGCCACATCTTTTTCACGCAAACGGTGGATGCGGATGCTTTGCGCGGAGACTTTGCCTTCGGGCCGCACCAGCACTTCGAAGCGTTCGCTGGTCATGATGCGGTCCCCCACAATGCGCACCGCACCGATCGACACGATCTCGTCGGTGCCCACCTTCAGGCCGGTGGTTTCGCAATCCAGCGAGACCCATTCCCCAGGCGGCGGTGCGTCGAGCAAGAACGCGAATTCGGGCAAAGCCAGGTGGTAACGCAACCAGCGCTCACGCAACGCTCGCCACAAGGCTTGCAGCGGCGAGAACATCACAACACATCCAGCCGAAAGTGCTGGTGCAAAAAGGTCTTGCAGTGGCGCACCACGGCCAACGCGTCCTTGAGCAAATCGCGCTCGAGCGTGCTCAGGCGCGAGACATCCACCATGCCGCTCACGGGCTGATCGCGGTCCAATTCCGCCAAGCCCGCTTGCAACTTAAGCCCCATCAAAAAGTGCAGACATTGCCCCCAGTCGCTGGCCTGGGCTGCGCTGATCACGCCGCGTGCGGCCAGCGCATCAAGACGGGCGATGGTGCCGGTCTCGCTCAAGCCCGACTGAAAAGCCAGGCTGCGCACGCCATGCACCAGCGGGAAAATGCCCTCTTTCTTGAGGTGCACAGCCGTGGGCGCATCGCCCAGGTGCAGCAAGCGGTTCCACCAACCTTGGCTGTTGCCAAAGGCATCAACCGCCGAGGCAAAGCGCGCCAGCATGGCATCGCTGTGCGTGGCGTTGCGTCGGACTTCTTGTTGCAGCGCTTGCAGCAGCGATGCGTCGCCTGCCACCGCTTGGGCGTCCAAAAAAATCGCCAGCTTCATCAGCGCTTCGGCGTCAGGCATCAAGAGCCACTGGCGCACCTGCGCGGCAAATTCACTTTGGGTCTGACGCCATTGGGCTTGGCTGACCATGATCTGGCCCGGGCATGGTGGGTAGCCAAACGCCGCCAGCGCCTCTGAAAACCGCGCACAGATGTCAGCCAGATCGGCTGGTGGCTCGTACCCATCGCGCAGCACCAGGGCGTTGTCTTGGTCGGTCTTGAGCAGTTGCTCGCCACGGCCTTCGCTGCCCATGACGAGCAAGCAACTGTTGGCCAGCAAATCGGGCGGCGCCAGCAATGCCCATGCCCGCTCAAACAAACGGGCTTGCAGGTCTTGCACCAAGCGCGCGATCAAGCCCACGCGGGTGCCGCTGCGGTGCAAGCGGGCCAACAGACCATTCATCTGAGAGGCTGCGGCAGCCAAGTCTTCGATGCTGCGGGCCGCCTCGATCTGCAGGGCCAACTGGTGCGAGTGCCCCGAAAGAAAACCGAACACATCGAGC
>ERZ1034361.1964-NODE-1964-length-10162-cov-2.832722_pt1 | contig 10162 bp, 5 predicted proteins | sample MGYA00520617_ERZ1034361 | MGnify/ENA primary metagenome ERZ1034361 (study PRJEB33736, sample SAMEA104284507) | Azolla filiculoides | biome: Urban; feature: Water surface; material: Ditch water | place: Netherlands | collected 2015-10-28 | depth 0-0.1 m ... | reverse complement strand
CCACCGGCTGCTCCGAGCCAAAGGCAGCGGCGAAGACCATCGAGGACGGCATGCCCTCCTCGATCAGGACCCGCGTCACCGTGAGTGCGCGCTGGGCGGACAGCTCCCAATTGTCAACAAAGCGGGAATTGCCGTCCCGTATCGACCGGTCGTCGGTAAAACCGCTGACCATCAACAGTTCATCGCGTGATGACAGATAGGCGCGCAACGGGATCACCAGACTGTTGAGCAGCTGCCGACCATCGGGCTGCAACTGGTCGGAATTCAATGCAAACAGCACACGACCGCTGATGCCGATGCGCCCGTTGTTCAGGGTGATCCGCCCCGAAGCCAGTTGTACGGCCAGTGCTTTTTCCAGCGTCATGCGCCGCTGTTCTTCCATCTGGCGCTTGTTGATCTCGGCTTCCAGGTGGCTCGCCAACTCCATTTGCACCCCCAGCACACCGACCAGGATCAGCACAAAAGCGCCCAGCAGGCCCGACATCAGGTCGCCAAAGACGGCCCAGACCGGCGCGGTCTGTTCCATGCCGTCGCCGGCTTCGTTCAGGTCGATCATCCGGCGACCCCTTCGGCCACTCGTGCGGACGGCGCGGCTTGCCGGCTGTGCAGGCGGCGCAGGTCTTCGATCACGCCCTGCTGCGAAGTGATGCTGAGGTCGATCACCTCACGCGCCTGCGCCACGTAGTAGGCCAGTTGCTCGTCGCTGCGCGCAATGGAGCGGCCCAGCGTGTCTTCGATGCGCTGCAGGCTGTCGATGAGCTTTTCGTTGGTGGTGTTGAAGAGTTGCACGCCGTGGTTGAACGATGCCCCAAGGCTGGACAACTCTACCGCGCTGCCGACCACCTGCGCCGCCACAGCCTCAGACTGGCCGGCCTGCGCGCCCAGCGTGTCGGCAAACTGCTGGCTGGCCTGGTCCATCACCGTCCCGGCGGCGGTGGCCAGCGACTCGATGGCGGCCCGCTGGTCGCCCGCGGACTGCTGGATGGTCTGCAGCAGCGCGTTGATTTTTTCCATCACGGCGCTGCGCTCTTCCAGCGCCAGGGTGTCGCGTTCGGAGATCCGGCTCATTTCCTCGCGCAGCTGCGCGATGACGCCGGCCGCCGCCTGGGGTACCTCGGCGGCGGTCTGCATCAATCGGGTCATGGGGGCTTCCAGCGCCGTGCCGAGGGTGGCCAGGTGGGTGGCCAGTGCCGCCTGCAGTTCGCCCAGGCGTTCCACAGCGGCGTGGCCGCGCGCGGCTTCCTGGTCGCGCAGCGCGCCCAGCTCGGTGCGCCACACGCCGGCCAGCTGGTCCATGCGTGCGCCTTGTTGCTGCGTCCAGTGGGCTTCGGAGTCGATGCGCGTGCGCACCAGTTCTTCGGAGCGGTCCAGCAGGCGCGCCATGTCGTCCACGGTGCGGCGGGCCTGGTGGCTGGTGCGTTCCGTGATGTCGGCGGCGGTTTTCTCCAGCGCCAGGCATACCGCCTGCTGCTGTTCGAGCATCTGGGCGCCGGCGCGCTGCCATTCGCTGTGCAGCGTGCTGGCCATCAGCGCCAGCTGCTGCGCCCAGGCTTCCAGCCGCTGCTGGTCCGTGGCGGCCTGCGCGGACTGCGACCGGGCCACGGCTTCGTTCACGGTGGCCAGGTGGCCGGCCAGCGCGGCCTGCAGCGCATCCAGCCGCTCGACCGCCGCGTTGCCGCGCGCCGCCTCGTCGTCCCGCAGGGCGCCCAGCTCGGTGCGCAGCTGGCGGGCCAGCTGGTCCATGCGCTCGCCGTGCTGCTGCGTCCACTGCGCCTCAGCGTCGATACGGGTCTGCGCGATTGCTTCGGACTGCGCCAGCAGCCGGCCCATGTCGGCCAGGGTCTGGCTGGCGTGCTGGCGGCTGTGCGCGGTGATTTCTCCGGCGGTGTGTTGCAGCGTCTCGCACACGGCCTGCTGTTGCGCCAAAGTCTGCGCCCCGACCTTGTGCCACTCGCCTTGCAGCGTCGCGGCCATTGATTCGAGCGACTGCGCCCACGCCGCCAGCCGCTGCTGGTCGGCCGCAGCTTGCGCGGTGTGCGACCGGGTCGCGGCCTCCTGCACCGTGCTGACCAGTGCGGTGGCACGCTGCTCGAAGCGCTCGGCGAAGCCGGCCAGCGCCCGGTCCAGCGCCTGGACCTGGTGCTCGCTGCTGCGGGCGTGGGTCTGCAGGGCGGTGGTCCAGGTGTCTGACACGGTCGCGGCGGTGGCGCTGAAGGCAGTCGTCAGGCCGTTCAGCTGCGCCTGCGCGGCGTCGCTGGCGCGCTCGTGCAGGCGCCTCGACTCCTGCGCAATCTCCGTCATCGCGGCTTCGACCACGGGCTTGAGGCTCTCGCCCGCGATGCGCGCGCTCGCCGTCAGGCTGTCTTTCAGCGACTGACCCACGGTGTCGGCCAGGCCGGTGTAGGCCGTGGTGACTTCGCGGTGAAACAAGGACTGGCTTTCCAGCAGCTGTGCGTTGAGCTGCTGGTTGCGGCGCTCCATGCCGTCCATCAGGGCCTGCAGGCCGCTGACCACCTCGGGCAGGGCCGTGGCCTGCACCTGCAGCGCCCGGTACGTTTCCTGCCGCTGGTGCGCCAGAGAAAACGGACGGAACACGGTGGCGATGCGGCTGTCCAGCAGTCGGCCCACGTCCACCCGCTCGCGCCGGCTCAGGGCCGACAGCAGGCCCAGCATGGCGGATGCGGCCACACCGGCCACCGAGGTGCCGAACGACAGTCCCAGGCCCTTGATGGGCGCGGCCAGCGCCGAGCGGATAGCGTGCAGATCGGTCGAGCCTTCCAGCGCAAACACGGCACCCTTGAAGGTCACGACCATGCCCAGGAAGGTGCCCAGCATGCCCAGCATCACCAGCAGGCCCACCAGGTAAGGCGTCAGCGCCGGGCCGGGCAGGGCGACGCGCTCGCCCTCGATGCGCAGGCGCACCGGGTTCTGCAGCGAAGGGTGCACGCCACCCAGCCAAGCGCCCAAGTCCGCCAAGGGCTGGGGCACGTTCGCCAGCGCCGTCGAAAGCGTAGCTGTGGCCGCGCGAAACTGCCGCAGCTCGAACGCGCCCAGCGCATACACCCCGGCAATCACCGCCGTCATGGCCAGCGCCAGCCCGCTGGACCCGACAAACCCGAGTCCCACCCAGACCACGGCCACCAGGCCGGCGGCAAAGGTCACTGTAAAAAATAGCCTGTTCATCTCGTCTTCTCACCCTCGTTGCGCAATGCTTCCATCAATCCCGTGACCGGCTGCAGCCGGACTTCCAGTTCCGCCAGCAGGGCCGCTTCCAGTTCCTTGCCAAAGCGGTGTTGCCATCCGCCCGGCTGGCGCCACGACGCCGGGTCGTCCGGCTGCTGCGCTGCGTCCTGCGCAAGCTGGTGCGCCGAACGCAATTGCTCGAAACGCCGCTCCAGCACCACCGGCACCGTGCCCATCATTTTTTGCTCCCGCGCCCCCAGCATCTGCTCCAGCACCGCGTCCATGGCGGCCAGTTGCGCCAACCGGGGCGTGGCCGCAGCCACTGCGTGCCGGACATGGCCGCGCAAGGCCTCGATCCGCAGGGCCATCTGGCGCTGCTGGTCCAGGTAGCGTTGCTGGTAAGGCGCAAACCCCGCGTCCGGTGCGCTGGCCCCTGGCGGCATGGGCAGCAGGCTGCGGTCGCGGTGGTCGCGGACCGGGAGGGCGCCGCTGGCCGCAATGGCCTGCACCCGCGCCGCGCGCACCCGGTGAAATTCCTCCTCCAGCGACTGGGTCTGGACCGCGCGCGCGCCCGGGCGCTTGCCCGCCACCGCCGGCTTGATCGACTGGTGCGCCGCGTGCAGTGTGATGGCGTCTGATAGGTCCAGCCACTGGCTCAGCCTTTCCGCAAAGTCCTGCCGCGATGCCTGCGGCTCCACGGGGGCCCAATCACTGAGCAAGCGAACCAGTCTTGAACTGCTGAAGTTCCTGCGCAAAAAACAATCCTTTGATTCATGAGGTGCCGTCGCTATGCCCGCACAGGGCGGTGAAGACCCGTTCAGGTCCTCTGCCTCAGACGTGCTCCAGTCATGGACCTGTGGCCGGTCGGTCGCAGCGCCTGACGCACCCTTGCGACCCACCCGCCCGCCGTGCACGCCCACCTGACAGCCTCAAGCGTCAGAACCGGCACCCGCTGGGGCTGCTGGCGACATGGACCCGGTGGAGGGCCGCGGCGGCAGGGGGTGATTAGAACCGATCTGAATAGGGGCTCCGGGGCTAGGCGCCGGTCTGGCGCGATGCCGGCGACTGGCGCAAGCGCGGCTGCTTGGGGTCAAGGCGTGTCTGTTTGGCACAGGGAAGAGGGGGCGCCTGTTTGGCCGCCATGGGCTTGTTGTCATGAGAAGTCATTCACAAAAATGGCCTGTAGCCATTGTGAAATGGTCGTAGCCTGCTATTGAATATGATTTTTGACCTGGCTTCAAAAGTCGTGCGGGCAGGTTGTAAACGTGTTTACAATTTGCGATACTGTGCGTAAACCTTCCTTTGTAGGCTCCCTTGTGCATACGCCACTGAAGCTACTCGTTGTCGCCGCTGCCCGGGACCTCTTCATGTCGAAAGGCTATGAGGCCGTGGGGATGCGGGATATCGCCTCGGCGGTGGGGCGACAACCAGTCCAGATTTACCGGCTGAACCTGTCCAAGTCTGACCTCCTGGCCGAGGTGATCCTGGCGCTCAACCAGCACCAGATTGATCAGCTTCCCGCGCTTTGCGCCCAGGTCCAGGGGGACACGCTGCTGGACAAGGTGGCGTCCTATTTCCACGCGCTGTACCGGCTGGACATCCAGTTCCTGCCGATTCGGTCGGTGGGCGCCGCCTACGGCTGGCTGTGGAGCGCTGCGTACGAGGAGAAGATCACGCAGCACGTGCTCACCTTCCTGGCCCCCATCGCCGGCTGGATGGGCGAGCACGGGCTGGACGATGTCATGGCCCGCTGCTACGGCCTGTGGTCCGTCTATTACGTCGGCTTCCGGCGGGCGGCAGTCCATGGCGGGAACGCGGAAGAATGCATTGCGGAAATCAGGCCGACTCTGGACATCCTACTCCGCGCCAACCAGGGCGGAGGTGCGGGGGCGGCCGCATTGAACCCGGGAGGTACCGCATCATGCTGATCAAGCAACTGCAACGCTTCACACGCCTGGTGGCGCTGGCCTGCCTGATGCTTGCAAGTGCCTGGGCGCAAGGGGTGGCCGGCCCGGGGGCGGTGCCGACCGTCGAGCTGACGCAGCAGGAGCGCGACTGGATTCGCGCGCACCCCCGGATTGTCTTTGGGGTGGACCCGGACTGGGCGCCGCACGTCCTGCAGAACCCCGATGGCAGCTACGCGGGGGTGGATGGCGAGATGGTGGCCCGGCTGAACGCGCTGCTGGGGACCCACATCGTTTTTGAACTGGGCGAGTGGTCGGCACTGGTGGACAAACTGAAGGAGCGTCGCGTTGACGGGCTCTCCTCGTCGGTCGTTCATGACGAGCGGCGTGGTTTCGCGCACTTCACGGATGTCTACAACAGCTACCAGAAGTTCATCTACGTCAGGGGCGACGCCGCACCGCAAATCCGTTCGACCGATGATCTGGCGGGCAAGCTGCTGGCCTTTCAGATCGGGCATCTTTACGACCAGAAGGCCCTGGCGTCCTACCCGGGTGTGACACCCGTCGCCAGATTGGGATTCCAGCAGAAATACGAGGCCGTGCTGTCCGGTGAGGCGGACGGGTTCATCGGCGACTTCGCCACCGAATACCAGCTCAAGAAAAGCGCAATCCCTTATTTCAAGCCGGTCCTGGCGCTGCGGGGGACGATTCAGGAGGTCTTTTCGATCCGCAAGGACTGGCCAGAGCTGGTGGGCATCCTCAACAAGGGGCTGAAGGCCATTTCTGAAGAAGAGCGGCAACGCATCCGGCAACGCTATGTGGATGATCCCCTGATAGACCCAGGCGCGGGCGTGGCGAGCGCCTTGACTGTGGCCGAGAAGACCTGGCTGGCCCAAAAGCATACGGTGCGGGTGCGCATCAGCGACTGGCCGCCTTACATGCGCAGGACGCCGGCGCCTTCGGGGGTGGCGGTGGATTACCTCGACGCCGTCTCAAAGCGTTTCGGCTTCAAGGTCGAATACCAGCACACACTGCGCGAATGGCCCGCAGCGATGCAGGATGTGATGGGCCCCCGCCAGCACTACGATCTGTTGCCAACAATGAACCGCACCCAGGAGCGGGAAAAGCAATTTGCACTGACCACGGACTATCTGTCCATGCCCTGGGCGATCTTCATCCGCAAGGACAGTGCCTTTATTGGCAGCCTGGACGACCTGAAAGGCAAGACGGTCGTGGTCGAAAAGGGCTTTGTGATCACCGACAAGTTGCGGGCTGACTACCCTGCGATACGGCTTTTGGTGGTGGCCGATTCAAAAGAGGCCATTGAGGCCGTATCCGAGGGCAAAGCGGATGCCTACGTGGGCAATCTGGCGGTTGCGAGCTACCTCATCCGGCAACACGCCATCAACAACCTGGTCGTTGCCGCGCCGACGCACTACGGCAACCACACCCAGGCCATGGCGGTGCGCAAGGACTGGCCGGAGCTGGCCTCGCTGATCGACAAGGGCCTTGCGGCCATGCCACTGGAGGAGCGCAATGCCATCAACGCCAAGTGGGGCAACCTGCAGGGCGTTGCGCCGATCGACTACACGCTGGTCTGGCAGGTCGCCGGTGCAGGCGCGCTGATTCTTCTGGCCTTCCTCTACTGGAACCGCCGGCTGGCGCGGGAAATCGCGCAGCGACAGGAAGCCGCACAGTACAGCCGCAGCCTGCTGGAGGCCTCGCTGGACCCGCTGGTGACGATCAGTGCGAGCGGCATGATCACCGACGTCAATGAAGCCTCCGTGCAGGTCACGGGCGTTTCCCGCGCGCAGCTGATCGGCACGGACTTCTCCACCTACTTCACGCAACCCGCGCAAGCACGGGCGGGCTATGAGCGCGTTTTTTCAGAGGGCTTTGTACGCGATTACCCGCTTGCCATCCGCCACACATCGGGCGGGGTCACCGATGTGTTGTACAACGCCTCCGTCTACCGGGACAAGGCGGGCCAGGTGCAGGGCGTATTCGCCGCGGCGCGTGACATCTCCGAGCAGCACCGGCTGCAGGAGGCCCTGATGGCGAGAAATGTCGAGCTTGAAGTCGCCAGAGACCTGGCGGAGGACGCCAGCCGGGCCAAAAGCGTCTTTCTGGCCAACATGAGCCATGAGCTGCGCACGCCCATGAACGGCATCATGGGCATGACCGATCTGGCACTGCGCCGCGCCACCGACCCGAAGCAGCAGGGCTATCTGGCCCGGGTCCAGCAGGCGTCGCGGCATCTCCTGGCCATCATCAACGACATCCTGGACATCTCCAGGATCGAGGCCGATCGGCTTTCCCTGGAGGCGAAGGATTTCAACCTGGCAGATCTGTCAAAGGAGTGCATCGACTTGCTGAGCCCGGAAGTCCTCAGCAAGGGGCTGGTGTTGCAAGCGGAGATCGAGCCGCGCCTGGGCGCCATGCGCTTGCGGGGTGACCCGGTTCGATTGCGGCAGATCCTGCTGAACCTCACGGGCAACGCCCTGAAGTTCACCCAGGCTGGAAACGTCACGGTCCAGGCCCGCATCGCGGAGGAAAGCGAAGCCAGGGTCAAAGTGCGCTTTGAGGTCCGCGATACCGGCGTTGGCATTTCTCCCGAGGATCAAAAGCGGCTGTTCGTGCCGTTCCAGCAGGTGGACGACTCGCTGACCCGCAGCTTTGGCGGTGCTGGCCTGGGGCTGGCCATCAGCAAGCGGCTGGTGGACGCCATGGGCGGCGCCATCGGCGTGGAAAGCCAGAAAGGCGTGGGCAGCACCTTCTGGTTCACGGTGCAACTGGGCCGGGAGGTGGTCCGGATGGACCCGGCGGAGCCGCACGCACGGGATGCCGAGGCGGATCTCCGGACCTGCTACGCGGGTGCGCGCATCCTGCTGGCCGAAGACGAACCCATCAGCCAGGAAGTCGCGCGGTTTCTGCTCGAAGAGGCCGGGCTCCATGTGGACGTGGCCCACGACGGCGCACAGGCGGTGGAAAAAGTGAAGCAGGGGGACTACGCGCTGGTGCTGATGGACATGCAGATGCCCAATCTGAACGGGCTGGAGGCGACCCGCGCCATCCGCGCCTTGCCGGGCTGCGGCCAGCTGCCTATCGTTGCGATGACCGCCAATGCCTTTGACGAAGACCGCCAGCGCTGCATGGACGTGGGCATGACCGATTTCCTGGCCAAGCCGGTCAGGCCGGACCTGCTCTATGCCACCGTGCTGCAGAGTCTGGGTCCGGCATGCCTGAAGGTCACGACAGCCGCCGACGGGGAAAATTTGCAGGTCTCTGAATCAAAATGACCTGTTCCCAGCATGAAATAGTCATTTCATGCTATCGAATTTGATCGGGACGGGTCTGGCGCCGCCGCCACGCTGTGCAGGGGTCCGTGCGGATCATTTGAATAAAAAAGGCCGCGACCCAGCATGAAATGGTCATTGTTTGCTATCAATCACGACACGATCTGGCGCGTCCGCCGAGGGCGCCTCAGGGATGCAGCACGCAGCCGCCGATCACCTCGCCCCGCCATTTCGCCCGCATGGCGGCCTTGAAGTCGGCCAGCGCCCAGGTGCGCGAGACGTGGGGCTTGAGGCGGCCTTCCTTCACCCATTCCATGAGGCGCGCCAGCCGGGGCGGGCGGATGGACGGGTCGTTCACGGTGGCGATCACCATGGGGGAGCCCAGGACTTCCAGGCCTTTCATCATGATCAGGTTGGTGGGCAACTGGTTGGCGTTGGGGGCGCCGCGCTGCCCGCGCCCGTTGGCGACGGCTGGCGTGGAGGCCCAGCCCACAATCAGGAAGCGGGCGCCAAAGCTGACGCAGCGCAGGCTTTCCAGCGAGACTTCTCCACCGACACCGTCGTACACCACATCCACCCCCCGGCCACCCGTGAGCGCCTTGACATCGGTTCTGAACGGGCGCACGCCCGGGCTGCCATCGGGATGGGTGATGTGGATGACGTGGTCCGCGCCCTGCGCCTGGACGAAGGCCAGTTTCGCCTCGGATCGACCCGCCGCAATGACGGTGGCGCCGACCAGTTTGGCAATGTGGACCGCCGCCAGACCCGTGGCGCCGGTGGCGCCCAGGATCAGCACGGTTTCTCCCGCTTTCAGGCGACCGCGCACCACCAGGCAGTGGTAGGCGGTTTCGTAGTTGCTCAGCAGGCAGCAGGCTTCGTCGAACGAGAACCCGTCCGGCAGGGGCAGCGCAGCACTGGCGGGCACCACGGCAAACGAGGCAAAACCGCCCTGCGACTGGTAGTCGCCGCCGGAGCGCGGACCGACCTGCAGGCCGTCCACGAGCACGCGCGCGCCGACGGCGACCTGTGAGGCGTCCACGGCGGCGCCCGTGGCCAGCACCACGCCGCTGTATTCCAGGCCGGGGGTGTACGGCGGCTTGGGCATGTGCTGGTACTGACCGCTGGTCATCAGCAGGTCCACCCAGCCCACGGCGGCGCTCTTGATTTCGACGAGGACTTCGTGCGGCTTCAGGCTTGCCGGGTCGGGCCGCTCCATTGGCTGGAGGGACAGGTGCTTCTCGACGGCATCCATGGGGCTTTCGGCGAATTCACCGACGACGACTTTTTGGCCGTGGGTCATGTCAACTCCTGTGCGTTCAATGGCAGTCGTGTGGGGTTCATTCCGGCACGATGCCTGCCGCGGCGGCGCGCTCGGCCCACAGGGCGCGGTCCTTCTTCACGAACTCGGCAAATTCGTCGCCGGCCAGCACCATCGGGGTGCAGCAGTTGTCGTATTTCTTCTGCAGGGCGGGGCTGGCCATGGCCTTGCGGATGGCGGCGGACAGGCGCTGCACCTGGGCGTCCGGCACGCCGGCCGGGGCGAACAGGCCGATCCAGGCGGCCACGTCAAAGTCCCGCACGCCGCCCTCGGCCATGGTCGGGATGGCGGGCAGCGTGCCCAGGCGCGCGGGCGCGGTGACGGCCAGGGCCTTGACGCGGTCGCCGGCCCCCCCCGGGGGGGGCGCCGCCCCGGGCAGGGACATGAAAGTCAGTTGCCCCCCGAACAGGTCGGTCACCGCCAGGGGGGGGCGTTTGTTGGGCCCGCCCATGGCGCGCCCG
>ERZ1034361.1962-NODE-1962-length-10169-cov-1.716409_pt1 | contig 10169 bp, 10 predicted proteins | sample MGYA00520617_ERZ1034361 | MGnify/ENA primary metagenome ERZ1034361 (study PRJEB33736, sample SAMEA104284507) | Azolla filiculoides | biome: Urban; feature: Water surface; material: Ditch water | place: Netherlands | collected 2015-10-28 | depth 0-0.1 m ... | reverse complement strand
CCGTAATCAACAACGTTTCCTGATACCCTTCCCACTGTGCAATGTCCTCAGCGCTGGCCTCTGGTAGCCCTGCTAACTCGACATCCTCAACCTCATTCGACACTGACATGGCCAACCCCCGCATTCCCTACCGCTTCTCCAACGATGGTCCGGCCCTCAAGGCCGCGCCTGAGGGAGCCATCATGGTGCACTTGGTGGTGAACGTGGAGCATTGGCAGTTCGAGTCGAGCATGCCGCGCACCATCATCACTCCGCCGCACGGCAAAGAGACCGTGCCCGATGTGCCCAACTTCAGCTGGGCCGACTACGGCATGCGGGCGGGTCTGCCACGTTTGCTGCGGGCCATCCAAGAACGGGGCTTGCCCGCCTCCACCAGCTTCAACGCCGGGGTCATCAACGCTTACCCTCACGCAGCGCAAGCCATGCACGACGCAGGCTGGGAGTTCATTGGCCACGGGGTGCACCAGAAAAGCCTGAACCACAACCAAGGCGAGTCCGAAGAATCGTTGATCGCCATGAGCCTGGACATGATCGAGCGCTTCACGGGCCAGCGCCCCCGAGGCTGGCTCAGCCCCGGTCTGCGCGAAACACACGACACCCCCGAGTTGCTGAAAAAACAGGGCGTGGACTATGTGTTTGACTGGGTGGTGGACGATGTGCCCAGTTGGATGCAAACACGCAACGGCCCCTTGCTGGCCATGCCCTACAACCTGGAAATCAACGACTCGATTGTTTACGCCATCGAGAAACACACCAGCGACGAGATGTACGAGCGCCTGGCACGCACGCTGGCCTTGTTTGAACGCGAAGCGACCTCGCACCCCCGCGTGCTGGCCATCGGTCTGCACCCGCACCTGATTGGCGTGCCCCACCGCTTTGCCAGCTTTGAGCGCATGCTGGACTTGCTGATGAAGTCACCCCAGGTGTGCTTCAAGACCGGCGGGCAGATTGCCGACTGGTACACCGCCCAGGTGCCTGCGCCCAACGTTTGATGGGAATGCGCAACCCCCAGGCGCTGTCTTGATTTTGAAACCCGGGCAAGCCCAGTGACTTGCCCCCTTTGCAGGCCTTTTGCATGAACCTCGAACTCGACCAAAAACAAGTCATCGTCACCGGTGGCTCCAAAGGCATCGGTCTGGCCATTGCGCTGAACTTTGCGCGCGAAGGTGCCAAGCCCGTGCTGGTCTCGCGCCAGCGCAGCAACCTGGATGCCGCTCTGGCCGCTTTCGCCCAAGAGGGTTTGCCCGCGCCCGAGATCGCGGAAATCGATTTGTCACAACCCGGCTCGGACCGCGCCTTGTTCAACTTGTTTCCAGCTGCAGATATTCTGGTCAACAACGCTGGCGCGATTCCGGGCGGCAGCATCCACGACATCCCTGAAGACGCATGGCGCGGGGCGTGGGAACTCAAGCTGTTCAGCTACATCAACCTCACCCGGCTGTATCTGGGGGCCATGGAGTCACGCGGCAGTGGTGTGATTTGCAACATCATCGGCATGGCCGGGGCGGCACCGCGCTACGAATACATCTGCGGCTCGGCGGCCAATGGCGCTTTGATCTCGTTCACCCAGGGCATTGGCGCGGGCAGCGATCTGCCGATACCCGCGCGGTGGGGAGAAAAGGTGCACCGGTGGCTCGAATGGTGGAGAGGACGGCAATCTGTGGCGCTTTGGTAACAAACCGCGCCGGGGTTACCGGAAATGACCGCCAGTATGCCGGGGAAACCTTTGGAAAACATGGGCTTTCGGCTAAAATTGCCAACCTATGGATTCCATCGGCCTGATCCGCGAATTTCTCCATGACCGTCTCGGTATTTCACCCGACAGCGTCATTCCCGAAGCCCCCCTCGACGATCTCGGGGTGGATTCGCTGATGTTGCTCGAACTGATGTTCGAGTTTGAAGACCGCTTTGGCATCACCCTTTCCAAAGACCTGAAAAGCCCCAAAACCGTCGGCGAGATGGCTGTGCTGATGGACCGCCTGCGCAGCGAACAGAGCTGAGCGATGAGCCAGCGGCGGGTAGCGATTACCGGGCTGGGTCTCATCAGCCCCTACGGCGGCGACCTGCCGGATTTCTTCGCGCGCCTGCTGGCCGGTGAATCGGCCGTGCGTTACCTGCGTACCGATGACATTCCCCGCCCGCTGAGCATTCCTTTCGTCAGTTGCCCAGGCTTCGATCCCGACGCGACGCTCGGCCGCGCCCTGGCCGGGACGATGGACCGCTTTGCTCAATTGGGGACTGCCGCCGCTTTCGCCGCCTGGGCCGATGCCGGCCTGGTCCGCGGTCAACCGGCTGAATGCCGCGAAAATTGGGGTGTCGCCTGGGGCACGGCGCTTGGCGGTACCCTGGCTTACGAAAAGGGTTATCGCGAACTGTGGCAAAAAGGCCGCGAACGGGTTTCGCCGCTCTCGGTCATTCTTGGCATGAACAACGCGGCCAACGCACATATTTCAATTCAGTTGGGCCTCGGAGGCGTCAGCATGAGCCATACGGTGGCCTGCGCTTCATCGGCGATTGCGATTGGTGAAGCCTTCCGCCGTGTGCGCAGTGGCGAAGCGCCGGTGATGCTGACTGGCGGTTCCGATGCGCCGCAGGCTTACGGCGTGGCGCGTGCCTGGGAAGCCTTGCGGGTCATGGCGACCGGCGATGAAACGACTTCGCCGCAAGCTTGCCGTCCGTTCAGTGCGGATCGCAATGGCTTGGTGCTGGGTGAAGGCGGTGCTGCGCTGGTGCTTGAGGACTGGGATCACGCCATTGCGCGTGGCGCGACAATTCACGCTGAAATGGTTGGCTACGGTACGAGTTGTGACCACAGCCATCTGGTGCGCCCGGAAGCTGCCGGTCAGGAGCGTGCGCTGAAAGCGGCGCTGGCTGACGGCGGTCTCGACGTCACGGATATTGATTACGTTAATGCGCATGGCACAGCTACTGCCGAGGGTGACCCAGTCGAGGTTGCCGGACTCAAGTTGGTCTTTGCTGAGCAGGCCAGCCGTCTGGCCGTCAGCGCCACCAAGTCCATGCATGGTCACCAGTTGGGAGCTGCGGGTGCGATTGAGGCTATTGTGACGGTCATGGCCTTGCGCGAACAGTCGATTCCACCGACGGCAAATTTGCTGGAAATCGAGCCTGCTTGTCTCGGTGTCGACCACGTGACCAGCGCACGGCGAAATGTGCCAGTGCGTGCGGCACTTTCCAATTCCTTTGCTTTTGGCGGCAGTAATGCGGTGCTCGCATTCCGTGCTGTCGCTCGTTAAATCTACGGAAATTTTTATGTCAGAAGCCATTTCACCGGAAATCATTGAAGCCTTGTTGCCGGAACTTGCTGAATTGATCATTTCGGCACTCAATCTGGAAATGACGGCAGAAGAAATCGAACCGGATGCACCCTTGTTTGGTGAAGGACTCGGCCTCGATTCAATCGATATTCTCGAACTGGCGCTGGTCATCTCCAAGCGCTACGGCTTCCAGTTACGTTCAGATAACGAAGACAACACCCGCATTTTTGTTTCCTTGCGCACACTGGCTGCCCATATCGCTTCGTCGCGGACAAAATGACTGGATTGACCCCGGCCGCCATTCTGCGCGGACTCGCCGTCGGGGTGCTGGTTGTTGCCTGGGCGGCTTTGGCCCATTTTGGCAGCGCCGGCGACGGTACTTCGGACTTTGCTGCAGCGCTCGCCTGTGCGCCACTGGTGGCGATTGTCGTCATCTTGCTTTGGCGGGTCAGCCCCGTGTGGATGATTCTTGGCGGCTTGTGCGTGCTGGGTCTGGTTGCCTGGAGTTGGCCGACTTTGCGCCAGAATGTGGCGCTGCTCTACTTCATTCAACATGTCGGTACCAATCTGGCGCTCGGCATTCTCTTCGGGCGTACCTTGTTGAGCGGACGTCAGCCGCTGGTCACCCACTTTGCCTTGCTGGCTCATAACGGCAGTATTTCTCCTGCCAAGGAACGTTACACGCGCTCGGTGACGGTCGCCTGGACCGGCTTCTTTTTCGTGATGGCTAGTGTTTCTGCATTGCTCTTTTTCTTTGCACCGGCAGCCATTTGGTCGGCTTTTGCCAATCTGATGAGTCTTTTTCTGATTTTTCTGATGTTTGCCGCCGAGCATTTTGTCCGTCTGCGAGTCTTGCCACCGGAAGATCAGTCGAGCATGGCCGATACGATCCGTGGCTATCGCATGTCCTCGCGTCGTCGCACTGAAAACCAATGAACCGTATTCCGCTCCTCGGCCACGCCAGCCTTGACGATATTTTTGCCTATCGTCCAAGTGGTGCCGTGCGGGTGCGCGATTTTCTGGCCGAGGTCGACGCGCTGGCTGACTTGCTGCCCGCTGGCCGGCATCAACTCAATGTCTGTCAGGATCGCTACCGTTTCACGGTGGGGTTGGCGGCTGGCATGGTCAGCGGCAAAACCAGCCTGCAACCGGCGTCACAATCAGCGGAAACGCTACGTCAGATAAAAGCCTCCTGTCCGGACGTTTATTGCCTATGTGATAGCGATTTTGATCATCTCGACCTGCCACGCGTCGATTTTCCGCAACTTGTTACGGTCAACGCCGAAAAAGTCGCAAAAATTCCGGATATTCCTGCCGAGTTTGAGGCAGTACAGCTTTTTACCTCCGGCTCGACGGGCACTCCGGTTGCTCATGTAAAAACCTGGGGCTTACTGGTCCTCAACGGGCGCGCTGAAGCGCAGCGCCTCGGTATGCTGGAGCAGCCGCACAGCATCGTCGGTACCGTGCCGGCGCAACACAGCTACGGCTTCGAGTCGACGGTTTTGCTCGCCCTGCATGGCAATTCACCCTTCTGGTCAGGCAAGCCGTTTTATCCGCAGGATATCGTTGCAGCGCTCAATGCCGTTCCACCACCGCGTCTGCTGGTCAGCACCCCTTTTCATTTGTCGGCCTTGATTGCTGCTGGCCTAGAATTACCGGCCATCGACATGCTGCTTTCAGCGACAGCCCCGCTCTCCGGGCAACTGGCCAGCGCCGCGGAAGCCTGCTGCAAGGCAGCTCTTTACGAAATTTATGGTTCGACCGAAAGCGGTCAACTGGCCAGCCGGCGGACGACTGCCGATCCGGCCTGGCAATTATTACCCGGCGTCAGTCTCGAGCAGGCCGCTGAACAAACCATCGCCTGTGGTGGCCATGTCGAAGGTAAAGTGCCTTTGTCCGACGTGATTGAAATCCTGCCGGATGGGCGTTTCCTGCTGCATGGGCGTCACGCCGACCTGATCAACATCGCCGGCAAACGCACTTCGCTGGCATATTTGAATCATCAAATCGCCGCCATACCCGGTGTCATCGATGCAGCCTTCTTCCTGCCGGACCATGAAACGCCCGATGGCATTACCCGGCTTTGTGCTTTTGTCGTCGCACCCGGCATGAACAGTCGCCAACTGCTGGCGGAACTGCGCCCGCGTATTGATTCGATCTTCTTGCCGCGCCCGCTCGTCTTGCTCGACGAATTGCCGCGCAACGCAACCGGCAAGCTGCCGCGTAATCATTTGCAGGCGCTTTTTGCCGAGAAAGTAGCAAATGGCTAGCGTTGAATACCGCTGGCAGGTGCCGGTAGACCACCCGGCTTTTGCCGGCCATTTTCCTGGTCAGCCGATTGTTCCCGGTGTGGTTTTGCTTGATCAGGCCATTTTGTTTGCCGAAAAAATGCTGGCCTGCCCGGCCGGGAATTGGCAGGTTGGCAACGCCAAATTTCTCAGCCCCGTTTTGCCGGGGGAAGTGCTTACTTTCGACCTAACGCAGAAGCAAAGCGGGGCGATTGCTTTTGCTGTGCAATGCGAGGGGCGCCCGGTGGCCTCTGGCAGCCTGACTCCGCCAGCTGTCGCATGACTCAGCCTGCATCACCCAACTGGTTGCGTCAGGAAGAGCGCAGCAATAACGCCATTCTTAAACTGATGGTCTGGATTTCGCTGACCATGGGCCGCGGAATCAGCCGCATCGTGCTCTTTGGCATTGCGATTTACTTCGTGCTGTTTTCGCCCAAGGCGCGGCGCGCCAGCCGTAAATACCTGCATCGCGCGCTGGATCGCTGGGCGGAATGGTCGGATGGTTTTCGCCACGTTTTGTATTTCGCCAGTACCGTGCATGACCGGATTTACCTGCTCAATGATCGTTTTGATTTGTTCGATATCGAAGTCATCGGTGCCGAAGCTTTGCACGCCTCATTGGAAAAGCAACCCGGCGCCCTGCTGATTGGTGCTCACCTCGGCAGTTTTGAAGTGCTGCGAGCTGCCGGACGCGGCAAGGCCGGCCTGAAGATTGCCATGCTGATGTACGAGGAAAATGCCCGCAAGATCAATTCCGCGCTGGAGGCGATCAACCCCAAGGCAACGGAGGACATCATCGCGCTCGGCAAGCTGGATTCGATGCTTGAAGCGCGTGACAAACTGGATCAAGGCTATCTGGTCGGCATGCTGGCGGATCGCGCTCTGGGCAATGACCCGACAGTTGATTACGACTTTCTCGGTGAAGCCGCCGCATTTCCGCTTGGCCCTTTCCGCATGGCTGCGATGTTGCGCCGCCCGGTGTTCTTCATGACTGGCCTTTACCTTGGCGGCAACCGCTACCAGATTCATTTCGAGCAACTGGCCGATTTTTCCGATACGTCACGCGCCGAACGCGATGCAGCAATTGGTGCGGCACAGCAGCATTATGTTGAGCGATTGAACCATTTTTGCCGGCTTGCGCCTTATAACTGGTTTAATTTCTTCGATTTCTGGCAGAAAAAATCATGAAACGACTGATTGCTGGCCTCTTGTTCCTTATTGCCCTGCCCGCCTTTGCTGCTTTCGATGTCGGGCAGTTGATGAATGAACTGGCCAAACACAAAGGCGGCAAAGCGAAGTTCGTCGAGAAAAAAACCATCTCCCTGCTCGACAAGCCGGTGGTGTCGACTGGCGAAATGTCCTACATCGCCCCCGGCTATCTCGAAAAACGCACGCTGACCCCGAAGCCGGAAATCCTGATTCTCGACAAGGACATGCTCAGCATCGAGCGCGACAAGCAAAAACTCAGTATCAACCTCAGTAATCAGCCGGAAGCGCTGGCCTTCATTGACAGCATCCGGGGCACGCTGACTGGCAACCGTGCTGCCCTTGAGAAAAATTACGGCCTTTATTTATCAGGCAATCAAGATAAGTGGGTGCTAACTTTGTTACCCAGCGAGCCAAAAATTGCCACGCTGGTTTTGCGTATCGTCGTCAGTGGCAGCAAGAACCAGATACGCAGTATTGAATATCAGCAAGCGGATGGCGACCGCTCGCTGATGACCATCGAAGCGCTCGAAACCAAGTGAAACTGAGCGCTGGCCGCAGCTTCCTGCTCTGGTTGCTGGCCATGCTGGCCGGTGCCGCCATTGTCTGGAATAGCCGGTTCACCGCCGATATGTCTTTCTTCCTGCCGGCGCATCCAACGGCTGAGCAGCAGGTGCTGGTCGATCAGCTGAAGGAAGGCGTTGTTTCACGTTTGCTGATGGTCGCCATCGAAGGCGGCGACGAAAAACAGCGCGCCACCCTTTCACGCGAATTGCGCGGTCGACTGGAAAAAATGCCCGATTTTGTCTCGGTGCAGAATGGCGAGGCCAGTAGTCAGACGGCGGATAGGGATTTCCTGTTCAAGCATCGCTACCTGCTCAGCCCGGCCATAACTGCCGAAAGATTTACGGTCGATGGCCTGCAAGCCGCCATTGCCAACAGCATCGCCGGCATGCGCACACGCGCAGACGCCGCCGCGAAAAACATGGCCGCCTCCCGCAGCGATATTCTCAGCGCCTACACCGACGCCCAGGACCGCACCGCCGAAGCCCAGACCCGCCTCAACGACCTGCTGACCCAGTCCGCCGACGCCACCCGCGCCTTTGGCACCAGCCTCACAGACTACCTGCTCACCCTGCGCACCGGCACAGCCAGCAGCGTCAGCCCGGGCGCCCGCAAGCAACTGCTGGGCGCAGAACTCGCCAGCACCATCCTGCTCGCCCGCAGCGGCGACCAGACCAGCCGCGACAAACTCACCGGCGTGGCCAGCGCCTACCTCGACGCCGCCCGCGCCACCGCCAGCACCAGCGTGGACTACGCCCGCGAAGTCGCCCGCGTGCGCATCCAGCTGCAAGGCGTCATCGCCAGCCTGCCCGCCCTGGCCCCCGCCGCCACCCCGGACGACGCCATCGCCCAAGCGACCGCCGCCCTGACCGCCGCGCAAGACGAGCAGCTGCGCTTCGCGGCCCTGGCCGCCGACACCGGCACCAGCATCCTGGCCAGCACCGACCTGGTAGGCGACGAAATCGCCGCCCTGCGCGCCTCGTTTGACCTCGCCAGCGCCGAGCAGGCCGACGCCAACCTGCGCCTGAACATCGCCCTGGCCGCGCTCGACACCCTGGGCCTGAGCGAGGCCACCGTCAAGCTGCTGGCCATGGGGCAGACCGGCATCGCCCCCGGAGACTTTGCCGCCGCCCTGGGTGTGTCAGACGCCACCATCCTCACGCTGCAATCCGCCATCGGATGGAGTGATTCCGAGTTGCAGGCCCTCAGCGACGCGCTCAACGTCCAGGTCGCCCCGCAGATATACCAGGCGCTGGGCAACGCCCTGGGCGCCCCATCGGCGGTGTTCGGCGCCCTGGGAGCCTCCCTGGGCGTGCCGGCTGACCTGGTGCAGTCTCTGGCCGAAAGCCTGGGCATCTCCCCCATCCAGATGCTCGGCCTGCAGACCGCGCTCGGGCTGGACGCTGACACCGCCATCATGCTGCAGTCCGTGCTCAGCCTCTCGCCTGCCGCACAAACCGCGCTGGCCGGCGCGCTGGGGGTAGGCACCGCCACGCTCACCACGCTGGGAACCGCGCTCGGGCTCGACCCCGCCCAGGCGCAAAAACTGGGCACCGCCATCGGCCTGTCCGAAGTCGCCGTCACCACGCTGGGCGCCATGGGCACCCTGCTGGGCTTCTCGCAAGACGCCGCTGCCCTAGTTGGCGACCTGCCCACCGTGGTCGATTTCTCGCAAGCCGCACGCGACACCATCGCTGCGCTGTCCGGCACCATCGGCAGCTCGCCTGCCGCGCAAGCCATCATCGACGCACGGGGTTCCGAGATTGGCCTGTCGAGCACCGCACTGGCCACCATCGACGCGCTCGACGGTGCCATCGGCCTGCAGGCCGGCATCGTCGGCGCGCTGGGCAGCGCCATGGCCGCCACCGAGTTCGACATCGATGGCGCCAAGGGAAGCTTCAAGGCCGACTTGAGCATCGGCACGCAGATTCGCAACTCCTCGTCCGACCCGGTCATGATCAATAACGCCAATGCCACGACGGTCGGGCTCCGTGGCAACACCAGCGTCGGCACGGCGCGAAACAACGATGACGGCAACCTGAACTTCAAGCGCGGTGATCAGACGTCGACAGTGGTCAAGGCCCTGTTCGAAACATCCCTCAAGGGCGAGCGCTTCGAGGGGCTGGTCAAGGCCAAGGTCTGGTATGACTACACCCAGAGCGAGCATGGCATGCCCTATGGCAACGTGATGAACGGCTATGTTGCGGGCAGTACGCTCGGTGAAGCCGGTTCCAACCCGCTGGCCCGCGCGGCCGGGATTAGCCTGCTTGATGCCTACGTGCGGGCCAAATTTACTGCCGAAACGCTGCGTTCAGACGTCGCCATTGGCAACCAGACACTGGTCGGCTGGGGCGAGCGCTACAGTTTCGGCGGCGGGCTTTCCGCCCTGTTGCCACGCGACCTGGCAGCAGCGGCGCGACCAGGCGCCCTGCCCGGCGAGGTCTTCTTACCTATTCCGATGCTTTCCGGCAAGGTGCTGTCCACCGACATGGGCAGCCTGGAGGCCTTCTACCAGCTCGGCCGTGCCGAAAACCTCCTGCCCCTCTGCGGCACCTTCGCCAGCCCGGTCGATTTTCAGGCCAGCGGTTGCAACAAGGTGTTTGTCGGGCCGGGCACCGATGCTTCGCGCAATGCCGTGGGCCAGTACCTGAAGCGCGCCAATGACGAGCATGGCAGCGACAACGGGCAGTATGGGCTTGCTTACCGATTCAAGGTCGCACCTCTCAACACGCAGTTCTCCCTCAACTACGCCAACTACAGCTCGCGCGCGGCATTTGTCAGCGCCATCAAGAGCACGGCCGGAACGCCGCTGGTCAATGGCGACCCGAATGGCACC
>ERZ1034361.1961-NODE-1961-length-10169-cov-4.295581_pt1 | contig 10169 bp, 7 predicted proteins | sample MGYA00520617_ERZ1034361 | MGnify/ENA primary metagenome ERZ1034361 (study PRJEB33736, sample SAMEA104284507) | Azolla filiculoides | biome: Urban; feature: Water surface; material: Ditch water | place: Netherlands | collected 2015-10-28 | depth 0-0.1 m ... | reverse complement strand
ATACTGTCCGACCTGTACGTTGAGTCCATGCGCGAGCAGGGTATGGCGCCCGACCAGGCGGTTGTGGCCGCGCCGATGCCGAGCAACAAGCCGGTTGACGCGCAGGAAGAACAGCGCCAATACAAGCTCGACGTAGATCGTGCCGACCGCACCACCGGGGTAAAGGCTTCGGTATCCAAAGCCGAGGTGGACGCTATCACCGCCGCAGCCCAGAAGCTGGGCCTTGACGCTAAGCAGGTGGCAGCCCTGGTGGAGAGCGCCCGCGAAACCCGCAAGCGCTTCCCTCCTAAGGCAGGCTGGGCACCGATTGAAGCAACGGGCGTCGAGGCTAAGAAGGACGACGACGGCAACGTCAAGTACGACAAGAAGGGCAACCCGCAAGTAGCGGTCACCTGGAAGCCAATCGCTTACGGCTTCAACGTGCCCCCAGGTAAAGCCAGAGCCCCGGCGGCTATGGACACCGGCCTTGTTGGTAAGGTCGCGGACCAGTTTACAAAGCTGGTTCAGGGCATTTACGCACGGGCCGAATCTGGCGACAAAAACGCGCAGATCATCGTCGGCCACCAAACATGGTACAGGAACGTGGCCGAGATTCTTAGAAGTGAATTTGGAGGTCAGGGAGACCTGTTCGCCGACTTGCTGGGTGCCACGTCCCCGAATACGCCGGTAGACACCAACTGGCGCTTTGCCGTTGAGATTCTCACCCGCTTTGCCAAGGGCGAGTTTGACGGCGAGATGGAGGCGTTCAACAAGTGGGTGTCGGAAGGCGGGCAACCGTCCAAATTCCCAGGCGAGAAAATCCGGCAGGCCAGCGGCAAGCTGTACGGAATGAACTCCAAGAACTCCATGCTGGCCCTTGCCGACCTGTGGCGAGCGGTGGAGGCTGGCACGGCTCCGAAGGCCCGAAACTTTGCGCTCAACCTGATCGGCCAATCCAACATGGCCACCATCGACGTGTGGGCAGCGCGCATGTTGCGCAGGGCTGCGAATAACGTGCGCGGCATGGACCTGCCGCGTATCCCTACCGTGGCTGAGCAGGGTGTCACCGGCAACTGGAACGCGGGGACCACCGCCGTGACCGGCGAGTTTGGATTCGGTGCCGCTGTACTGGACAAGGTGTCCGCTGACCTGGCTAAAAAGGGAATCGAGCTGTCCCCGCCTGACTTGCAGGCTCTCGCCTGGTTCGCAGAGAAAGAGCTCTGGACCGAGAAGAATTGGACCAGCGCGCAAGGGGAGGGTGGTAGCTTCGAGGAAAACATCGAGGCCACGCCGACAAACCGTTACCTGGCCGGCTGGAGCATTCAACAGGGCGAGAAGGCACCTGACCCCACCGCAGTGTCCGCCGCCCAGGCGCGCGTCTTGGCCATGCTCACCGGGGACCCCTCCGTGGTGGCAGCCCGGGTGTTACCGACCTACGGCCTTTACGGCGGCGTGGTGGAGCAGTCGTTTGACACTGAGTGGACTGTTGCTAAGGGGCAACACGACCCGTCGATGGTGTTGGCTGAGATCGCCAAGCTCGCCAGTGAAAACGGGCAGTACGACATGTTCGTGTCCCGAGTAGTTGGCCCAAAGGAAAATAATCCTAACGCCCGGCCTGGGGTTGAGATATATTTCAAAAGTAAGCGCGATTTGCAGGCAGCGATGCCCGTGCTCAAAGAGTTCACATCGCGAGGTCAGGACGGTTTCACGATGGCCGTTGATCCGCGTGCCAAGGGCGGCGAGAACTTTATCGGGGTTCGCCTGCAGTATGTGCCCGAAATCTCAATGCGCTGGGACGAAGGTCTGCGCGAAGAGTTGATGGCCCCCGGCGGGATCGAGAAGGCGCTGGCGGAAAAGGAGTTGGCGCTGCGCATGATCGCAGCCGACGTGTCGAAAATGGAGGGCGTGGCCCACGCTGCCGCCCAGCGGTATGACACAGTGGTGGTGGGCAAGGAGAATTACGATGAGTACATTGATGGCGTCACTGGAGCGGGATATTCCGAAACTGGAAGCAAGTCATGGTTCGGACAACCCGTTCGTCAAGGACTTGAAGGAGCAGTTGCGCGCTATGAAGGCGAACGACGGGAAGACGGCGCAGGAAGTCTACCGGGCGCAGGCAGTGCCATTCCGTTCAGCAACAAGTCCAGCGATGGACTCGGTGGAGTTCATGCAGAGCGTGGACCAGGCGCTCGAGCGCACGCTGTTCGGGTCAACGGCACCCACTTCAGCCAAAACCAACGCAGCAGCCTAGACGGCCGCTACTTTGGCCGGGGCCTCAAAGGCGCGGAGCAGTCCCGTCTAGCCGAGGCTACCGACCCCCGCATCAAAGAGCGGGTCTACTTCTACGTTGATGAAGGCAAGGGCGTAACGCCCGAGGCTGGTGTCGGCGGCTACGCGCACGCCGCCAGCGTGGACAACCTGTACAACGTCCAGGGCGATCCGCTCAAGCTGTTCAAGGCCGGCGACACAAATGGCAGCGAATCGCGCGTCCTGGACGCCGGGTTTGACGGCTACTACTTCCCCAACTACGTCAATGGGCAGGGCATCGCCATCGTGCTGGGCAACGCCAGCCGGGGCATCAAGGTCCAGCCCACTGAGTACGCCAAGGGCATGGCCCCAGCAACACCGGCCCAGCCCTACAAGCGCGGCCTGTCCAGCAAGGAGCTGAACACCATCGACATGGCCGCCGTGCAGGAGGCCGCCCCAAGCGCCAAGCTGCGCGCGGGCACCTTCCAGGTGGACGAAGCCGAACTGGACGCGGCCCGTGCAGAGCTGACCAAGCAGGGAATTAACTTGCCGCCCGGCCCGGTCTTCAGCAACAAAGCCCAAGACCTGGACCAGGATATCGAGCTCACGATACCGCTGGAAGGCGGCAAGACGGCCAAGCTCACGGTCAACGCCCAGGCGTACATCAAGCAACTCGATGCCCGCGAGGAAGCTCTCAAAATGGTGAAGGAGTGCATGGCATGAAACCGATGACAGCAGACCAGGTCAAGCGCCTGGCCCTGGCCCACGGCGGCAAGGCTGAGATCGACGGCAAGGCTATCAACGCAGCCCGGCTGCAGGTGGCTACCCGCGCTCCAGCCCCGGCTGAGAAAGCAGCATATATGCCACCCGAGCCAAAGCAGGCTCCCGTGCAGACAATCGAGTCCAAGCCAGACCCAGCCGTGCGGGAGGCCGTGCAGTCGATTGACCAATACGCGGCGAGTCAGTTCCTGCTCAATGAGTCGAACATCCAACTGATGCAGACCGTGAAGGAAATGCTCCAGCAGGTCACGGCTGCCAAGCCTGATGCGCGGCCCACGAAGTGGGTGTTTCGCGTGAAGCGTGACGCCCAGGGCCTGATGGAAACCATCACTGCTACTGCCGCATGACACAAGACATTCCGCTCATCTGGACCGCCATCGGCAACGTGCCGGTGTCCGACCTTCGCCACGAAGTTGAGTGGAAGGTATCGCCAGAGCAGATCATTTTCATCGAGTCTTACTACGCAGGCGATCTGCTGGTGAAACAGAGTTCCCACGTCAAAGTCCTGATCGGTGCAACTGCCGAAGGCGCTGCCACTATTTAAGGAGAAATCATGGCACTCACCACCGTTATGCCCGTATCGTCCAAGCTCGCGTTCATTCGCGGCGAGCACGCAGCAGGCGACACCTACAAGATGGCTCTGGTCAAGGTCGCCCATGCCGGCACCTACGACAAGAACACCACCGCGTTCGGCTCTAGCACGGGCGCTCCTACCGTGAGCAACCTGGGCACCGATGAGGCCAGCGGCACCGGCTACACGGCCGGCGGCTTCACCATGGCGGGCTACGCCACCGGCAGCGATGCGACCACCAACACCGCCTGGATTGACTGGACCACAGACCCCAACTGGACCACGGCCACCATCAGCGCTGTCGGCTGCATGATCTACAACGACACCGACGCGGGCAAGCCCGTTGTCTCGCTGCATGACTTCGCAGGCACAGTTAGCTCCACTGCTGGCACGTTCACCGTCACGCTGCCTGCCGCTGCTGCTGCAACCGCTGTTGTGCGTATTGCTTAAGCCATGATCGACTTAACCCCGCTCACGCTGGAGGTGGCGCGAGTCACCTACGAGGCTATGTCAGCAGAAGATGGGCGTGCCCTCTGGCGCGGCATGGTGGGCGATCAGGAGTGGAAGATCGCGGTTGCGCACGACGCTATAAAGCAAAGGTTCGATATTCGGGTGGTTCGACGTGATGTAGTTTTGGAGTGAAGTATGACCCTGCGCGTAAAAACAACCGAGTGGGGTTTCCCACTTAGCTCTGCCTCGGTTGCAACGACGGTTGCAAGGACGTTCACGGCCATCACGGTTTACGCGCCTGAGACAACTAGCCGCACGATAAGGTCAGCGCACCTTGAGTTTTTCCTGCACGATGGCTCGACCACCGCAGCCAACATCACAGCATTGAATCTGTCAGTACAGGTGGACGCCATTGCAGTGAGCGCTGCCACTGTCACGCACACGTTTGCACAGTCGGGTGAGAATTATTCACTGATTGCCATTAAGGACGTGACAGCGTACTTTGTCACCAACTTCACCGGGGCCAGCCACAGCATCACCGCTGCAATCACCGCAACGGGTGCGACCACCATCAATGCGTCGTGCAAGCTGGTGCTGACCTACGAGTACGACGATGCGGCTGCGACCACACGGATCAAGACCGTCCGCATCCCGATGGACGGGAACAACGGCAACTTGACCACGGCCTATGTGAACTTGGGCGGGGTGGCAAGTCAAATCCCTGCGCTTGATACGTTCTTGCCAGAGGCATCCAAGATCTACCGCAACATTTTCATGCAGTGGGACAGCCATGACGGGCATACAGCCGCAGGTGCGTCCACACTGGACATTAGCTATGACGGTGGAACCACCACGGTCAGCGGTTTGGCGCAGGCTCAGACTGACCTGAACAGCGATGTGTTCGTTCGGCGTATTGACAACCTGACGGCCACGCTCAACACTGCCGCTGCCGCCAACCTGCAAGCCAAGTGCACCACCGTGGCGGCTACGCCATACCCGTGCCTGAACGGCGTGTTGTACGTCACTTACGAGTACGACCACAGCGCCAGCACCCGCATCATGAACAGCATCATCATTGGTGCAGCCGATGATCCGGGTTGGGCAGGTGGCACGGCCACGGGCGACAAGAGCCGCTTTACCCGCACTTTTTCCATTCAAGAGCCGGGCACGATCACCCTTGTTCAATCTGCTGTCCAACTGTGGATGGCAGATGCTGGGGCTATTACGCTTGACCTACGGGTGGGAGCGCAAGCCAGCAGGGTTTACACCCATCCAACATCAGCGCACTGTGGCGGTATGTCGGTCATGCGGCGCATTGACTCTGGTGCCACAGGCGGCGCTGGCGTCACCATTGCCCGTGGTGCCAGTAATACCCTCACAGTCGATTGGTTCTCAACCAGTGCAACAGCCAACAACATTGGCTCCAACATCACGGGCATCTGCTACCTGAACTACACCAGCGACAAACACGCCGACGGTGACGGGGTGCACAACCACACTACCAAGTGGTGCACCCAACCCCATGCAACGGGTAACCTCGTACAGCGCCTGCAACGGGTGCCAACCATTACCCCGATCATCCCAGAAGCAAGTTACTGGCTGTCTGGGTTAGTGTATGAAATTGTTTTTGGTCTGTTCAACGGAACCCCGCTTAATGTCGGGTTGACCGTTCTATGCGAAGAACAAGCTGGCGAGGGTGAAGGTGCTGGGTGGAGGGCGCTTTACACAGGGTTCTTGACCTCGGATGCCGAGAGCGGGACGTTCATGACCTATGGCCGTGCTCGTGATGACTTCAAACGCTGGGGTGCAGACGCGGACACTAGCCGCTTGGACATTGAGACAGCGCGTGACTACCGCTTCGACTGCTCGGCAACTGGTATGGCAATGTGGCAAATGGTGTCGTTTGTGACGCATCACGCGATTACCTACCAGATCGCAGGCAACATCACTGGGAGCGCAGGCGGCACCGTGACAATTGATGCGCACGATGCAAACGGTATTGAGATCGGTGCCACAAGTCGCGTAGGCAATGGGGCGTACAGCATCACTTGGTACGACAACACAAGCCCCGTGTACGTCGAAGCCTACGAGGACGGTACGCACATCGGACGGTCTGACAACGCAGTGGCGGTGTAACCGTGGCGTTTGATGTCGTACTCCGCGACAACGGCGCCAGCGGCTTTGATGTTGCCCTGTCTGCCGGTGGTGGTGGGTCTAACGGAACGGCGACCATTGTCGGCGTATCGGCAACCGCTGCCGCTGGCACCCTCACGCGCTCTGGAACTGCCACCAAGGCGCTAACAGGTGTTTCCGCTGCCGCTGCTGTAGGCACGGTATCTGCGTCAGGCTCTGCGGTAGTCAACGCCACCGCTACCCCGGCAGGCGTGTCCGCCACCGCAGTAGTCGGAACCACAACCCAAACAGGCGCCGCCAATGTCGCCATCAATGGTGTGGCTGGTGCTGGCGCCGCCGGCACCGCTACGGCTTCCGGCTCTGCGGTAGTCAATGGAACGGCGACACCTTCTGGTGTATTTGCCACTGCGGCAGTCGGAACAACGTCCCAAACTGGTACAGCCAACGTCACGCTCACCGGCGTGTCTGCAACCGCAGCGGTCGGCACAACAACCCAGTCCGGCACAGCCAACGTCACGCTCACCGGCGCGGCGGCCACGGCAGCCATCGGCACCACAACGGCCAGCGGCGCCGGCAGTCCGGACGCCACGGTCAACCTGGTTGGTGTAGAGGCCACCGCTGCCGTCGGCACGGTTACCGCAACAGGCACCGCCAGCGCATCGGTGGCCATCACCGGCGTGGCTGGCTCTGGCCAGGCGGGCACTGTATCGGCCGCTGGCGTCACGGTCATCAACGCATCGGTCACGCTGACCGGCGTGTCGAGCACGGCGGCCGTGGGCACGACAACGCAGTCAGCAAGCGCAACGGCCGAGCCACTAGGCGCCACGGCCCAGGCCTACATTGGAGCGCTCACCAACACAGCCACGGCAACCATCGCCGTCAACGGTGTGGAGGGCTTTGCGTCGGTTGGCGACATGTTTGCCCATGAGGTTGTGCCCAGCACCACCCTGGACCTGATCCTGAAAATCCTGTCCAACAAGCAAGCACTCGACCCGGCCACGGGCACGTTCACCATCTGGGACAACGACGGCGTGACCGTGCTGTACCAATCGGCTGCCTGGGAAGACGCAGCCGGGACCATCCCTTATCGCGGACGGGGCCTGGCCCGCATTGACGCGCTGACGTAATGGCCACGCCCGAACAAATCCTGGCGGTACTGACTGGCAAGAAGGTATTCGCCGGGGGGTCTTGGCGCGTCTACGCGGCCGATGGCAGCGAGCTGGCAGACAGCGGTGGGGTGTTGTGGCGTGGCGTGCATGGCGCGCTCCTATGGGCCGCCCTTGCGCTCACGGGCACACCCGTCGATCAGTTACCGGTGGAGCCCCCGCGCTACTACAGCGCAGCGCTTGACATGGTGCAGGCCCTGCGCCGGCAGCAGCTTGAAGAGGATGAGGTCATCCTGGCCGTCATCCAGCAATTCGTTTTGGAGACTTGATATGCCCGTACTAGGATGTGGTGCTCAGATGAGCAAGTTGATGGAAGTGGCCGACAGCGATGTGGCTGTGATCGAGGACACCATCGCGGAGCGCCTGTCCCTTGGCGTGAGCCAGGCTGTGGCCCAGCGCCAGGCTGTGGATGAAGCCCTGGCCCAGTTGGCCGAGGAGCGCTCTGCCGTGATGAAGGCGGTGCAGGAGCAGTTGGGCTCACAGGATGAGCCCTACTCGGGCGCTCCCGACGCGCTGATGGGCTACAAGAAGAACGGACCACAGACACCGTTTGAAGAAAGCAAGTACAAGCACGTCGAGTTTGTCCGGGTTAGCTGGCCGGATGGTGAGTCCATGGTCGAGGCGATGCGCGGGCTTAACCGACCCCACGCTTTGGAGCGCGCACGCCGCAACTGGAAAGACGCGGAGGTTGAACGCATCTCCAGGCAAGAGGCGGAAGCTGAAGACCCGGCTATAGGTGACGACGTTGACCGCGCCATGGGCGTCAAGCGGATTGACGACCCCGAGCTGAATGACATCGCCTATGCCAACAAGTCCCAGCTGGGCTTCTACTCTGCGCTGTCCGACTCCATCGACAAGATGCCAACCAAGCAGTCCACCGCACAGGGCTGGAAGGACGCGATCAAGGGCCTGGTGAACAAGGGCCAGGTCAAGGCCGATGAGCTGGAGTGGACCGGCCTGAACGACTGGCTGGACCTGGAAGGCCAAGACAAGCCCGTCTACGAAGACGGCTTTGGTGCAGTGGAAGAGCGCAAGCTGGACAACGGAACCTGGACCCAGGCCGATGACCTCGGCATCTACGGCCGCACGAAGGAGGAAGCTGAAGCTGCGGTGACCGACTCGATGCGCGAGTCCACCGCGAAGTGGGCTGCAAAGGATGGTGCCGAAAGCCGCATCGTTATCCGCCCAATGCAAGGCCTGAACTTCGGTAAGTCCGCTGCAGCAAAGATCAGTAAGGAAGCCGTGCAGCAGTACCTGGACGCGAATGGCGTCCAGGTGCATGAGACTACGTTGCTCGACAAGATGAAGCCCGGCCAGATGGACAGCCTGCTGTGGGACTGGGCTGAAGCGCAGGACCCGAGAGACCCCGTGGCCGATGCTATCAACGCAGGCAAATCGTGGGACGCGATTCGCCGTTTGATGAAGACCAACCCACGGCCCGAGGTGGCCGCGATCATGGACCGCTACGACGCCGACCCGGTCAAGTACAAACAGTACACACTGCCCGGCGGCGAGAACTACCGCGAGGTGCTGCTGACGTTGCCGGAGCAAGGCAAGTATGTAGCCTCAGATTACGGTACGCCAGTTAGCCCTGAGTTCGACACGCGAGAAGAAGTGAAGGCCTGGGTGCGCAAGCAGTGGGAAACCTCGGGGCAAAAGATAAGCTACGAGATCGGCCACGCCGGAGCAGCTCCGTTCCAATCCGGCCACTGGGACCAGAAGAACGTCCTTGCCCACATCCGCGTGAACGACCGCACTGACGCCGACGGCAACAAGGTGCTGTTCGTGGAAGAGGTGCAGTCTGACTGGGGGCAGGAGGGGAAGAAGAAGGGATTTAACGATACAACCAAAGCGCCTAAAGTTGAGCAACGTGATGGCAAGTGGGGCGTGGCCGCTGACGGTCAATTTGTGACGGTTGCCACGGAGGCAGCAGCAAACGCACTGGCAGCGCAGATGGGGCGCGACGGCCTCGGGCCGATACCGATTGCACCATTCGTCACAAAGACCGATGGCTGGCTCAATCTGGCATTGAAGCGAATCATCAGCCTGGCCGTCGATGGCGGCTACGACAAGGTGGCATTCGTCAACGGTGCCCAGTCGGCTGACCGCTACGACCTGAGCAAGCAGATCGCATCGGTTCAGTACCTGGACAACAGCAGCGGCGGTGTGGGTAACCCGAGCATGGACGGCCCGCCTGGACGCGGAACGCTGGTGGCCCGCGATCACAACGACAAGAAGGTTATTGACCAGCACATCTCCGACCCTAGCCAGATCGAAGACTACGTCGGCAAGGAAGTGGCCGCGAAGCTGTTCCAGCAAACGCCCAAGGTTAGCCGCAGCGCCGGCATCGGTTACCGCGTGCATGACCTGTCTGGTGTTGACCTCAAGGTAGGCGGCGAAGGCATGAAGGCCTTCTACGACAGCATCGTGCCCAACGCCGTGAAGTCGCTGCTGAAGAAGGTGGGCGGCGGGTCTCTGCAGAGTGTCGATTTATCCGTGGAAGATAAGTCGTGGCCTGTCGGTAACGCCCTGCGAAACATCAAGCGTGAGCAACCCGGCTTCGACGTCACCGACGCCATGCGCGCGAAGGCCGCCGAGGGGCTGCCCCTGTTCAGCAACAAGGCACAGACTGAGACCGAACCGGTGGCCATGGCCAACAAAGCCCAAGGCAAGATCATCGACCGCGACGCAGCAGGCCGCGCACGCCTGGCCATCTCCCGCCAGATAGCCGAGTCGCTGCCTGGCCAGATGGTGGCCAAGATGCTAGACCGCGCCTACCTCAAGTCGGCCGACCCGGCTGTGCGCAACGAGCTGCGCAAGATGAAGCTCGACATCCAGAAGTC
>ERZ1034361.1958-NODE-1958-length-10180-cov-3.041374_pt1 | contig 10180 bp, 5 predicted proteins | sample MGYA00520617_ERZ1034361 | MGnify/ENA primary metagenome ERZ1034361 (study PRJEB33736, sample SAMEA104284507) | Azolla filiculoides | biome: Urban; feature: Water surface; material: Ditch water | place: Netherlands | collected 2015-10-28 | depth 0-0.1 m ... | reverse complement strand
GCCTGAATCGCATTTAAACGTAACTGCGCTTGCTTGCTGAGTGCTTCAGGATCTGGTACTAGCAAATAAGCGTAGGCCTGATGATGTGAGCGACCAACACGACCACGCAATTGATGCAACTGCGCCAAGCCAAACTTATCTGCTCGATGCATGATGATCGTATTAGCAGTTGGAACGTCAATACCTGTTTCAATAATGGTGGTACACAATAAGATGTTGGTGCGTTGAGTCACGAACTCACGCATGACAGATTCCAATTCGCGCTCGTGCATTTGACCATGCGCTACGCTGATACTTGCTTCTGGTATCAGTTCTTGTAATGCATGCTTGCGGTTCTGAATAGTTTCAACTTCGTTATGAAGGAAGTAGACCTGCCCACCACGCTTTATTTCACGAAGCACTGCTTCACGAATCACGCCATCGCCTTCACGACGCACAAAGGTTTTAATCGCCAAGCGCTTCTGAGGTGCAGTAGCAATGATGGAGAACTCGCGTAGACCTTCCATTGCCATACCCAGCGTTCTTGGTATAGGCGTGGCAGTTAAAGTTAGGATATCAACCTCAGCCCGTAATGCTTTGAGCGCATCCTTTTGACGCACACCAAAACGATGTTCCTCATCCACAATCACCAATCCCAAATTAGCAAATTGAGTTTCTTTGGACAGCAACTTATGTGTGCCAATGATGATGTCGGCCTCGCCTTTAGCAATCGCTTCTAGTGCGGCATTAATTTCTTTGGTAGTTTTAAAGCGAGACAGCTCAACAATTCGAACTGGCCAATCAGCAAAACGATCCTTCCAGGTAGCGACATGCTGTTCGGCGAGTAGGGTGGTGGGGGCCAAGATGGCCACTTGCTTGCCACCCATGACTGCAACAAAGCTGGCACGTAGGGCAACTTCAGTCTTACCAAAACCTACATCACCACACACTAGTCGGTCCATTGGTGTGCCGCTGGTCATATCTCCAATCACTGCAGCGATAGCATTTGCTTGATCGGGCGTTTCTTCAAAGCCAAAGCTTTCTGCAAATGCTGCGTAATCATGGGCTGAGAATTCAAAAGCATGACCCTTGCGAATCGCTCTTGCTGCATACAGACTGAGCAGCTCTGCTGCAGTATCTCGAATTTGTTGTGCAGCTTTACGTCTTGCTTTATCCCACTGTCCAGAGCCAAGCTGGTGAAGTGGTGCCGAATCAGGATCCGAACCTGCATAACGGGTCACCATCTGCAGCTGTTGAACTGGCACATAAAGAGTGGCATCTTTCGCGTAAACCAAATGCAAGAACTCTTCGAAAATAGGCTCTTCTTTAGGTGGTGCTAAATTAAGCAGAACCAATCCTTGATAGCGCCCAATGCCATGATCTGAATGAACGACAGGATCACCAATCTTGAGCTCAGACAAATCCTTGAAGAGCATGTCTGGATCAGCGCCCTCACTTGCTTTACCTTTACGTCGTTGTCGTGCGGTAGTCGTAAAGAGCTCAGCCTCGGTAACCACGATGAGGTTTTCAGCAGGCCAGGTAAAGCCGTTAAAGAGTTGCGCTGTAACTAGGCCAAATAGCGCATCGCTCTTAATAAAATCAGCAACACCTTCAAAGCCTTCAGGCTTTAATGGGAAGAGTGGCTTGCCGTTTTGGCCGGCAACTGAATTGCTCTCTTCAAATAGCTGGCGAATAGATTCTTTGCGACCATTGCTATCGCTACAAATGAGGATACGTACTTTTTCTTGAGAGACTAAAGCACGCAATCGATTAATCGGATCAGCATCGCGACGATGCACCGATAAATCCGGAACAGCTAAAAATTGTGGAGCCTCTCTAGTTTCTTTGTCCGCCTCTTTATTCAATGTCAAACGGGCATTGGGTTTAGCTGCCGTAAAGAATTGATCAACATCCAGAAATAAGTCAGCTGGCGGAAGAATCGGGCGATCCAGATCGTGCTTTAAGAATTCATATCTAGAGAGAGTATCTTTCCAAAAGCCTTTAATAGATTCTTCAATATCACCGATGCTAACTAGCCAGACGGGGTCACCTGAGCGAGGGAAGTAATCAAAGACTGTCGATGACTCTTCAAAGAAGAGGGGCAGATAAGATTCAATACCAGCGCTGGGGATGCCCAGGTTGGCATCTTTATAAATTGAACAACGCGTTGGATCACCTTCAAATACTTCACGCCACCTACCGCGGAAGGCGGTACGTGAAGCATCGTCAAACGGAAATTCATGGCCAGGAAGTAGGCGAACCTCTTTGACTGGATAGAGGCTTCGCTGAGTATCAGGATCAAAAGCTCGAATTTGCTCAATCTCATCACCAAACAGATCTAGGCGATACGGAAGGCTCGAGCCCATTGGAAATAGATCAATCAAGCCACCACGAATACTGTATTCACCAGGGCGCATGACTGCGCTAACAGGGTCGTAACCAGCCTGTTGCAATTGGAGTTTTAGAGCCGCTTCGTTGAGCTTGTCGCCTTGTCGAAAGAAGAAGGTGTGGCCAGACAAAAAGTTTGGCGGCCCAAGTCTCTGTAAAGCAGTAGTGATGGGCACCAAGACAATGTCGCAACTGCCGTTCAGTAATTCATAAAGGGTTGCTAAGCGCTCTGAGACTAAATCTTGATGTGGCGAGAAATGGTCGTAAGGCAGAATCTCCCAGTCAGGCAGTAAACGTGTTTTGAGCTGCGGAGCAAAGGCGGGAATTTCCTCTAAGAGACGCTGAGCTTCTTGTGCCTGTGCACAGAAGATCACCATGACCGAGAATTCAGAGCGGTACCGCAGAGCGGATTGAGCGATTAATGCGGCGTCTGCTGAGCCAACGAGGCCTGAAAAGGTAAAGCGCTGCCCAGCCCGCGGTGCGGGTATGGGGGGTGCTAGTTTTAATGCATCAGACATCGAAGCTCATTATAGAATCAGGTATGCACGCTGGAAACCCATCTTCACAGTCTTTACCTCGATGTCATGCCTTGCTACCCACAGCTGGAACAGGATCGAGGCTTGGTGGAGTTTTGCCAAAGCAGTTTCAGGAGTTGGCCGGTAAGCCAATGCTGGCTTATGCTCTTGATGCCTTTAGGAACACCCCGGAGATTGCCTCAATCTGGGTGGGTATCAGCCCGGGTTTTGTTGATCATCCGATCTTGAGCTCGCTCTCCAGTAGCTCGACCTCTATTCAATTTTTACCGAGTGGCGGCCCCACCCGGCAGGAAACCGTAAGAAATACTCTCGCAGCGATGTTGCAATCAGGCATCCCCGAGACAGATTGGGTCTTAGTTCATGATGCTGCGCGCCCTGGAATCTCCCCTGAGCTGATTCAAAAGCTCATTCATGCTGTTAACCAAGCGGGCGAGGGCGGTCTCTTAGCGATGCCGCTCGCCGATACCCTCAAGATGGCTGATGCGAACTCTGCGATTGCCGGCAATCCCAATAGAGCCCTAAAGACGATTTCTCGAGATCACCTTTGGCAAGCCCAAACACCCCAGATGTTCGGTTTAAAGCGCCTGCATGATGCCATTGAAGAAGGTATTCGCCTCGAAGCAGACATTACTGACGAAGCCAGTGCCATGGAGTTATCGGGTTCTAGCCCTTTATTAATAGAGGGAGCAACATGCAACTTCAAGGTAACGCACCCAGCGGATTGGGATTTAATGCAAACCATTTTGCGAGCCTCCAATCAATAAGCCCCTCAGAACAGATAACGACAACTCAATGACCTCAAGCGCTCCTCACATCCCCCAGTTCCGTATCGGTCAAGGTTATGACGTACATGCTCTGGTGACCGACCGTAAGTTGATATTGGGAGGCGTTCATGTTCCCAGTGATAAGGGTTTATTGGGGCATTCTGATGCGGATGCCTTATTACATGCTTTAACTGATGCCTTGCTAGGCGCTGCTGGATTAAATGATATTGGACAGCTTTTTCCAGATACCGATCCTCAGTTTAAGGATATGGATAGCCGCATTTTGCTGCGAGCCGCTCTTCAAAAGGTCCAGGCAGCAGGGTTTCAGGTGGGTAATGTCGATGCAACGATTATTTGTCAACAGCCTAAATTAGCCACTTTTTTACCGGAAATGATTCGCAATATCGCTGCTGATTTGGCTGTTACGCCAAGCCATGTGAACCTCAAAGCTAAAACCAATGAATCTCTTGGGCACTTGGGGCGAGGTGAGGGTATTGCAGTCCATGCGGTGGCTTTGCTCTACAAGCCCTAAATATCCTCCAAAACCGCTAAGCATTGTAGAATTACCGTCTTTAGAGTGAAGTTTAAGCTCGGTAGTGTTTGCGGAATTCGCGCGAGGATGGCGAAATTGGTAGACGCACCAGGTTTAGGTCCTGACGCCAGCAATGGTGTGGGGGTTCGAGTCCCCCTCCTCGCACCACAAGATAGCTACTTGGCTTGGGCTTCACATATCCGATTTTCAATTAAGAGACGAGAATGGCTGTGCAGATAGAAAATTTAGGTCAGTTAGACCGCAAAGTGACCTTAGAGTTCGCTCGTGCCGATTTGGCTAAGGCAAGAGACGAGCGTTTGGCTAAATTGGGTAAGACCATGAAGGCTCCAGGCTTCCGTCCAGGCAAAGTGCCTAAGAACATGGTTGAAAAACAATACGGCATGCAAGTAGATTTCGAACTCCAGTTTGATAAAGCTCAAGAGCTGTTCTATGACTTAGCTCAAAAAGAAAAAATTCTCTTGGCTGGTCAACCACGCCTCGACCCAAAATCAGAGCTAGATGCAGACAAAATTGTTTTTGATGCTTACTTTGAAGTATTGCCAGAAGTGAAGATTGGCGACTTCAGCAAAGCCGAAGTAACTAAATACACAACTGATATTTCTGATGCAGAAATTGATCGTGCTTTAGATGTATTGCGTAAGCAGCAAGTGCATTACCATCCACGCGGCGAAGCCGGTGCCCATGGTGATGGCGGCGCAAATACTGCCGCACAATCTGGCGACCAGGTCATTATCGATTTCGTAGGCAAGATTGATGGTGTTGAGTTTGCCGGCGGTAAAGCTGAAAACTTTGAATATGTTCTGGGTGAAGGCCGTATGCTCCCTGAGTTTGAAGCCGCAACATTAGGCCTCAAAGCAGGTGAGAGCAAGACTTTCCCTTTAAGCTTCCCAGCGGATTACCACGGCAAAGATGTAGCCGGTAAGACTGCTGATTTCACCATCACTGTGAAATCCGTAAATTGGGCGCACCTGCCTGTAGTTGATGATGCCTTTGCATTGTCTTTGGGCGTTACAGAAGGTGGCGTTGCCAAGATGCGCGCTGAAGTAAAAGAAAATTTAGACCGCGAAACTAAACGTCGTATTACTTCCTTGTTAAAAGGCGAAGTAATGGAGAAGCTGAATAGTATTTGCGAACTCGATGCACCAAAATCTTTGGTTGCTCAAGAGCAGGAGCGTTTAGTTGAGTCTGCACGTCAAGACTTGATGCAGCGTGGCATTCCCAATGCTAAAGATGCACCGATTCCTGCTGAGATGTTTGCTGAGCAAGCCCTCAAGCGTGTTCGCCTTGGTTTGATTCTGAGTGATTTAGTTAAGCAGCAAAATTTAGCCGCTACAGCTGATCAAATTAAAGCTGAGATTGATGAGCAAGCTGCTACATACGAAGATCCTAAAGAAGTAGTGCGTTGGTTCTACAGCAATCCAAGTCGCCTTAAAGATATCGAGAACTTGGTATTGGAAGATAACGTGATTAAGTATTTCACTTCACAAGCTAAAGTGATTGATAAAGCCGTTACTTTCGAAGAACTCAGCAAACTCAATTAAGCATTCAATTAATAAAGGTCTGATCACATGAACCAGAATCATTTCCAGTCTGAGAGCCTAGAACCCCAAGGCTTGGGTTTAGTTCCCATGGTGATTGAAACCTCTGGTAGAGGTGAGAGGGCCTATGACATTTACTCTCGCTTACTGAGAGAGCGCGTTGTCTTCTTGGTTGGCGAAGTAAATGATCAAACTGCAAATTTAGTGATTGCCCAGCTATTGTTCCTCGAGAGCGAAAACCCAGATAAAGAAATTTCTCTGTACATCAACTCTCCTGGTGGCTCTGTATCTGCTGGCTTGGCGATCTACGACACGATGCAATTTATCAAGCCACACGTCAGTACTTTGTGCATGGGTATGGCTGCGAGTATGGGTGCATTCTTATTATGTGCAGGTGAGAAGGGTAAGCGTTACGCATTGCCTAATTCACGCGTCATGATTCATCAGCCATTGGGTGGCGCACGTGGTCAAGCCTCTGATATTGAGATTCAAGCTCGTGAGATTCTCTACTTACGTGAGCGCTTGAACAAGATTTTGTCTGATCGTACTGGTCAAACAATTGAGACCATTGCTAAAGATACTGATCGCGATAATTTTATGTCTGCAGAGCAGGCTCAAGAGTATGGCTTGATCGACAAAGTCATCGACAAGCGCCCTTAATTCGTACCCTTATTTAGATAGCTATCTTGAGCGATAACACTACCAATAGCGCAGAAAAAGTTCTGTATTGTTCCTTCTGTGGCAAGAGTCAGCATGAAGTGAAGAAGCTGATTGCTGGACCATCGGTATTTATTTGTGATGAGTGCATCGATCTCTGTACCGACATTATTCAAGAAGAGCTCTCTAAACTTCCTAAGGCCGAAGGTGATGACTCTTTGCCAACGCCGCATCAGATTCGTGAAAATCTAGATCAGTACGTCATTGGTCAAGATCATGCCAAGAAGACTTTAGCGGTAGCGGTTTACAACCATTACAAGCGCTTACAGCACTTGCCGAAGCCTAAGAAGGAAAAACTCGATAAAGACGGTAAGCCAGTTGAGGCTGCTGACAAAAAAGAATCTAAAGTTCCAGCTAAAGCAATGGTTGACGGTGTTGAATTGGCAAAGAGTAATATTTTGCTGATCGGCCCAACTGGCTCTGGAAAGACTTTATTGGCTCAGACTTTAGCGCGCATGTTGGATGTGCCTTTTGTCATGGCTGATGCAACCACATTGACCGAAGCTGGTTATGTTGGCGAAGACGTTGAAAATATTATTCAAAAGTTATTGCAGGCCTGCGACTACAACGTAGAAAAAGCGCAACGCGGCATTGTGTACATCGATGAGATCGATAAGATTTCTCGTAAGTCAGATAACCCATCCATCACACGCGATGTTTCAGGTGAGGGTGTTCAGCAGGCATTATTAAAGTTGGTTGAAGGCACCATGGCTTCTGTGCCGCCTCAAGGTGGTCGCAAACATCCAAACCAAGACTTCTTACAAGTAGACACTACAAATATTCTATTTATCTGTGGTGGCGCCTTTGATGGCCTTGAGAAGGTGATTCAGCAGCGCACTGCTAAGACTGGCATTGGATTTAATGCCACCGTTCCAGGTAAAGATGATCGCGGTGTCAGCGACCTCCTGATTGAGGTAGAGCCAGAGGATTTAATTAAGTTCGGCCTCATTCCTGAGTTGATTGGTCGTTTGCCAGTTGTCGCTACATTAGCCCAATTGGATGAAACAGCCCTAATCCAGATTCTGACTGAGCCTAAGAATGCCTTAGTAAAGCAATATCAAGCGCTATTAACCATGGAAGGCTCTGAGCTTGAGGTTCGTCCAGCAGCCTTGTCAGCTATCGCCAAGAAGGCGATCGCACGTAAAACCGGTGCACGCGGCCTACGATCTATTCTTGAGGGGTCCCTCATGGATGTGATGTACGACTTGCCATCTTTGAAGAATGTTCAAAAGGTGGTGATTGATGAAAGTACGATTGCTGAGGGTGGTAAGCCCATTTTGGTCTACAAGCAAGCTGACGAATCCACAGAAATGAGCAAAAAAGCCTAATTTTTGGTCTTTTTTGCTGTTTTCACAGGGTTTTTGCTCATTTTTCGCATATTTACCCCTTGTTTTTCACTTGGTGGCACCCATATAGGTAGTATCCTATTCCTAAATAATGTCCGTATCTAGTGGTGCGACATTTTTAGAGATTTTTACGGAATGACTATTTTGGAGGAATTGCCCCATGCCTGGCCACTTATTACTACCCTCTGAACCTATTCAACTTCCACTTCTCCCATTGAGGGATGTCGTGGTGTTTCCGCATATGGTTATCCCATTGTTTGTGGGTCGTCCTAAATCAATCAAAGCGCTAGAAGCTGCCATGGAAACTGGCAAAAATGTGCTTTTAGTGGCGCAAAAGACTGCCGCCAAGGATGAGCCTGGCGTTGACGACCTCTATGAGGTCGGTTGTATCGCTAATATTTTGCAAATGCTCAAGCTGCCAGATGGCACCGTCAAGGTTCTGGTGGAAGGTGTGCAGCGTGCAGATGTAAGTCAAGTTGAAGATAGCCAGGGCTATTTCTGCTGCGAAGCTACGCCCAGCCCCATGTCTGCATTAGATGCTCATGAAACTGAGGCACTACGTCGTGCCATCATGGCGCAGTTTGATCAGTACGTAAAACTAAATAAAAAAGTTCCTCAAGAAATTTTGTCCTCTTTGGGTGGCATTGATGATCCAAGCCGTTTGGCAGATACGATTTGCGCTCATCTCCCTGTCAAGCTCGAGCAAAAGCAACGCTTGCTGGAGATGACGGATGTTGTTCAGCGTCTGGAGAGTCTTTTGGCTGATCTCGAAAGTGAGATTGATATTCTGCAAGTGGAGAAGCGTATTCGTGGGCGTGTAAAACGTCAGATGGAAAAAAGCCAACGCGAGTACTACTTAAACGAGCAAGTGAAAGCCATCCAAAAAGAATTGGGTGAGGGCGAAGAGGGCGCTGACCTCGAAGAACTCGAGAAGCGTATTAAGGCTGCTCGCATGCCTAAGGAAGCACTCAAGAAGGCTGAGTCTGAGCTGAAGAAACTCAAACTCATGTCACCAATGTCTGCAGAAGCGACAGTAATCCGCAACTTTATTGACACCTTGGTGACCCTGCCATGGAAGAAGAAAACAAAGATCAATAATGATTTGACTAATGCTGAAAAAGTATTGGATGAAGATCATTACGGATTGGATAAAGTCAAAGAACGCATCTTGGAATATCTCGCGGTTCAACAGCGTGTTGATCGTGTCAAGGCTCCAATCCTATGTTTAGTTGGCCCTCCTGGTGTTGGTAAAACCTCGCTCGGCCAATCCATTGCACGCGCTACAAATCGCAAGTTTGTGCGCATGGCTCTAGGCGGCGTTCGTGATGAGTCTGAAATCCGCGGTCATCGTCGCACCTATATTGGTTCGATGCCTGGAAAGATTTTGTCTAGCTTGACTAAGGTCGGTGTGCGCAATCCTTTATTCCTCTTGGACGAAGTAGACAAGATGGGTATGGACTTCCGCGGTGATCCTGCGAGCGCTTTATTAGAGGTTCTAGATCCAGAGCAAAATCACACATTCCAAGATCACTATGTTGAGGTTGACTTTGATCTCTCCGATGTGATGTTTGTTGCAACATCTAACTCATTGAATATTCCTGGTCCTTTATTGGATCGCTTGGAAATCATTCGTCTTGCTGGCTACACCGAGGATGAGAAAACTAGCATTGCGACCAATTATTTAATTCCTAAACAGATTAAAAATAATGGCCTCAAGAAAGATGAGCTCAAAATTGAGGAGTCAGCTGTGCGCAGCATGATTCGTTACTACACTCGCGAGGCCGGTGTACGTTCCTTAGAGCGTGAAATCAGCAAGATCTGCCGTAAGGTGGTGAAGTTACTTCTTCTGAAGAAAGAGGCTGCTCCAGTCACTGTGAATGCTGACAATTTAGAGAAGTTCTTGTCCGTGAAGATGTATGACTTTGGTCTTGCTGCTAAAGAAAATCAAGTTGGTCAAGTAACAGGCTTGGCTTGGACCGAAGTTGGCGGCGATCTACTGACTATCGAAGCGGCAGTGATGCCTGGTAAGGGCGTAATTACTCGTACTGGCTCCATTGGCGATGTCATGAAGGAATCTGTCGAGGCTGCTAAGACTGTGGTTCGATCAAGAGCGCGTGCACTGGGTATTGCTGATGAGGCATTTGAGAAAAACGATATCCACATTCACTTCCCTGATGGCGCCACACCAAAAGACGGTCCGTCCGCAGGTATTGCGATTACAACTGCCTTGGTGTCGGTCTTTACAGGTATTCCGATTCGCTCAGATGTGGCGATGACCGGTGAGATTACATTGCGTGGCGAAGTGTTGCCAATTGGTGGTCTTAAAGAGAAGTTATTGGCGGCTCACCGTGGTGGCATC
>ERZ1034361.1957-NODE-1957-length-10181-cov-1.790677_pt1 | contig 10181 bp, 8 predicted proteins | sample MGYA00520617_ERZ1034361 | MGnify/ENA primary metagenome ERZ1034361 (study PRJEB33736, sample SAMEA104284507) | Azolla filiculoides | biome: Urban; feature: Water surface; material: Ditch water | place: Netherlands | collected 2015-10-28 | depth 0-0.1 m ... | reverse complement strand
CGGTGTTTACCTTGATAAAAATCAGGCCACCATCAATAAAAATATTGAGGTGAAAGACATTACAGGCGAGATACTCTTTTCCGAAGACAATGTCTTAGGTAAAAATCTCAAAGCAAATTTATTGGGTGGCAGTATCACAGTCGAAAGTGGCAGCAACTTACCGTGGAAAAATGCTGATGGCATGAAAGTACATGGCCACCTTAAGATTAATCAACTCATAGATATGCTCAACACTAACTCTGATGAGCAAATCAAAGACCTTCAACAACAATTAGACGGTTTCGCCTCATACGATGGCGCACTAATTATTAACTCCAATGGATACAAGTTGGACTTAGGTCTACAACTCAAAGACATGAGCTCAAACTTCCCCGCCCCATTTAATAAAAAATTGGGGGAATCCTTGTCAGGAAAGTTAATGCTTAACAATGGCAAAGAGACTAATGCTGAAACTGTTGGGCAGTTAAAAATTAGCAAATTGATCGACGCCAATTTTGTTTTTAAAGATACGTCAGATCTACGCCTAGGCATCGGTATTAATACTCCAGGTTATGTACCTAGCAAAGGAGTCACTAGTGCCATTGTTTTTGAAAACTTGGACGTAGCCATATGGCAAAACTGGTTAGACAAAAACTTTCCAGAGCAATCATCTGCTAACAAAAAACAATCGCAGAAAAAAATGGCTGTACAACTTAACCCAGTCTCTGCCTAAATCAAAAACTTACATGTTGCAGATCGAGATCTGAAATACGTAAGTATCTTAGCAACCCATGACGAAGATTTGTGGCACGCCAGCATTAATTCATCTCTAGCAACTGGTTTAGTGCAATGGCGCTCAGCGACACCTGGTCTACCCCAAGGCAAACTCACGGCGCGCTTACAAAAACTCACAATTGAAAACTCAAGCTCTGGCGAGACCATTACAAAGAGTATTAATCAACGCATTCAAAAAATACCAGCCCTAGATATTCAGTCAGATTTATTCATACTCAATGGGCAGCCTTACGGAAAAATTGAGCTACTAGCCAATAATGATAAAAACGACTGGAAGATTGAAAAACTATCTTTAAAAACAGAAGATGCTGAAGTAAAAATCACGGGTCGCTGGATACTTCCTAAGCAAGGCAAGAAACTTGATTCAGGCAGAACAGAGCTGAATTTTGATCTAGACATTGATAATGCAGGCAAGCTTCTGTCTAAACTCGGTTTTCCAAAGGCTATTGATGATGGCTCCGGCAAATTAGTTGGACAACTTAACTGGGCCGACGCACCTTATAAATACGACCTACAAACATTACAGGCAGACTTATCACTAGACATCGTCAAGGGCACCATCTTGCAAGTTGATCCAGGTCTTGGAAGACTCTTAGGCGTATTGAGCTTCCAGGGTTTACCCAGAATTGCAACATTGGATATTTGCGGGGTATTAAAGCCAATCGTGACGCAGGGCACTCCATTTGACCGAATTACCTCAAGAGGAACAATCGCTAATGGTATTGCCAATATTAAAGACCTCAACATGAAAGGTCCGCAAGGAAATGTTCGATTAACTGGTCACGCAAATCTTCTAAATGAAACTCAAGATATGCGCGTCACCGTTGCACCGAACTTTAATGCTGGAACGGCATCTCTTGGATACACATTCATCAACCCAATCATTGGGCTCAGCACACTCGTTGGCCAATACTTAATTGCTGATGAAGTGAGCAAACTGTTTCAACTAGATTATTTAGTACAAGGTACTTGGGCAACCCCTCAAATTATTGCTTTAGATAACAAAGGTAACCCACTAGACGAAAAACAACTCAAAGAAATTAGAGATAAATCTTTACTTCGTCAGCAACAAACCCCGAACAAGAAATAAAATGGGGCTATGAATAACAAAGGCCAATTAAGCATTGCAAGCATTCAAATGGTTTCAACTAGCTCAGTTGAAAAAAATCTGGATATTGCAGAACAACTCGTTGGTCAAGCTAAAGCGGCTGGGGCAGATTTAGCCGTCTTACCCGAATACTTCTGCATCATGGGGCACTCAGACACAGATAAGGTAAATATTCGTGAACCATTTGGCTCTGGGCCCATACAAGATCGACTTAAGCAGATTGCGCGAAATAATCAAGTTCATCTAGTTGCCGGAACCATTCCACTAGAGAGCAACCAACCAAACAAAGTCAGAAACACCAGTTTAGTTTTTGACCGTCAAGGTGAAGTCATTGCTAGGTACGACAAGATTCATCTATTTGGGTTCAAGCAAGGCGCCGAAGAGTACCAGGAGGCCAATACGATAGAATCAGGTCATGAACCAACAAGCTTCGCTATCGATTGCAATGATGAGACTTGGAAGTTTGGTGTGAGCGTATGTTACGACTTACGATTTCCTGAGTTATATCGTCAAATTGGTATCGTCGATTGTCATATTCTTTCTGCGGCATTCACCTACACCACAGGCAAATCTCATTGGGAAGTTTTGTTAAGAGCTAGAGCCATTGAAAATCAATGTTATGTTTTAGCTAGCGCCCAGGGTGGTCGCCACGAAAATGGTAGAACAACCTGGGGACAAAGCATGTTAATTGACCCTTGGGGCGACATCAAATCAGAACTAAAAGAGGGCCAGGGATTTGTAATTGGCCAATTGGAAAAAAGCACGATTCATGAAATTCGAGCAAAATTACCCTCACTACAACATCGCACACTCTAATTAATCAATGAATTCACCTTTAGCACTAGAAAATCCACTTCAGTTAAGCAGGGCTGATGCACTGAAAATTGCTAAAGATATTCTTTTGGCGCCAGCGGGCATTACAGAACAAGATCTACAGAAAACTCTTTCTCATATGCATCACCATCATTTAGATGATGCTGATCTATATTTTCAAAGAACCCACAATGAGTCATGGAGCTTGGAAGAAGGCATTGTTAAATCAGGTAGCTTCAGCATTGATCAAGGTGTGGGCGTAAGAGCTGTTAGCCATGACAAAACTGCTTTTGCTTATTCTGATGAAATCAGTGCTGCCGCATTAAAAAATGCAGCTGAAGCCACGCGTGTTATTGGCCCGAATAACAATAAAGCTTATATCAGTCCTAAATGGACAACCCCCGCCACTCACGCCCTATACCAATCACTGAACCCTCTAGATAGCATAGACGCAAAGGCGAAAATTGCACTACTAGAAGATATTGAACGTAAAGCTAAGGCTAAAGATCCTCGGATTGTTCAAGTGATGGCTGGGCTCGCAGGTGAATTTGACGTGGTGCTTGTGGCTCGCGCCAACGGTGTTTTAGCGGCTGACATAAGACCGCTGGTACGCGTATCTATCACGGTAATTGCCGAACAAAATGGTCGACGTGAAGTTGGCTCATCAGGTGGCGGCGGTAGATTTGACTATCACTTTTTTGTCACTGAAAAAATTGACCAATGGATTAATGAAGCAGTCAGATCTGCACTAGTGAATCTAGAATCAAGACCTGCACCTGCTGGCCCAATGACAGTAGTCTTAGGGCCTGGTTGGCCAGGGGTTCTTTTGCATGAGGCAATTGGTCATGGTCTTGAAGGTGACTTTAATCGCAAAGGATCATCTGCTTTTTCAGGCAAGATTGGGCAAAGAGTCGCAGCCAAAGGCGTGACTGTTGTGGATGACGGCACAATTGCAGGACGTCGTGGCTCTTTATCAGTGGATGATGAAGGTAACCCGACTCAGTGCACCACCCTCATTGAAGATGGCATCCTAAAAGGATATATACAAGACAGTCTCAACGCTCGCCTAATGAAAATGCCAGTAACAGGTAACGCAAGACGTGAAAGTTATGCCTCATTACCAATGCCTCGCATGACAAACACATACATGCTTGGTGGCAAAGATGATCCTAACGAAATCGTTGCCAGCATCAAAAAAGGCCTATATGCCGTCAATTTTGGTGGCGGTCAGGTTGACATCACTAGTGGGAAGTTTGTGTTTTCAGCATCAGAGGCTTATTGGGTTGAAAACGGCAAGATTCAATACCCAGTCAAAGGGGCAACAATCATTGGTAACGGTCCTGAATCGCTCAAAGATATCAGCATGATTGGCAATGACATGGATCTAGATAGTGGTATTGGAGTTTGCGGCAAGGATGGTCAAAGCGTTCCCGTTGGAGTTGGTCAACCCACCCTTAGAATTAATAATATGACTGTTGGCGGCACCGCTTAATAGACAAGCAGAAAAACTGTGCTACATTAACCATATGTCTGCAAATAAATTCTATTTCTTTTACTTTTGGTTCTCAGCCCAAGGCGGTCGAGAGGCAGAAATTCAAGCATAAGTTTCCTGCACTCAAAATAACCGCCGACACAAACGGCGGTTTTTTTTTACATATTTAAGTATCTAGCAATAAGGAGTTAATGAAATGGTTGATAAAGCCCTCAGCAACAGAGATAGCTGGTATGCCAGTGTTGATAAAACATCAGAGACGGATGATGCTCGCATTGAGAACATCACTATCCTTCCACCGCCAGAGCACCTTATTCGCTTTTTTCCGATTCAGGGCACGGCTGTTGAAAACCTCATCAGCAAAACTCGCCAAAAGATTCGTGACATCATGCACGGCAAGGATGATCGTTTATTAGTCATCATCGGCCCTTGCTCTATTCATGATCCAAAAGCAGCGCTTGAGTACGCTAACAAATTACTTGAGCAACGCAAAAAATACGCTGGCGAATTAGAGATTGTGATGCGCGTTTATTTCGAGAAGCCGCGCACTACAGTTGGTTGGAAAGGCCTAATCAACGATCCGTACTTGGATGAAAGCTACAGAATTGATGAAGGCTTGCGCATGGCTCGCCATCTATTAATTGAAATCAATCGCATGGGTATGCCAGCTGGTAGCGAATTCTTGGACGTTATTTCACCGCAATATATCGGCGACTTGATTTCTTGGGGCGCCATTGGCGCAAGAACAACTGAGAGCCAAATTCACCGCGAACTTGCTTCAGGCATTTCAGCTCCAATCGGATTCAAGAACGGTACTGATGGCAATATAAAAATTGCAACGGATGCGATTCAATCTGCTAGCAGACCACACCACTTCTTATCTGTTCATAAAAATGGCCAAGTGGCGATTGTGGAAACAAAGGGTAATGGTGATTGCCACGTCATTCTTCGTGGCGGCAAGACAACTAACTACGACGCAGAGAGTGTTGCTAAATCATGCGCCGAATTAGAAGCAGCAAAATTACCAGGCACATTGATGATTGATTGCTCACACGCTAACTCAAGTACGCAACATGAGCGTCAAATTGATGTTTCGAAAGATATCGCTGGTCAGTTAGCCGGTGGTTCAACACAGGTTTTTGGTGTGATGGTTGAAAGTCACTTACACGCTGGAGCTCAGAAGTTCACGCCTGGCAAGGACAATCCAAATGAGCTTAAATATGCAACAAGTATTACTGATGCATGTATCGGCTGGGATGACTCTCTTAATGTTCTAGAGATACTTGCCGAGGGTGTAAGACAGCGCAGAAAAAAGAAATAAGAAAGTAAGCTAAAACAACTAAGACCCTTCGGGGTCTTTTTTGTGGTGCCACAAAACATCAGCGCCACCCGCCTCTTTGTTTAAGACGCGTGCAAGTACAAACAACAAATCAGACAATCTATTGACGTATTGGCGAGGCGTATCATGAATTGGTTCATGACGGCCTAGCTTCACTATTGATCTTTCAGCACGACGGCACACGGTGCGACACACATGCGCTTGAGCTGCAGCACGAGTGCCGCCAGGCAGAATAAATTCTTCTAGTCTTGGAAGAACAGCATTGTATTTTTGAAGCCAAACATCTAATTGTGCAACCTGATCTTCTTTCAGCAAGGTGTAGTTGGGGATACACAACTCACCGCCCAAATCAAATAAGTCATGCTGTATAGCCGAGAAAATATCTCTAAGCTCGCTAGCAACACTCTCAGGGATATTTTCCGTAATTAGTACCCCAATTTCAGAGTTCAGCTCATCAACATCGCCCATTGCGCAGATGCGTAGATGGTCTTTGTCAACGCGCTGACCATCACCCAAACCCGTGGTTCCGGAATCACCAGTTCTAGTCGCTATTTGCGTTAATCGATTGCCCATAAGACTGATTATAGGGAAATAGCTAGAATAGAGTTAAACCACAAAAAAACAGAGACTGATGAACACACATACCGACAACCCAATTGCCCTAATAAAAACCCGGCAAGCCCAGCTAGTTAAGGCTTTAAACACAGTTTTGCCTGACCACGCCCTACTTTGGGAGCCAGAAGATACGATTCCCTATGAGTGTGATGGTTTGGCGGCGTATCGCCAAATGCCTTTAGCGGTTGCACTTCCAGAAACGGAGGCACAAGCCGTTGCAGTGATTAAAGTTTGTCAAAGCTTGAATATTCCAATTGTTCCTAGAGGTGCCGGAACGGGTTTATCTGGTGGCGCAATGCCTATAGCCCAAGGCTTAGTTCTATCTTTAGCTAAATTTAAAAAAATCTTGCAAATAGACCCCATTGCAAGAACTGCAGTTGTACAACCAGGCGTTAGGAATTTGGCGATTTCTGAAGCAGTGGCGCATCACGGCTTGTATTACGCCCCAGACCCATCGTCTCAAATTGCCTGTTCAATCGGTGGCAATGTGAGCGAAAACTCTGGTGGAGTTCACTGCCTTAAATATGGTTTAACACTTCACAATATTCTCAAAGTCCGCGCCATTTTGATGAGTGGCGAAGTTGTTGAATTCGGCAGCTTAGCGCCAGACGCTCCAGGCTTAGATCTTTTATCTATTTTGGTGGGCAGCGAAGGCATGCTAGCCGTCATTACGGAAGTAACAGTTAAATTAGTACCCAAACCTCAACTAGCTCAAGTCATCATGGCCAGTTTCGATGATGTTGAAAAAGGCGGTAATGCTGTTGCGGCCATTGTTGCAGCAGGCATCATTCCTGCAGGGCTAGAAATGATGGACAAAGCAGCGACTAGAGCTGTTGAAGAATTCGTTCATGCTGGCTATGACATTAATGCCGAAGCCATTCTTCTTTGCGAATCTGATGGCACACCTGAAGAGGTTGCTGAAGAAATCGAAAGAATGACAGAAGTCTTAAAGAAAAGTGGAGCCATCAGAATCCAGGTGTCGCAAAGTGAAGCTGAGCGACTAAAGTTCTGGAGCGGTCGCAAGAACGCCTTCCCTGCTGCAGGCCGAATCTCAGCAGACTACTATTGTATGGATGGCACCATTCCTCGCTTGCATATCGCCACATTACTAAAACGTATACAGGAAATGGAAAAGAAATATCAGCTGCGTTGCATGAATGTATTCCATGCTGGTGATGGCAATATGCATCCATTGATTTTGTTTAATGGTTCGGATGAAGATGAGTGGCATCGTGCTGAAGCATTTGGTAGCGACATCCTAGAGACATGCGTAGAACTTGGCGGCACGATTACTGGCGAACATGGTGTAGGCATTGAAAAAATCAACTCCATGTGTGTTCAATTTAGCGAATCTGAAAGAGATCTCTTCTGGGCAGTGAAAGCTGCATTTGATCCCAAAAAACTTTTAAACCCAGATAAAGCAATCCCAACACTTAATCGCTGCGCTGAGTATGGCCGCATGCGAATTACTGGCGGTGTACTGCCACACCCAGAATTGGAGCGCTTCTAATGACTCAATCATTTATTCAGGATACGCAAGAAGCAATACATGAGGCCATTCAATCAAAAGGTCTACTAAGAATCACTGGATCAGGAACTAAAGATTGGTTTGGCGCAGAGCTAAAAGGCAACCCTTTATCCACTAAAAATTACCAAGGAATCATTAACTATCAACCTGATGAGTTAGTGATTACCGTCAAATCTGGTACTTCGATAAAAGAGATTGAGTTGGCTCTTGAAGAAAAGAATCAACAGTTTGCGTTTGAACCTCCCCACTTTGGTGACAACGCAACAATTGGCGGTATGGTTTGCTCAGGTCTTGCTGGCCCAGGAAGAGTGAGTGCTGGAAGCCTAAGAGACTTTGTGTTGGGCGCAAAAATCATGGATGGTCAAGGTCAAGTCATGAACTTTGGTGGAACCGTGATGAAAAACGTTGCAGGATATGATGTTTCAAGGCTAATGCCTGGATCACTAGGCACTTTGGCACTACTTCTTGATGTCTCCATTAAAGTCTTACCAAAACCAATTGCAACAGCAACTCTTCAATTGGAGATTGAGCAACAAAAAGCCATACACACCATGAATTTGTTAGCTAGCCAACCCTGGCCAATCAACGCCAGTTGCTGGCAAGGCGAACAAAATGGAATGTTGCATATTCGACTAAGTGGCGCCAAAGCTGCAGTTGAATCAGCCACCAATTCTTTTAAAAAGAATCTAGGCATGAAATTGCTAGACCCTGACGAAGCTAAAAAATTCTGGGACTCTTTAAGAGAGCACCAATCTGATTGGTTTAAGTCATCTAATCATCAAGCTTTACCGCTTTGGAGATTTGCGGTCGCCCCAACATCCAACCCTATCAACCTGCCTGGTTCAACCTTAATTGAGTGGCACGGTGGCCAACGATGGTGGCAAGGACATTTAGATGCTGCCGCAGCTAAAGCAATTGCTGCAAAGGCGCATGGACATGCAAGCATATTTAGATCCTCTGAAAGAGATTTAGCTATGCTCAGCTCACTCAATGACAATCCATTAACAAAAGCACTGGTACCAGTACAAGAACGTCTTAAAAAAGCCTTCGATCCGCATGGCATTTTTGCTACAGGAAGGCTAGCCTAATATGCAAACAGAATTAGCCCCTCAATTTATTGGGACGCCAGATGGCGTTATGGCACAGAGCATTCTTAATAAATGCGTTCACTGCGGCTTCTGCACGGCGACATGCCCAACATACCAACTACTCGGCGATGAATTGGATGGCCCACGTGGTCGAATTTATTTAATCAAACAAATCGCCGAAGGTCGATTGGCAACAGAGAAAACTAGAGAGCATTTAGATCGTTGCTTGACGTGCCGAAACTGCGAAAGCACCTGCCCAAGCGGTGTAGATTATGGTCACCTAGTTGATATCGGTCGCAAGTGGGCAGAAGAACAAACCAGCCCAAGACCCCTCCTAGAGCGTCTTTTACGCAAAGCACTTGCATTTGGCCTAACGAATAAAACTCTTTTTGAGAATGGCATGCTAATTGGTAGAGTAGTTAAGCCACTATTGCCTAAAGTCATTCAACAGAAAATTCCAACGGGTAAAAAACCCGGTGTACGCCCAGCGAACAATCTTCATCAAACCAAGATGTTGATGCTTGAAGGTTGTGTTCAACCAGGGATGCTACCTAACATCAATAATGCAACCACTCGAGTGATGAGTAAATTGGGCGTTGATGTTCTTGTTGCAAACAAAGCAGGATGCTGTGGCGCACTGAAATATCACCTCAATGAACAAGAGGCAGGTCTTGACGATATGCGCAGAAATATTGATGCTTGGTGGCCATACGTGACAGGCGAAGCACCTGAATGCGATGGTCATAAAGTAGAGGCATTGATTATGAATGCCTCAGGCTGCGGCGTCACCGTTAAGGAGTATGGGCACATACTTCGCGATGACCCTCGCTATGCAGAAAAAGCTGAAGCGATATCTGCTCTATGTAAAGACTTGATTGAGATATTGCCAAGTCACACAGAATCTCTAAAACGATTGGTTGGCGAAAACTCTAAAAAGGGGGTGGTTTATCACCCACCCTGCACCTTGCAACATGGTCAAAAGATTAAAGGCCAACTAGAAAGCATGCTTGGTCAATTAGGCATCACCACCAATACCTGCCAAGATAGCCATCTGTGTTGCGGTTCAGCTGGAACGTATTCAATCTTGCAAGCCGACTTATCAAAACAACTAAAACAGCAGAAATTAAACAACCTTCAAAAAGCTGTATCAGATCATCAGGCAGACCGGATCGTATCAGCCAATATTGGCTGCATTACCCACTTACAAAATGAAGATACAGCTGTTGAACATTGGATTGAACTCATCGATTCACTAATAGAGCAAAATGAGGGTTATGTCCTTCATAAAAGCTAATTTAGAGAGTATTAAAAAGCGCATCACGCAAGCCGCAGAGGCTTGCGGTCGCTCACCTGGGGATATTGAGCTTTTAGCTGTTTCAAAAACATTTCCAGCTGAAGATGTAAGAGCCTGCTTTGATAGTGGT
>ERZ1034361.1956-NODE-1956-length-10183-cov-11.317435_pt1 | contig 10183 bp, 8 predicted proteins | sample MGYA00520617_ERZ1034361 | MGnify/ENA primary metagenome ERZ1034361 (study PRJEB33736, sample SAMEA104284507) | Azolla filiculoides | biome: Urban; feature: Water surface; material: Ditch water | place: Netherlands | collected 2015-10-28 | depth 0-0.1 m ... | reverse complement strand
GGCAGAATGTAGAACGGATCCGGTTGGGTCAGATCATGAATCCAGCCCACCCATGGCGCATTACGCATTTCAACGGCACCGAGCAATACCCAGTACAGCGCAATGAACACCGGAATCTGAACCAGGATCGGCAGACAGCCGCCCAGCGGATTGATCTTTTCCTTGCGGTACAGATCCATCATTTCCTGGTTCAGCTTCTGCTTGTCACTGCCATAGCGCTCTTTCAACGCCATCAGACGTGGCGTAACCGTACGCATACGGGCCATCGATTTGTAGCTGGCGGCAGACAGCGGGAAGAAGATCAGCTTGAGCATGATGGTCATGATCACAATAGCCCAGCCCCAGTTACCGATCAGCTCTTCGAGCCATTCCAGTACCCAGAAAATCGGTGCGGCCAGAACCGTTAGCCAACCATAGTCAACGACCAGATCAAAACCCGGGGCAACCTTTTCAAGGGTGCTGTGTTCTTGTGGGCCGGCGTACAGCGGTACGCTCAGCGTGCTTACACCATCCTTGGCGGCTGGCATCGGCACGATCACACCGGCGGCAAACACGCCCGGCTCTACCTGACGCGTGTAGAACTCGCGCGGTACACCAGCGGCTGGCAGGAAGGCTGTAACAAAGTAGTGCTGGATCATAGCGACCCAACCGTCGTTGGCGGTTTTTTCAAACTTGGCGCTACCGTCAGCGATATCGGCAAATTTGATTTTGTTGAACTTCTGCGCATCGGTGTAAAAAGCCGGGCCAGTGAATACACTCACCATGCGCGGGTCACCCGCAGGCGACTTGTCGTCACGCGTCAGTTGGAAGTAGGCATCAACCTTGTCGGCCGCAGCACCCTTCAGACGATAAGTCACGTTGATGTCGTACTCACCGCGCTTGAAGGTGAGGGTCTTGGTCACTTTGCCACCGTTAGCAGCATCCGCTTCAAAAACCACGTCCAGACTATTCTGGCCAGCCTTCAGTTCAGTACCCGTAGAAACCTGACGCCACAAAGTCTTGTGGTTCGGCATGCCGTCACCGATCAGTCCCGACTGCGCGGCATAGTTATGCGTCTTGCCAAACAGTTCCACATAACCTGATTGATCATCACCCTTGTGCTTGATCAGTTCCAGATTAGTTACGCTGGCACCGGCCAGGCTAATCGTGGCAACGTATTCATCCGTCTTAACGGTAATGGTCGGCGCATTGACTGCGGCGGCTGGCTGGCTGGCTAACTTGTCGCCATTGCCATTGCTACGCGCAGGAACAGCGCTGCCATCCTTGGCGCGCAAATCTACCGAACCCTTAGGCGAGTCCGCAGCTTGCGTAGCAGCCGGCATATTGGCGGCCTTCTGTTCAGCTTTATGCTGACCCCAACCTTCCCAAAGCAGGAATACGGAGATAGTGAAAATAAGGGTAAGAAATAAACGACGGTAATCCATAGTTCAGCCAGCGAGAAGGTTCAAAAAATCGGGCGCCGCATTCGCAACGCCACAAAGCATGCAAGGGTACCAGATTCAGGGCACAGGATCGTGACCACCGGGGTGGAAAGGGTGACAACGGAGCACTCTTTTTATAGCCAGCCAGGTGCCGCGGAGCGGACCATATCGGGTTAGGGCTTCTGCCGCATAGGCAGAACAACTCGGATAAAAGCGGCAACGCTGCCCCAGAAACGGGCTTAGGGCATAGCGATAGACCTGGATCAGCCCCAAAAGTAGCTGTTGAATCAGTCTGCCCGGCAGCGCAATCAGCTTATCCACAGCTGCGCTCACGATGGGCTGCCCGGATTTTCTTTTCTGATCTGGCCGGCAACGCGGTTCATCAGCTGCGTCACATCGGTACGTAATCCGGTAACCACCTGCAGACGGGTCGGCGCTGCCTCGCCTTTTTTAACGCGGAACGGCGACTCGTGCAGGCGGATAATCCAGTCGCCCGGCGGAAAACTCGCGGGGGTCGTCCGGAAATGCTCACGCAAAATGCGGCGGATCAGATTACGACGCGCAGACGCGGCCACCAACCGTTTGGCCACAATCAGGCCCAGCCGGCTGGCCGCGTTTGCACTTTCGATGATGTCGGTCTGCTCATTGTCAGAGCACGCTCGAGATTGGCTGGGCTGATAACGATGTACGGTCAGCCATTGCCCTCGGCAAGCTTTACGGGCATCAAAGACCGTCTGGAACTCTGACGGCTTAAGTAGCCTTGATGCCCTACTAAAGCTAAAACGGGATTGAGTTTTAGTAAAACTCACCGCAGTTCCGAACCGGATTAAATAAAGAAAGGTCTAACCCGGTAACGTCCGGAAATCCGGACGCGTCGTCTTTAGACAGACAGGCGATGACGGCCCTTGGCGCGGCGCGAAGCGATTACAGCACGGCCACCACGGGTACGCGAGCGAACGAGGAAACCATGGGTGCGCTTACGGCGAACTACGGAAGGTTGATAAGTACGTTTCATGACGGGGGCTCCCCAGAATCCAGTAAGTAGCGGCACGTGCCGCGAAAAACCCGTGATTAAACAGGAATTTCCCCGTGTCTGTCAAGTTTTATCAACAGACTCGGCTGTAAGTACAGCACCGCTTTGGGTGAAGAACGCCGGACAAAGCGGCTGGCTTAAGGTATCCTAAAAGGTTGCGCAATCTGCGGCCTCTGCCGTCAAAATACGCCGCATTGAGCGGTTACCGGGTCTTATCGTCTAATGAATCCATTCTGGAACTACTGTCTTGAAAAGCTGGGGGAAACGCTTCCCGCCCAGCAGTTCAGCACATGGATTCGCCCGTTGCAGCTAGCTGCCGACCGCAATGCCGAAACCAATGAACTCACGGTTTCCGCCCCCAATCGCTTTATTCTCAAATGGGTACGAGATAACTATCTTGGCACCTTTCAGGATCTGGCTGACACTTTTTACGGGCAACCCGTAACGGTTAATTTTACGATTGGAGCGGCGCAAGCCGCGACCGATAGCGCGCCGACCCGTTCGTCGGCCCCGCAAAGCAGCCCCGCCCCCGATTCATCGACGCCGGCCAATACCCGCGCGCCGAATGCGCCAGCACTTGCCACATCCGCTGCTCAAAACAAGGCCTCTGGCCAGGGCACCCGGTTGATGACGCACTTTACCTTCAACGAACTCGTTGTCGGTAAAGCCAATGAGCTGGCCCGGGCCGCCTGTATGAATGTGGCCGAAACCCCGGGCGGCGCCTATAACCCGCTATTTATCTACGGTGGTGCTGGTCTGGGTAAAACCCACTTGATCCACGCCATCGGCAACGCCGTTCTAGCTGCCGACCCCACCAAAGTGGTGCGCTATGTTCACGCCGAGGATTATTACTCGGACGTCGTTCGTGCCTATCAGCAAAAAGCCTTTGATACCTTTAAGCGGACTTACCGCTCCATCGACCTGCTGTTACTCGATGATGTGCAGTTCCTCAAAGGCAAAGACCGCTCCCAGGAAGAGTTCTTCTATCTCTTCAATGCCCTGGTAGAAGCGCGCAAACAGATTGTTATTACCTGCGATACCTATCCGAAAGCCATTGAAGGCCTGGAAGATCGACTGATTACCCGCCTGGATTGGGGTCTTACCGTACAGATCGAACCGCCGGAAACGGAAATGCGGGTCGCCATCCTTAAAAAGAAAGCCGAAACCGAAGGCAAAGTGCTCGCCGATGAAGTTGCTTTCTTCATTGCCAAGCATTTACGCTCCAATGTACGGGAGTTAGAGGGTGCTTTGACCCGGGTTTTGGCATTTGCACAGTTCCACGGACGAGAAATCACCCTGGAAACAGCAAAAGAAGCCTTAAAAGACATCGTTGGTGCCTATAATCGTCAAATTACCGTAGAAAACATCCAGAAAATGGTTGCTGACTACTATAAATTGAAGGTTGGGGATCTTTATTCCAAGAAACGTAGTCGGATGATTGCCCGTCCGCGTCAGGTAGCCATGTGGTTGTGTAAAGAAGTCACACCCCATAGTTATCAGATGATTGGCGAATCATTTGGCGGTCGCGACCATACAACAGTGCTTCATGCCGTACGAACCATTGAAGATATGCGCGCCAAAGATCAACAGATTAACCACGACATCCACGTGCTCCTACAGGTGCTCAAAGGATGATGTATAACTCCTGTACAGTGCGTGGACGTTTTGTGGGTAACTCCGGGTTTTATCCAGAGGTCGTTTTTAGTCCCCAATTCATCAACCAGCGCTCCCCTGGGTTTTCCTTAGGGTTGTACAGTCAGCAATCCCATGAATTTTCGTGAGAAAATCACCTTATCCACAGAATTGACCTGAGCTTATTCGTATTAGGAATTCTATATATGTTGTTATTAAAGACCTCTAGAGAAACACTTCTGGCTCCTTTGCAAACCGTTTCAGGGATTGTAGAGAAGCGGCATACGCTGCCTATTCTGTCCAATGTCCTGATCGAGAAGAAAGGGTCAATGCTGACCCTGGTCGCGACAGATATTGAAATTCAGATCACCACAGGCATTAGCCTGGAAGGTGGTGCCGAAGCATCGGTTACCGTAGCAGCCCGTAAGCTGCAGGACATTCTGCGTTCGCTGCCAGAAGAATCCATCGTCAGTCTGGATCTGGACGAAAAGCGTCTGGTCGTTAAAGCTGGCAAGAGCCGCTTCTCACTGCAAACACTGCCGGCTGAAGATTTCCCGCAGATGAACATGAATGCGGCCAACCCGGTCTCGTTTACCGTTACGCAGAAATCATTCAAGCACCTACTGGGTCAAACCCAGTACGCCATGGCGGCACAGGATGTGCGTTACTACCTCAACGGCATGCTGTTGCAGGTAGAAGGCAATGCACTCCGTTCTGTTGCAACAGATGGTCACCGTCTGGCCTTTGCACAAACAGGCATTGAAGAAAGCCTGGAAAAACAGGAAATCATTCTGCCGCGTAAATCGGTATTGGAACTGGCCCGTCTGTTGGCAGACTCCGAAGATCCGCTGAACATCACGCTGGCACATAACCAGGCACGCTTCTCCTTTGGTGATGTCGTGTTTGTCACCAAACTCATCGATGGCAAGTTCCCCGATTACACCCGTGTAATCCCACCATCATTCTCGAACGAACTGCCACTGAACCGCATTGGTTTCAGCCAGGCATTGCAACGTGCCCGCATTCTGTCGAACGAAAAGTTCTCGGGTGTACGTCTGATTCTGGAAGATGGCGTACTGAAGATCAGTGCTGCCAATGCCGAACAAGAAGAAGCCCAGGAAGAAATCGAAGTGGATTACCACGGCGAACGTCTGGACATTGGCTTTAATGTGAACTACCTGCTGGATGTACTGGGTCATGTCACCGACGAGCAAGTGGTCTGGCGTTTCAATGATTCCAATTCCAGTGCCCTCTTTGGCCCGGCTGATAACAGTACCTTCAAGTACGTTGTTATGCCGATGCGCATCTGAGTTAAGTCTGACTACGAATCACCCTGTTTGAATTACCTAAGTTGAAAACGATGGCCGAAAAGAAACCTACGCAAGCACCCGAATACGACGAATCCTCGATCCAGCAGCTGGAAGGCCTGGAAGCCGTTCGCAAACGGCCGGGCATGTACATCGGTGATACGTCCGATGGCAGTGGTTTGCATCACATGGTGTTTGAAGTCGTTGATAACGGTATCGATGAAGCACTCGCCGGGTACTGCGATGACATCGTCGTTACCATCCACAGTGACAATTCGATTTCGGTAAAAGATAACGGTCGCGGTATTCCTACCGGCGTTAAATTCGACGACAAGCACGAGCCAAAACGTTCGGCCGCAGAAATCGTCATGTGCGTACTGCACGCCGGTGGTAAGTTCAACCAGAACAGCTACAAGGTCTCTGGGGGTCTGCACGGCGTTGGCGTGTCTTGCGTTAACGCCCTATCGCAGTGGCTCAAGCTCATCATCCGTCGTGATGGCAAAAAGTATTTCATGGAGTTCAACCAGGGTAAGCCGGTTAACCGCCTTATCGAAATCCAGAATGGCGTTGAAGTATCGCCATTGCAAGTACTCGGCGAAACAGAAAACCGCGGTACGGAAGTTCACTTCCTCGCCGACCCGGAAATTTTTGGCACCGTAGAATTTCATTACGAAATCCTGGCCAAGCGTCTGCGCGAACTCTCGTTCCTGAATAACGGCGTTAGTGTGCGTCTGGTCGATCAGCGCACCGGCAAAGAAGAAGACTTTGCTTTCTCGGGTGGCGTAAAAGGCTTCGTTGATTACATCAACAAAAATAAAACCATCTTGCACCCGAATGTTTTTTATTCAACCGGTGAAACACAAGCGGGCGAAGCCACCATTTCTGTTGAAGTCGCCATGCAATGGAATGACTCCTACGCAGAAAACGTCCTCTGCTTTACCAACAACATTCCGCAGTCGGATGGGGGCACCCACCTAACCGGCCTGCGTGCGGCGATGACCCGCGTCATCAACAAGTACATCGAAGAAAACGACATCGCCAAAAAGGCCAAGGTCGATATCACCGGTGACGACATGCGCGAAGGTCTCACCTGCGTGCTGTCGGTCAAGATGCCAGATCCGAAGTTTGCATCGCAGACCAAGATGAAGCTGGTTTCGTCTGAAGCCCGTCCCGCCGTTGAAGAAGTTGTTGCGCAAAAGCTCTCTGAATTCCTGCTTGAGCGCCCGGCCGATGCCAAGGTGATTACCGGCAAGATCGTTGAAGCTGCCCGTGCCCGTGACGCTGCCCGCAAGGCGCGTGAAATGACCCGTCGTAAGAGCGTGCTCGACGGCGTGGGTCTGCCCGGCAAACTGGCCGACTGCCAGGAAAAAGATCCGAGCAAGTGCGAACTGTACCTGGTGGAAGGTGACTCCGCCGGCGGCTCTGCCAAGCAGGGTCGCGATCGTAAGTTCCAGGCCATCCTGCCGCTGAAGGGCAAAATTCTTAACGTAGAAAAAGCGCGTTTCGACAAGCTCATCGGCTCGCAGGAAATTGCCACGCTCATTACCGCCCTCGGTACCGGCATTGGCAAAGACGAATACAAGCCAGAGAAACTCCGCTACCACCGCATCATCATCATGACCGATGCCGACGTCGATGGTGCACACATCCGTACGCTGCTGCTCACCTTCTTCTACCGTCAGATGCCTGAGCTGGTGGAACGTGGTCACATCTACATTGCCCAGCCGCCTTTGTACAAGGTCAAGCACGGCAAGACCGAGCGTTACCTCAAGGATGATCACGAATACAACCAGTTCCTGCTGCAGATGGCACTGAACGAAGCCAAGCTGCAACCCGCCAAGGGCAAAGCCATTGAAGGCGAAGCACTGGGTGACCTGGCGCGTAGCTTCATCGTTTCCGAGGCCATTATCGATCGTCTGTCGTACCTGATTCACCCGGAAGTGCTGCATACCCTGGTCAACGATAACCTCTCGATTAGCCTGACCGACGAAAAGGCCGCTCAGAGCGCCGCAAAAGAACTGACTAAGGCCCTGGGCTTAGGACCAGCGCTTGCGTCGCATGAGAAGCCTCTGGAGATCGTTCCTGCCTATGATGCCAATCGCGAGAGCTGGGTACTTCGCCTCGAACGCTGGCATCACGGTAATCTCAAGCTTGGTTTGATCGATAACGAGTTCCTCAACTCGGGCGATTACACCCAGCTGCGTAAAACTGCCGAATTGCTGGCCGACCTCACCAACGGTGGTGCCGTTATTCACCGTGGTGAAAAACAACTGGCCGTTACCCGTTTCAGCGAAGCCATACAGTGGTTGTTTGGCGAAGTCGAACGCGGCATTGGCAAGCAACGCTATAAAGGTCTGGGCGAAATGAACCCGGGTCAGCTGTGGGAAACCACGATGGATCCGAACGTCCGTCGCCTGCTCAAGGTACAGATCGAAGATGCCATCGGCGCCGACCAGATCTTCTCCACCCTCATGGGCGAGTTGGTCGAACCGCGTCGTGCCTTTATCGAATCGAACGCACTCACGGCGCGCAACATCGACGCCTAAGTGAACGCACGGCAAAACACGGCTCGCTCACCAGCGGGCCGTTTTTGTTTGTAATCGCACGATAGCAACATATTGACAACTAATCGCTGCACGATAACCGCACGTTAACAACATATTTTGCGATTATAAAAGAAATTAGACGAACATAAAGATCATTTAAGATGAATAAACCCTCCCGGCCCCTCAGCATTGAGCGAATTCTGCAAAACCAGGGTTTTGGTGCCCGTAAACTCTGCCGCATCCTTGTGCGTAATGGCGCCGTTACCGTTAATGGCAACCTGTGCGAAGACCCGGATGAAAGCTTTATCACCGATGGCCTCAGCCTGGAAGTCGAAGGCGTCGAGGGCGTCTGGCCGTTTTGCGACAAAGCCTACATCCTGCTTAACAAACCAGTGGGCTATGAATGCTCACGGGCGCCCAAGCATCACCCCAGCGTTTTGTCGTTATTGGCAGATCCGTTGCGGGCCCGAGACGTACAACCGGTTGGCCGACTCGATGTAGAAACCACCGGCCTGTTGCTGCTCACCGATGATGGGCAGTGCATCCACGTACTCACATCGCCCAAGCATGCCGTGCCTAAAGTGTATCGGGCAACGCTGGCCGAAGCGGCCGATCAAAGCCTGTGCGACAAACTCCTGGCCGGTGTGCTGCTGAAAGACGAAGAAGAAACCATCGCGGCCGACGCCTGTAAATTGCTGGAACCAAAGTTATTGGAAATGACCATTACCCAGGGCAAGTACCATCAGGTGCGCCGCATGATTGCCGCTGCAGGTAACCATGTCAATGCACTGCAAAGAACCGCCCTGGGGGATCTGCAATTGCCTGCGGATCTGGCTCCGGGTGAGTGGCAATGGCTTGATGCGGCGAGTATGCTTAAGGCAGGTTGGACGCCCCGATCCTGATGGTGTTCCACGTGAAACATCTAGAGTCGTCATGCCGGATGTTTGGCCCAGGCCTGGTTCAGACGCCGGACCAATGTTTCACGTGAAACATGCTTTCACGCAAACCGATACTGGAGTAGTGACATGGCATCAATGACGCTGACAGAAATGCGCTACATCACAGCGCTGGATAAAACCCGCCACTTTGGTAAAGCGGCCGATCTGTGTCATGTTAGCCAGCCGACCTTATCGGTAGCAATTAAAAAAGTTGAACAGCAAATCGGTGCGCCGCTATTTGAGCGCGGCGCCTCCGAGATACGTACCACGCCTCTGGGTGAACAGATTGTTACCCAGATCAAGCGGGTGTTAGACGAAGCCTTGCGCCTGGAAGAAATTGCCACACAAAGCCGGGACCCGCTCAAGGGGCCGCTGCGGGTAGGGGTGATCTACACCATTGCGCCTTATCTCTTACCCGCCTTAATTCCCGTGCTCCATAAGCTGGCGCCCGATATGCCCCTGTTTTTACGAGAAGATTTCACGGCTAATCTGATTCCCATGCTTAGAGAGGGTGAGTTGGATGTCATCGTTCTCGCCTTGCCGGTCGATGCGCCAGGTGTCGTAACGCAGCGCGTTTACGAAGAGCCCTTCCGGGTGGTTGTGCCGTCTGGCCATGAATGGGCCAGCCGTAAATCTATCGGCAACGACGAGCTTGATGGCCAAAACCTGCTGCTGCTCGGTAGCGGTAACTGTTTCCGCGATCAGGTGCTCGAGGCTTGCCCGCGTTTGCAACGGGCCGAAGGCTTGTCTGGCTCGATGGAAGGAAGCTCGTTAGAAACAATCCGGCACATGGTGGCCAGCGGGGCAGGTATTGCTGTAATGCCTAGTTCAGCCGCCGACCCACTGGTCGATCGTGAACCTATGGTTAAAGTGCTGCCCTTTACCGGTGAAAGCAAAAAATCCGGCGCCCACACCAATACAGGTGCGGTAGGGCGTACTGTTGGGCTGGCCTGGCGGGCAACATTCCCACGTCCCAATGCTATCGATGCTGTGCGTCAGGCCATACTGGCCTGTCAGTTACCTGGGGTAAGCAAAGCCCACTAAGCGATGTTTCACGTGAAACATCGTTAAACCGTTCGGGTGTTTAGGCCAGGCAGCTAGTAATCTCTTGCACCAGCGCAGCGCGATCCGGTTCTTGTCGAACCACCGTGGCTGGGCGTTTGGCCGCGGCCCAGATCGGATCAGGAAAATGCGTATCGTCTGCCCAGCGCGGAATTACGTGCCAATGTACGTGCGGCACCACATTGCCCAGGCTGGCCAGATTAATCTTGGTCGGCTGCATCAGCCTACGCAAGGCAGACTCCAC
>ERZ1034361.1954-NODE-1954-length-10189-cov-2.740506_pt1 | contig 10189 bp, 9 predicted proteins | sample MGYA00520617_ERZ1034361 | MGnify/ENA primary metagenome ERZ1034361 (study PRJEB33736, sample SAMEA104284507) | Azolla filiculoides | biome: Urban; feature: Water surface; material: Ditch water | place: Netherlands | collected 2015-10-28 | depth 0-0.1 m ... | reverse complement strand
CAAGAGGGTGATGTCGTTGGTGTTTCTGCTTTAGAAATGGAAACAGGCGAAGTACACATTCTTGAAGCTAAATGCACAATGTTTGCAACTGGTGGTGCTGGCCGTATCTGGCAAGCTTCAACAAATGCCTTTATTAATACTGGTGACGGTATGGGTATGGCTGCTCGTGCAGGTGTTCCGTTAGAAGATATGGAATTCTGGCAATTCCACCCAACTGGCGTTGCTGGTGCAGGTGTATTGTTGACCGAAGGCTGTCGCGGTGAAGGTGGTATTCTTCGCAATAAAGATGGCGAACGTTATGCGCCTACTTTGAAAGATTTAGCTCCACGCGATTTCGTATCACGCTCAATGGACCAAGAAATTAAAGAAGGTCGTGGATGTGGACCTAACGGTGATTACGTTGTATTGGACTTGACGCACATTGGCGCTGAAACAATTCACAAACGTTTACCATCTGTTTACGAAATTGGCGTTAACTTTGCTAACGTTGACGTTACTAAAGAACCTATTCCAGTGGTTCCAACAATTCACTATCTAATGGGCGGTATTCCTACGAACGTTTATGGTCAAGTTGTTGCTCCTAAAAACGGTAATCCTAATGAGGTTATCAACGGCTTCTACGCTATGGGCGAATGTTCATGCGTATCAGTTCACGGAGCTAACCGCTTAGGCACTAACTCATTGTTAGACTTGTTAGTGTTTGGTCGTGCAGCTGGTAATCATGTGATCTCAACAGCCTTGAAGCAAAAAGAGCACAAGCCATTGCCGGCAGATGCTGGTGATTCTTCATTGGCTCGTTTGGCTAAGTTGGATAGCTCAACATCTGGTGAGTACACACAAGACGTTGCTAACGATATTCGCAGCACAATGCAGAAACACTGTGGCGTATTCCGTACGCAAGAGTTGATGGATAGTGGTGTTGCAAAGATTGCAGAAGTTTCTGCTCGTGCCAAAAATATTCACCTCAAAGACAAATCAAAAGTTTTCAATACAGCACGTATTGAAGCTTTGGAATTGGAAAACTTGGTGGAAGCTGCAAACGCAACCATGGTTTCTGCAGCTGCACGTAAAGAAAGTCGTGGCGCTCACGCTCATGATGATCACCCAGAACGTGATGATCAGAACTGGATGAAGCACACGCTTTGGTATAGCGAAGGTAACAAACTCGACTACAAGCCTGTCAAGATGACTCCGCTAACAGTTGAATCTGTTCCACCTAAAGTCCGTACTTTCTAAAGGATTGAGGAATAAAAATGAGCGATACACGTATATTTGAAGTCTACCGTTACGATCCTGATGTGGATGCTGCTCCACGCATGCAGACTTATGAAGTTGAGTTAGACGGTTCAGAGCGCATGTTGTTAGATGCTTTGATGAAGCTTAAGAAGATGGATGAGACATTGTCATTCCGTCGTTCATGCCGTGAAGGTGTTTGTGGTTCAGATGCCATGAACATCAACGGTAAGAATGGTTTGGCTTGTTTGACAAACATGTTAACTTTGCCAAAGAAGATTTCTTTGCGCCCATTACCTGGTTTGCCAGTGGTGCGTGACTTGATCGTCGACATGACTCAATTCTTTAAGCAATACCATTCCATTCGTCCTTACTTGGTAAACGATATTCCTCCACCGGAGAAAGAGCGTTTACAAAGCCCAGAAGAGCGTGAAGAGTTAGATGGTTTGTATGAGTGCATCTTGTGCGCATCATGCTCAACATCATGCCCATCTTTCTGGTGGAATCCAGACAAGTTCGTAGGCCCAGCTGGTTTGTTGCAGGCTTATCGCTTTATTGCTGATAGCCGTGACCAAGTAACTGGTGAGCGTTTAGATAATTTGGAAGATCCATATCGTCTATTCCGTTGCCATACGATCATGAACTGCGTAGACGTTTGTCCGAAAGGCCTAAACCCTACTAAAGCGATTGGTAAGATCAAAGAGCTCATGGTTCGTCGAGCTGTTTGATGCCTATTTCATCAGAAACCTTGTCGCTCTTGCGTTGGCGTGCGCGACGAGGTCTGTTGGAAAATGATTTGATGATGGAGCGCTTTTTTGAGCGCTTCCATGATCAGATTGAAGAGGGTGATCTTGAGCCCTTGAATATTTTGCTAGATTTAAGTGATAACGATCTGATGGATTTGTTATTGCGTCGCAAGGAACCGGAGGGGGATCTTGCGAACGAAGGGGTGCACCGTGTCCTGGCCATGTTGCGACCCGCTAGATTGTCATCAATCTAGAAAAAGATATTGCCTGGAATAAAACTTGCTTGTTTGATAAGACCTAAAACGCGTATTAAGGAAAGAAAAATGAACGCTTCTAATGAAAAAGCCACGTTATCGTTCTCAGATGGCACACCAGCCATTGAGTTACCAATCTACAAGGGTGTAGTGGGTCCTGATGTTATCGACATCCGCAAGTTGTACGGTCAAACAGGTAAGTTCACCTATGACCCAGGCTTTATGTCTACAGCTTCTTGTAACTCTAAGATCACTTATATCGATGGCGATAAAGGTGAGTTGTTGTACCGCGGTTACCAAATTCAAGATTTGGCTACGAACTGTGATTTCTTGGCATCTTGCTTCCTTTTGTTAAAGGGCGAGTTGCCAAACAAAAAAGAAAAAGAAGAGTTTGATGCTCTTGTGATGCACCACACGATGGTTCATGAGCAAATGCAATTCTTCTTGCGCGGTTTCCGTCGCGATGCTCACCCAATGGCTGTATTAACAGGCTTGGTTGGTGCGATGGCTGCTTTCTATCATGATGGCGTTGACTACAGCACTGCTCATGAGCGTGAAGTTGCTCAAATTCGTTTGATCGCTAAGATGCCAACATTGGTTGCGATGGCTTACAAATATTCTGTAGGTCAGCCATTTGTTTATCCAAAGAACAATCTTTCATACACAGCTAACTTCATGCAAATGATGTTTGCAACACCATGTGAAGATTACAAAGTGAACGAAGTATTGGTTCGCGCTTTGGACCGTATTTTCATCTTGCACGCTGACCACGAGCAAAACGCTTCAACATCAACTGTTCGTCTAGCTGGTTCTTCAGGCACTAACCCATTTGCAGCGATTGCAGCTGGTGTGGCTTGCTTGTGGGGTCCTGCTCACGGTGGTGCTAACGAAGCTTGTTTGCAAATGTTGGAAGAGATTCAAGCGAATGGTGGCGTTGAGAAGATTGACGACTTCATTGCTAAAGTTAAAGACAAAAACTCTGGTGTACGTTTGATGGGCTTCGGTCACCGCGTTTACAAGAACTTTGACCCACGCGCTAAATTGATGCGTGAAACATGTTACGAAGTTCTACAAGAGTTAGGTTTAGAGAATGATCCATTGTTCAAGTTAGCAATGACTCTTGAGATGATTGCTTTGGAAGACGAATACTTTGTTAGCCGTAAGTTGTATCCAAACGTTGACTTCTACTCAGGTATTGTTCAACGCGCATTGGGTATCCCAACAGAAATGTTCACATGTATCTTCGCCTTGGCACGTACAGTAGGTTGGATTTCTCAGTGGGAAGAAATGATCACTGATTCTGAGTACAAGATTGGTCGTCCACGTCAGTTGTTCGTTGGTAGCGCAACACGTGCGGTTCAACCAATCGCTAAGCGCTAATCTGAAGGATACACATGGCACGCACGTTGTATGACAAGTTATGGGATGACCATGTGGTTCATATGGAAGAGGACGGAACTACCGTCCTCTACATAGACAGACAGTTGTTGCATGAAGTGACCAGCCCTCAAGCCTTTGAGGGTTTGTCTTTAGCGAAGCGCCCAGTTTGGCGTAATTCAGCCAACTTGGCTGTGTCTGATCATAACGTTCCAACAACGGATCGTTCAGAAGGCATCAAAGATCCTATCTCTCGTTTGCAGATTGATACATTGGATCAGAACTGTGATTCATTTGGCATCACCCAATACAAAATGCACGATAAGCGTCAAGGTATCGTGCACGTGATTGGACCTGAGCAAGGTGCAACCTTACCAGGTATGACAGTTGTTTGTGGTGACTCTCACACAAGTACGCACGGCGCATTTGGCGCATTGGCTTTTGGTATCGGTACATCTGAAGTTGAGCACGTTTTAGCGACTCAAACTTTGCTGATGAAAAAAAGCAAAAACATGTTGGTTCGTGTTGACGGCCAATTGCCTCTAGGTTGCTCTGCTAAAGATATCGTTTTGGCCATTATTGGCAAAATTGGTACTGCGGGTGGCACGGGTTACACCATTGAATTTGCGGGCGATGCTATTCGTTCTCTATCCATGGAAGGTCGCATGACCGTGTGCAACATGGCTATTGAAGCGGGTGCACGCGCAGGTATTGTTGGCGTTGATGAAACAACGATCAACTACGTGAAGGGTCGTCCTTATTCACCGGCAGAAGGCGAAGCATGGCGTCAAGCTTTGCAGTACTGGAGAACTTTACATACTGATGAAGGTGCTCAGTTTGATCGTGTGATTGAATTGCGCGCTGAAGAGATTAAGCCTCAAGTAACTTGGGGAACTTCTCCTGAAATGGTTTTATCGATTGATGATCGCGTACCTGATCCTGAAAAAGAAAAAGATCCGGTCAAGCGTGAAGCCATGGAGCGTGCATTGGCTTATATGGACTTAACTCCGAACACGCCGATTGAATCAATCATGGTCGACAAGATTTTTATTGGCTCTTGTACTAATAGCCGTATTGAAGATATTCGTGCAGCTGCAAGAGTTGTTGAAAGAATTGCTAAAAAAGTAGCGCCGTCTGTTCGACTAGCGATGGTTGTTCCTGGATCAGGTTTGGTTAAAGAACAAGCAGAGCGCGAAGGTTTGGATCGCGTTTTCAAAGCTGCTGGTTTTGAATGGCGTGAACCAGGTTGCTCGATGTGCTTAGCTATGAATGCCGATCGTTTAGAGCCAGGTGAGCGCTGTGCTTCTACCTCTAATCGTAACTTTGAGGGTCGTCAGGGTAATGGCGGCAGAACACATTTGGTGAGTCCAGCTATGGCAGCTGCTGCAGCACTAGAGGGACATTTTGTAGATGTTCGTAAAATAGCGTAAAAAATAAAATCCACATTGGAGACTTCTATGATTAAAACTTTAAAAATTTCAGCATTAGTAGCAGTTGCATTAACTCTTGGTGCTTGCAATACGATTGCAGGCTTAGGTCAAGATTTGCAAAACTTGGGTCGCACGATTGATAAAAGTGCTACATCAAATAACGCTAACAAAGATTCAGGCTCTTCAGGTGTTGTGGTTACACCAATTAAATAATGGATAAATTTACAGTTCACCAAGGCTTGGTGGTTCCTTTAGATCGTGAGAACGTTGATACGGATGCAATCATCCCTAAGCAATTCTTAAAATCAATTAAGAGAACCGGTTTTGGTCAAAACCTATTTGATGAGTGGCGTTATTTGGATCAGGGTGAACCTGGTCAAGATTGCACTAACCGTCCTTTGAATCCAGACTTCGTTTTAAATCAGTCTCGTTATAAGGGTGGCAGCATCCTTTTAGCGCGTCAAAACTTTGGTTGCGGTAGTTCTCGTGAACACGCACCTTGGGCTCTAGAGCAGTATGGTTTTAGAGCGGTGATTGCGCCTAGCTTTGCAGATATCTTTTTTAACAACTGTTACAAAAATGGTTTGTTACCGATTGTTTTGTCTGCCCAGCAAGTTGACCATCTATTCAATGAAACTTTTGCGTTTAATGGTTATCAATTAACAATTGATCTTGAAAAGCAGCAAGTGATTGCGCCTGATGGTCGCGCTTACGATTTTGAAATTGCTTCATTCAGAAAATACTGCATGATTAATGGTTTGGACGATATCGGCCTTACTTTACGTCACGCAGATAAAATCAAGTCCTATGAATCAGAGCGCATCTTGAAGATGCCATGGTTAGGCACCAAACTCCCTTAATTTTGTTCGAAGGCTTTGTATGAAGATTGCAGTATTGCCAGGTGATGGCATTGGTTCAGAAATTGTTGCTGAAGCCGTTAAGGTTCTGAATGCATTAGGCGAATCTTTTGAAATGGAAACTGCACCAGTAGGTGGTGCAGGCTATGAAGCCAAGGGCCATCCATTGCCAGAAGAAACTCTTCAATTGGCAAAAGATGCGGATGCTATTTTGTTTGGCGCTGTTGGTGATTGGAAGTACGACACCTTGGCTCGCGAGCTACGTCCTGAGCAAGCAATTCTTGGTCTTCGCAAACATTTAAGCTTATTTGCCAATTTGCGTCCGGCTATTTGTTACCCAGAATTAACAGCAGCATCATCATTAAAGCCAGAAATCATTGCTGGTTTGAATATTTTGATCGTGCGTGAATTAAATGGCGACATTTACTTTGGTTCACCAAAAGGTATTCGTACGGCAACAGATGGTTTGTTCCCGGGCGCACGCGAAGGCTTTGACACAATGCGTTATTCAGAGCCGGAAGTGGAGCGTATTGCTCACGTAGCATTCCAGGCTGCTCAAAAACGCCATAAGCGTGTTTGCAGTGTGGATAAAGCCAACGTTCTTGAGACTTCTCAGTTGTGGAAAGAAGTCATGATCCGTATTGGCAAAGAGTACCCAGATGTTGAGTTAACTCATATGTATGTAGATAACGCTGCTATGCAATTGGTGAAAGCGCCGAAGGCATTTGACGTGGTTGTTACGGGTAATCTTTTTGGCGACATCCTTTCGGATGAGGCTGCTATGTTGACTGGTTCAATTGGTATGTTGCCTTCTGCCTCTTTGGATAAAAACAACAAAGGCTTGTATGAGCCAAGCCATGGTTCTGCTCCGGATATCGCAGGTAAAGGGATTGCTAATCCTTTGGCTACGATTTTGTCAGCAGCCATGATGTTGCGTTATTCATTGGGTAAAGCAGAACAAGCTGATCGTATTGAAGCAGCAGTTCAGAAGGTCTTGGCCCAGGGTTATAGAACAACTGACATCAAGACAGAGGGCTGCCAATTGGTTGGCACCCGCGAAATGGGTGAAGCAGTTCTAAAAGCTCTGTAAGATAGACGGTTCGGACTTTAAGTTCTCATATTTTTTTAAGTTAATTATTCTTTTTTAGATAGGTGTCGTGATGGCAACTCCATTAGTCGGTTTAGTTGGTTGGCGCGGGATGGTTGGTAGTGTGCTGATGCAGCGCATGCAAGATGAAGGCGATTTTGCTTTGATTGAGCCTGTTTTCTTTAGCACCAGCAATGCTGGCGGCCCAGCTCCTGCAATGGCTAAGAATGAGAAAAAACTCTATTCAGCTGATGATGTGGATGCTCTAAAACGTTGCGACATCATCATCACTTGCCAAGGTGGCGACTACACCAAAGAAATTTATCCAAAGATTCGTGCTGCCGGCTGGAAAGGCCATTGGATTGATGCTGCTAGCTCATTGCGTATGGTTGATGAATCTGTGATCGTGCTTGATCCAGTGAACCGCCCAGTGATCGATTCTGCTATCTCTAAAGGCGGCAATTTATGGGTAGGCGGCAACTGCACAGTGAGCTTGATGTTGATGGCCATGGGTGGATTGTTCCGTGAAGGCATGATCGAGTGGGAAAGTGCGATGACTTACCAAGCGGCTTCAGGTGCTGGTGCGCAAAATATGCGCGAATTGCTATCCCAGATGGGTGCTTTGCATGATGCTGTTAAAACAGAATTAGCTGATCCAGCATCTGCTATTTTGGATATTGATCGCAAAGTTTCAGAAACAATGCGTTCTGCTAATTTCCCGAAAAAGAATTTCCGCAACACAGCCTTGGCTGGTAGCTTGATTCCATGGATTGACGTTCCTGTAGAAAATGGTCAAACCAAAGAAGAGTGGAAGGGTGGTTCTGAGTGCAACAAGATCTTAGGTAACCCACCATTTAGAACAGCGGGCAGTATTCCTATTGATGGTTTGTGTGTGCGTATTGGCGCTATGCGTTGCCATTCACAAGGTTTAACCATCAAGTTAAAGAAAGATATTCCTTTGGCTGATATCGAAGGTATCTTGGCGAGTGCCAATGATTGGGTAAAAGTAGTTCCTAATGATCGTGAGATCTCTGAGCGTGATTTAACACCTGCGGCAGTAACTGGTACGTTGACGGTTCCAGTAGGTCGTTTACACAAGATGGCAATGGGCCCTGATTACTTAGGTGCATTCACAGTTGGCGACCAATTGTTATGGGGTGCTGCTGAGCCATTGCGTCGCATGTTACGTATTTTGTTGGAGCGTTAATTGCGTCTGATCCAAACTTTAGGTGTGAGCCTTTTAGGTCTGTTGATGACCGGGCAGGCTCTCGCCTTAAGCTTGGGTAACTTGAGTGTTCAGTCTAAACCTGATCAAGCGCTCAAAGCTGAAATTGCTATTGAGCTTCACCCAAGTGAAGTGGGAACTCTAAAAGATGTTCAGGTAGCTCTTTCTAGCCCTGAAATTTATCAACGCCTTGGCATCACTTCATCAGCGACTCAGGCGCAGTTAAAGGTAACTCTTGTTAAAGGTTCTAAGCAAGAACCAGTGGCGATCAGAATCACTTCTGATGAAGTATTGAAGCTTCAAGCAGATGAAGTATTTTTAGATGCCTTAGTGGAGTTGCGTTGGCCTGCTGGTCTTGTGCGCCGCGCCTACACTCTCATGGTGGGTGATCAAGCCAAGGTTCAGGTCAAGGGTGGTGACACCCTCACTGAAATTGCAGCGCGCGCTTTACCGCAATTCGAAGATGCCAATTTAGATCAGGCATTGATTGCTTTGTACCGCGCCAACCCGCAAGCTTTTGCCGGTGGCAGCATCCATCGTTTGATGGCGGGTACAGAATTGAAAATGCCAAGTAAGGCCATGGTCCAAAGTGTGCCTAAGGAAGAGGCTAAAAATATCGCTACTTCTGCTGACCAGGCATACAGAACTGGTCAATCTCAATTGTCTTTATCCGAAGTGAGTAAAACAATTGTTGGTGACCGCTTGAAAGTTGGCCCTGCAGATGGATTAGAGGGTGATGCCAAGCGTCGCATGGAAGATTTATTGGTTCAAGAAAAAGCACTCTCTGATGCCAAACAAAAAATCGTAGAGCTTGAAAAAAATATTGCTGATCTCAAAACCTTGATTCAGAACTCAGATAAAGCACCAGCCATGGCCTCAGGTTGGAAAGCTTATGCAGGACCTATCGCGATTGCTGTGATGACATTGATTGCATTGTTGGTTCTTTTGAAGCTTTCAAAAAATCAAGCTAAGCAAAGCCCAGCTCCTCAGATGCCAGCGCAAGCAGCACAGTTGTTTGCTTCTTTGGATCTCAATTTGGGCGGGCCAACATCTGCAGCATCGAAAAACTCAGATCTACCAAGTGCTGAAACACTCAAAGTGAAGTTGAACTTGGTTAGAGCCTACATAACGATTGAAGATTTCAGTGCAGCCAAAGCGGCTTTGAATGAAGTCTTAGCTGTTAGCAGTCAAGTTGATCCTGAGTTAACTATTCAGGCTCAGTCCTTGATGGCTGAGATTGATCAGCGTCAAGCTTAAAGATCATGCGCCTAGCACTGGGTTTGCAATATGACGGTGCTGCCTTTTCAGGATGGCAAACTCAAAGTAATGGCAACACCGTTCAAGATCATCTAGAAGAGGCATTGCGCCAGTTCATTGGTGACCCCCAAGTTCAAGAAGTCAAAACTATTACTGCTGGCAGAACAGATACCGGTGTTCATGCTTTAGGTCAGGTCGTTCATTTTGATACTGAGGTCGTTCGACCAGAAAACTCTTGGATTAAAGGCGTCAATTCTTTTCTACCAAAGTCAGTAGTAGTGCAGTGGGTCAAAGCTGTGCCAGAAACATTTGATGCACGTTATTTAGCATTTGAGAGAACGTATTGCTACGCTCTCTATACCGGTGCACATTCAGCCCCCTTGGTGCAAGGTAAGGCTGGTTACCTGATGTTGCCCAATGGCAAAAGCCTGGATATCCCAGCCATGCAGATGGCCAGCCAATGTTTAATTGGTGAACATGATTTCAGTTCATTTAGATCATCAGAGTGTCAGAGCAAAACGCCTGTCAAAACTTTGTATCAAGTAGACATTCACAGCCAGGGACCTTGGGTTTATTTTGTACTCAAAGGAAATGCCTTTTTGCACCATATGGTCAGAAACCTGGTGGGTAGCCTGGTTATGATTGGCCAAGGCAAAGAAGCCCCAGAATGGTTAAGAACTGTTTTGGAGGCCAAGAATCGTCAGTTAGCAGCTCCCACTTTTA
>ERZ1034361.1952-NODE-1952-length-10194-cov-6.334783_pt1 | contig 10194 bp, 10 predicted proteins | sample MGYA00520617_ERZ1034361 | MGnify/ENA primary metagenome ERZ1034361 (study PRJEB33736, sample SAMEA104284507) | Azolla filiculoides | biome: Urban; feature: Water surface; material: Ditch water | place: Netherlands | collected 2015-10-28 | depth 0-0.1 m ... | reverse complement strand
CGTCGCTGACCCGCAACCTGCTGCGCATCGTCCTGCACAAGCCGCAACTAGCCCGCCAGCTGCAGATCGACCTCCTGCCGGATACGCCGGAACGTCCGGCCCTGCTCATTCTGCACCAGCTCGTCAGCAACAGCCCGGAAGCCAGCAGCTATGCCGGCCTGCGCGAACAACTGCGCGGCCAACCGGAAGAAAGCATGATCGAAAGCGCTGCCTCGGAACTTCTCGGCCAACCGTTTGACGAAGATGAGGCCGACGAGGAATTTCGCGACACGCTGGAAAAACTGCAGGAAGGCGGCCAGAAACGCGCCTTTGCCGAGTTGCAGACGAAAGCCCAGCAATTCGGCGTGGCCGGACTCAGCGCGGCGGAAAAACTGACCTACATACAGCTGCTCAGCAAACAAGCTGGACGTAGCTAAGTTGTGGTAAAATCTACGGTTTTCTCGAATTCTATGGATCGTGTTCATGGCTAAGGCAAAAGACCCCGTCAAGGAAGCCCCGAAGGCTCGCATCAGCAAGGCCAAGGAAAAGGCCGCCGAAAAGGCGCTGCTGCAGGGCCAGATGGCAGAAACGCCGGAACCCCTTGACGCCGAAGCGCGCAAGATGCGCCTCAAGGCCCTGATCAAGCTGGGCAAGGAACGTGGCTACCTGACCTACGCCGAAATCAACGACCACCTGCCGGATGATGTCGTCGATGCGGAAAGTATCGAGGCGATCATTTCCACCTTCAGCGAAATGAGCATCCAGGTTTTCGACGAAGCCCCGGCTGCCGAAGACCTGCTGATGTCGGACACCGCCGCTGTTGCCGCCGACGACGAAGAAGTTGAAGCGCAAGCCGAGCAGGCCCTGTCTACGGTTGACTCCGAATTCGGCCGGACGACCGACCCGGTGCGCATGTACATGCGCGAAATGGGTACGGTCGAGCTCCTCACCCGCGAAGGCGAAATCGAGATCGCCAAGCGTATCGAGGAAGGCCTGAAGCACATGATCCAGGCAATTTCCGCCTGCCCGACGACGATCACCGACATCCTCGACATGGCCGCCAAGGTCGAGACCGACGAAATGCGCATCGACGAACTGGTCGATGGCCTGATCGACCCGAACGCCACCGAAGTCGTTGCCGCCGCCCCCGAAATGCCGGAAGCCGAGGACGACGAGGCAGACGACGAGGAAGAGGATGAGGAAGGCAGCGCCGCCGGTGCCGCCTCCGCCTCATTGCTGCAACTCAAGACCGATGCCCTGGAGCGCTTCAAGACCATCAAGGGCATTCATGCCAAGATGCAGAAGCTGCTCTCGAGCAAGGGCCCGCACGACAAGGCCTATCTCAAGCTGCAACAGCAGATTTCCGACGAGCTGCTCAATATCCGCTTCACCTCGCGCTCCATCGAGCGCCTGTGCGACAGCGTACGTGGCATGGTCGAACAGGTCCGCGGCTCCGAGCGCAAGATCCAGCAAATCTGTGTCGAACGCGTCAAGATGCCGCGTCCGCACTTCATCCAGTCCTTCCCGGGCAAGGAAACGACGCTGGAATGGGTCGATGGCGAAATTGCCGCCGCGCCCAAGACCTACCTCGCCATCCTGACCCGCTGCGCGCCGGACATCAAGGAAGAGCAGAAGAAGCTGATCGCCCTCCAGGACCGCATCGGCATTCCGCTCAAGGATCTCAAGGACATCAACAAGCAGATGTCGACCGGCGAAGCCAAGGCCCGTCGCGCCAAGCGCGAAATGACCGAAGCCAACCTGCGTCTGGTCATCTCCATCGCCAAGAAATACACCAACCGCGGCCTGCAGTTCCTCGACCTCATCCAGGAAGGCAACATCGGCCTCATGAAGGCCGTGGACAAGTTCGAATACCGCCGGGGCTACAAGTTCTCCACCTACGCCACGTGGTGGATCCGTCAGGCCATCACCCGCTCCATCGCCGACCAGGCGCGGACCATCCGCATCCCGGTGCACATGATCGAAACGATCAACAAGATGAACCGGATCAGCCGCCAGATCCTGCAGGAAACCGGCCTCGAGCCCGATCCGGCGACACTGGCCAAGAAGATGGACATGCCGGAAGACAAGATCCGCAAGATCATGAAGATTTCCAAGGAGCCCATCTCCATGGAAACCCCGATCGGCGACGACGACGACTCCCACCTCGGCGACTTCATCGAAGACCAGCTCACCCTGGCCCCGGCCGATGCCGCCATGTACTCCAGCCTGCGCGGCGTCACCAAGGAAATTCTCGACACCCTGACGACGAGGGAAGCCAAGGTCCTGCGCATGCGCTTCGGTATCGAAATGAACACCGACCACACGCTGGAAGAAGTCGGCAAGCAGTTCGACGTCACCCGCGAGCGTATCCGTCAAATAGAAGCCAAGGCGCTGCGCAAGCTGCGTCACCCAACCCGTTCCGACAAGCTGCGCAGCTTCCTGGACCAAAACGGCAACTAAGGTTCCCGGGCCCGTAGCTCAGTTGGTTAGAGCAGAGGACTCATAATCCTTTGGTCCACGGTTCAAGTCCGTGCGGGCCCACCAATTTGGCAGTTTGGCGACCAACTCTGAGGGTTGGTCGCCTGTTTTAGCAGCACCCGGTAAGCACTTCGCCGAAAGCACCAACGCCGACGCGAAGTGGCAGCTTAATTTTTAGGCATTTTTTGTAAAGGCATTCGACATGAATACGGAATCCATCCTCACGCACCTGAAGAAGCACGGCCAATTGCTCGATGCGGATATTGCCAAGGGCACGGGCATTGCGTTGGCGGATGTTCGTACGTCACTGCTCGAACTGTCCGCACAAAAAGCCATTTCGATGTGCAGCATGACCACTTTCAAGAACGGTACGCCGGTTGAAGGCATGTTCTGCCGCGTTTCCGGTTATATGCCGTCCGCTGCACCGGGCCGCAAGCCGGGCGTCAAGACCTGAGCGTCCAGACCCGGTCAGGACTGACCGGGAAGCTTGTTGCTATTCACACACGCGGCCGCGTTGCAGTTTGACTTGGCCGCGTTTTATTTTGCTCTCGATGCGTTTGCGCTGAGAGCTTCGGCTGGGCTTGGTCGGCCTCCGAATGGCCGAGACAAAGGCCGCCGAGGCGATCAACTCGCGCAGGCGGACCAGGCCGTCCTCCCGGTTACGCTCAAGGCTGCGATGCTTTTGCGCCTTGATGACAATGATCCCCTCACTATTAATCCGCTGATCGCGCAGGGCACGCAGTTTTGCCTTGACCTCCTCCGGCAGGCTGGAAGCCGCGATGTCAAAGCGCAGATGCACGGCATTCGATACCTTGTTGACGTTCTGCCCGCCCGCCCCCTGGGCGCGAATGGCGGTGAATTCGACTTCGCTTTCGTTGAGGATCAAGCCGTTCACTTCTTTGCCTCCAATTGATCGTAGACGGCCGTCGCCACCTTCGCCAGTTCGCCCTTGGCTATGCCTGCCGACAAAGCGTAACCGAACTTGCCATCGATCCAGTAGAAGACATTGACCTCGCCTTCGCGGGCGAAGCGGAAGCCGGTTTCCGGCTTGTTGGCATTTTCGGTCGTCACATACAGCGTCATGCGCTGGCCGCTGGCATCCTGATACATGAACTGGGCAACCGGACCGGCATTGCCGGGGAGCAGCCGACCACCGACCAGTTCGTAGCCCAGCGCACCAAGCTTGGGTGGGCTGACCGGTGAGCCGAGGCGTTTGCTCAGCCATTTGACCAGAGCCTCTTCCTGATCGGCGGCAACCTCAACCGGGCGGCGCGCATCAGGGCTGTAAACCACATGGGCAACCGCAGCTTGCCGTGACAATGGCACCGTCTGGGCCAGGCGTTCGGCTGACTGATACTGGCCGTGCCCGAGCCAGCCGGCGACACCACCGAAAACAGCAATGAGCAGGCCGGCGGCGATCCGCTGCAATGACCAGCGACTGAACAGGGAGGGCGCACCAAGAGCATCCCCGGCAAGGTTTTCCACACCCGGTGCATTCAGGGCTTGCACCGCCAGAGCCTGTAATTTTTCCGGCAAGGGCTCGGCCAGTAGCGGATTAAACAGTGCCTTGAGCGCCTGATTCTGGCGCTGATAGGCGCGAACACGTTCGGCATCCTCCGGCGACTCGGCCAGCCAGGCTTCAATCTCGGCCCGCCGCGGCGGTGCCAGTACGTCATCGACGTAGGCGTGCAGTTCGTCTTCGCTGATATTGAGCGGGCTCATCGTACAACCCTCAAGGTTTGGCGGCCTTCCATGATCAGGCGCAGCCGTTCGCGCCCGCGCGACAGGCGGGACATCACGGTGCCGATCGGAATGGCCAGCGCGGCGGCGATTTCGGCATAAGTCATTTCTTCCAGTGCAACGAGCAAGAGCACTTCGCGCTGCTCATCTGGCAGTTGGCGCAGGGCGGATTCGAGATCCATCACTTCTAGCCTGTCGCTCTGGGTCGGCCGCGTCGGCACTTCGCAAGTATCGTCATCGAGCGCATGAGTTGGCAAAACACCACGCCGCAATTGATCAACGCGCAGGTTGTGCATGATGCCGAACAGCCAGGCGCGCAGATCGCTGCCCGCCCGCCATTGGGCAAAGCGGCTCCAGGCCCGTTCGAGGGTGTCCTGCACGAGATCGTCCGCAGCCGCGCGGTCGCCCAGCATCGCCCGCGCATAGCGGCGCAGGCGGGGCATTTCGGCGAGTATCGCGCGACTGTCCATCTTTCTGCGTTACGGCCTGGCGACGCGCCAGACATTATTGAAACCGTCACCGGTCTTGTCGCCGGCCTTCATGTCCTTGGCCCAGAAGTAGAGCGGCTTGCCCTTGAAGGCCCACTGTTTTTTGCCATCATCGCGCACGACGATGCTGTAATCGCCGCTCGCAGCATCGCCATCCATGGCCATCAGCGGCGGCCAGTTGGTGGCGCAGGGGCCGTTGCACACGCTCTTGCCGCTACCGGCAGCATCCTTGTCGAAGGTGTAGAGCGTCATGCCGTTGCTGCCGGTGAGCATGCCATCCGACACCATCGCCGGCGCAGCGCTACGCGGACCATAGGCGGAACAGGCGGCCAGCGTCGTGGACACGAGCAGCGCTACGAGCAGATTTTTCGTTTTCATGGTGATATCTCCGTTGTTTGGGGGAACTACACCGAGGTATACGAAAAACGCATTCAGTTTATTCCGTCGGCCCGACCGAGCCGCCACAGCGACGTCACTTCGGCCGCCCGCGCCGCATGCAGCGGATCGCCCGCATCCTGCACCTTGGGGTGTTGCGGGCGGGTATCGAGACGCTCGATCACCCGCAAGCCGGCCATCTCCATCCAGCCGAGCAGTTTCTGGCGCGAGCGCAGGCCGAGGTGTTCGGCGATGTCGGAGATGATCAGCCAGCCTTCGCCATCCGCTTCCAGATGCGAGGCCAGTCGCCCCAGAAAGCCGCGCAGCATGCGTGAATCGGGATCATAGACGGCATACTCGACCGGCGACGTCGGCTGGGCCGGCAACCAGGGCGGATTGCAGACAACGAGCCTGGCCCGCCCTTCAGGAAACAGATCGGTCTTGAGCAAATGGACGGCTGCAGACAGGCCCAGTTTTTCGACATTTTCCGCCGCGCAGGCCAGCGCCCGCTCGTCCATGTCCGTCGCCACAACCTTCCTGACGCCGCGCCGGGCCAGAATCGCGGCAATGATGCCGGAACCGGTGCCGATATCGAAGGCCAGCTCGCAGTGGGCCGGCAAGGGGGCCTTGGCGACCAGATCGACATATTCGCCACGGACGGGTGAGAACACACCGAAATGCGGATAGATGCGCCCCTCCACCGCAGGCACCGGAATACCTTTCTTGCGCCATTCGTGCGCACTGATGACAGCCAGGAGTTCGCGCAGCGAGACGAGGGACTCCTCACCCGTCGGCGGCCCGTAGGCCTCGCTACACGCCTGCCGGACGTCCTGCGCCCGACGCAGCGGAACGCCGTAATCGGCACTCAGCGGCACCAGCAGCAGGGCGAGCAATTGTGCCCGCCGTCCCTGATTGCGCCGATGCTGCTCGAAGGCCTCGGCCGGCGTCGCCGGCTTTTTCTGGCTCCCCGCACGGGGCTGGCGATCAGCCCGGCGGCTCAGCCCCTGCAACAGGTTACGGGCATTTTGCCAGTCACCCCGCCAGAGCATGGCACTTCCCTCGCCGGCCAGTTTCCAGGCGGCATCGACACTGAGCCGGTCATCGACGACGACAAGCTTGCCATGCGGCGGCAAGCCGGCTTCGGAGCGCCAGCGGGCAGATTTGGTGACGCCCCCTTCGGCCCAATTAATCATGGGAAATTTATGCGCAGTCATGGCGCGCATTGTAGGACAGAAGTGGAAAGCCGGCCGATAAGCCGGGTTCTGTTCCCCCCTTGCGGGGTTCGGCAATCATTCCTCTAGGCCTGCCGTTACCGACAGGCTCAAGCAACCTACCCGGAAGCAGCGTGGGCCACGCCTCAGCTTCCCTATTTGGTCTTGCTCCGGATGGGGTTTACCGTGCCGTCCGCCGTTACCGTGGACGCGGTGAGCTCTTACCTCGCCGTTTCACCCTTACCGTTTCAGGCGAACCTGAACTTAGGCGGTCTATTCTCTGTTGCACTTTCCGTTGCCTTGGGTCACCCGACTTTCGTCCTGCGACTTATAGCACCCAGCCGTTAACTGGCATCCCGCCCTGCGGAGCCCGGACTTTCCTCCCGACACTTGCGTGTCCAGCGATTGCCTGGCCGACTTTCCGCTGCGGATTATACGCGCTTGGCCGCCAGGGCCGCTGTGAAGAAAATTTCACAGTGTGGACTGGACAGAATGGCTACGCTCCCGCCCAGAGCATCAAAAATATTCTATTCGCATATTTGGATATTCGGGAGTTTAATCATGTCCATACACAACTCGTGTTGGCCCGCCATCGAACAGAGCCCAGCCGAGGTCACCACCGACCGCCGTATGCGCATGGAGCGCAGGAGTGACAACCTCGGACCACCCGCCGGCATTCGAGAGAGACGCCGGGGAAAAGAGCGCCGAGCCATCAGCGTCAGCGAAGTGCGCCTGAGCGATGCCGAGTGGGCACAATACTTCGCGAAGATGCCGCCACCTAAGCCGGCAACGCTGTCCGATCAATGACCTTGCGCAGGACAAAACTGGTATGCACACCGGTCACGCCCTGTATGCGCGTGATCTTGTTGAGCAGCAGATCCTGATATCCGTCCATGTCCCTGACCACCACCTTCAACTGGTAGTCGGACTGCTGGCCGGTGATCAACAGACATTCCAGGACTTCCGGAATGTCACCGATGGCCGCCTCAAGATTGGCAAAGCGTTCCGGCGTATGCAGATCCATCGAAATGCCGATCAGCGCCATGAGCGTCAGGCCGAGTTTCTTGGCGTCGAGCATGGCCCGGTAACCGGTAATCAGTCCCGACTCCTCAAGCGCGCGGACACGACGAAGGCAGGGTGAGGGTGACAGACCGATGCGGTCAGCCAGATCCTGGTTGCTGATGCGCCCATCGGACTGGAGGATGGCAAGAATCTGGCGGTCGTAACGATCAATATCCATAACATTCCACAAACCTGGATTAATGCGCAATTTTATGCCTTTTTAAAGCAAATAAGCACATCAATTCGCAATCGTCTGCCGGAGCCTTTGACCTAATATTTCGTCATCGCAAAAATATTTCCGGAGCACGCCATGATCACCCAGCCCGCCACCAAATACACCGCCTTTCCGCCGGTGCGCCTTGCCGACCGCCAGTGGCCGGGCCACAGCATCGAAAAGCCGCCGATCTGGATGAGCACCGATCTTCGCGATGGCAACCAGGCCCTTTTCGAGCCGATGAATGCCGAGAAGAAAATGCGCATGTTCAAGACGCTTTGCGCCATCGGCTTCAAGGAAATCGAGATCGCCTTCCCCTCCGCCTCGGAAACCGAATTCGGCTTCGTGCGCGGCCTCATCGAGGGCGGCCACATTCCCGACGACGTCACCATCGAAGTCCTCACCCAGGCCCGAGAACACCTCATCCGCCGCACCCTTGAGTCGATCAAAGGGGCGAAGCAGGCCATCGTCCACGTCTATAACGCCACCTGCAAAACCTTCCGCGAAAACGTCTTCGGCATGAGCAAGGCCGAAGTCGTCAGCATGGCTGTCGATGCCGTCCGCCTCATCCGCCAGTTGGCCGACGAAATGCCGGAAACGAAGATCACCCTCCAGTACAGCCCGGAACTCTTCACCGCCACCGAACTCGATTTCGCCCTCGAAGTCTGCGACGCCGTCACGGCCGCCTGGGGCGCCACGCCGGAGCGCAAGGTCATCCTCAACCTCCCGACGACGGTCGAAATCGCCACACCCAACATCTATGCCGACCAGATCGAGTGGATGCACAAGCATCTCGCCCGCCGCGACAGCGTGCTCATCAGCCTCCACCCGCACAACGACCGGGGCACGGCCGTCGCTGCGGCCGAACTCGGCCTCATGGCCGGTGCCGACCGCGTCGAGGGCTGTCTTTTCGGCAATGGCGAACGGACCGGCAACGTCGATCTCGTCACCCTCGCCCTCAACATGTACACCCAGGGCGTCCATCCCGGCCTCGATTTCTCCGACATCAACGCCGTCGCCCGTACCGTCGAACACTGCACCCAGCTCCCGATCCATCCGCGCCACCCGTACGTCGGGGATCTCGTTTTCACGGCCTTCTCCGGCTCCCACCAGGATGCCATCAAGAAGGGGTTCTCGGCTCAAGAGGCTGACGAGCAATGGGCGGTGCCCTATCTCCCGATCGACCCGGCCGACGTCGGCCGCAGCTACGATTCGGTCATTCGGGTCAACAGCCAGTCGGGCAAGGGCGGCATCGCCTACTTGATGGAAACCGAGCACGGCGTCGTCATGCCGCGCCGCCTCCAGGTCGAGTTCTCCGGCGTCGTCCAGCAACACACCGACGCCCACGGCGGCGAAGTGAGTGCTGACGGCATCTGGGCCATGTTCGCCCAGACCTACCTCGATGCGAGCACGCCAATCCATTACCGCGAGCACCATCTTTTCGAGCACGGCGAGGGACCGCAAATTCGCCAGGGCATCCGCCTCAAGATCGACATCGACGGCACGCCGCACATCCTCACCGGCGAAGGTAACGGGCCGATCAATGCGGCCGTGCATGCCTTGCAGAGCGCCGGCATCAACATCCAGGTGCGCAGCTATGAAGAGCGCTCGATGGTGCCCATGGGCGAGGATGGCAATGCCCGGGCCTGCGCCTTCATGGAAATCGCCGGCAGGAACAGCGGCGAATGCTACGGCGTCGGCGTCGACAGCAACATTGTCACCGCCTCGATCAAGGCCTTGCTCAGTGGCGTCAATCGCCTCGGTGCGTCACAGATGCGCGGAGAGCACCCGCAGGCGGCCTGATGCAGACCAAAATCCCTTGCCAAAACATTGGCAAGGGATTGAATATTTGGCGCTTTTCTGGATTTATCCTTGCCACGCCGGGGATCGGCGCGTAAGATACTGCCTGCATTGGAGTTATACTATCCGATTCAGTCGTTCTGCCCGCGTAAATGCCGTTCCCCTGCCGCCCGTCAATCGACGCTGCTGGCACGCCGAAGTCACCATTTCCCCGTCGCAAAGCGCTTTTTCATTGCTTGCCCGAGTGCACCGGATTCCCGGACACCAGGCGCTCATCACTATCGGGGAATAAATGGTCCGCATCCAGTTCGTTATCGATCTTCACTATGAACTGGGATTTCAGGGCGCCGATTTCGTTTTCAACATCCATGCGGCAAAGACGGCCAGCCAGACCATCGTCAGCGAGCAACTGGTCATCAGCCAGCAGGTGCCGCATACCGTCCAGACGGACCCGGCGACCTGCACCCGCTACCTGCGCCTGACCGGCGCCCCGGGGCCCCTGCATATCAGCTACAAGGCCATGGTCGACATCAAGCAGCAAGTCGATCTGCCCGACCTGATCCAGGAAACGCCGATTGCCCGCCTGCCGCTCTCGGCCCTGACCTACATCTACCCCAGCCGCTACTGCCAGTCCGACCGGCTGGCCGCCCTGGCGATGAACGAATTCGGCCATCTGCCCAAGGGTTATCGCCGCGTCGAGGCGATACGCAACTGGGTCAACAAGCATGTTTCCTTCAAGGGCAACACCACCAACTCGGCAACCTCGGCCCTCGATACGCTGATCGACCGTGTTGGTGTCTGCCGCGACTTCGCCCACCTGATGATTGCCATCTGCCGGGCCCTGAAC
>ERZ1034361.1947-NODE-1947-length-10220-cov-4.190772_pt1 | contig 10220 bp, 7 predicted proteins | sample MGYA00520617_ERZ1034361 | MGnify/ENA primary metagenome ERZ1034361 (study PRJEB33736, sample SAMEA104284507) | Azolla filiculoides | biome: Urban; feature: Water surface; material: Ditch water | place: Netherlands | collected 2015-10-28 | depth 0-0.1 m ... | reverse complement strand
TTCTATTTGGAAGTTCAAATAATACTGAAATTAGGTTTTTTTGAGAATTTTTATAATACGTACTTATGATTTCACCAGTATTAGAAATTCTACCTCTCAAAACGATGTTACCATTTAAACCAACTAATCCTTTGTAAAGGTTTTTAAAATTTAAACTATCTTTTTCTATTTCATCAATTTTATTTTTGTCTTTTTTCTTTTTTTCTTTTTGCTGATTTTCAACTTTTTCTTGAGACATCATTTCTTTAAACTTCTCAATAGAATCATCTTTTTCTTCATTAAACATTAGCATTTCTATATCTATCAGTTTTTCATCTTTTTTGTTTACGAAAAGATTAGTTTGATATTTCATACCTGAATTAATTTCGGAGAGCGATTCTCTAATTTTTTCGAAGTTTTTGTCAGAGAAAATAGAAGTAGAGTCATTTTCACTCGAAACTTCGCTTTTTTCTTTAATGGCATTCATTGTAGTTTTATATTTCAAAGTATCATTTCTGGATATTTTCCATTCTAACGATATTTTTTCTTTAGTTTGACTAAATGCAAAAGTTGATATAAAAAGTAAAAATTGTAATGTTTTAATTCTCATTTGTTTTTTTATTATTTTTTGGCAAACTTGCCGGTAACGTTCTGTTTTTATGTGTTTTGGTGTTAAGTTAAATTCTTTCTTCGGATTTTCCAAATCATCCTAAATATAATCTGAACTTTCCATTAAAAAAAATGCCCAAATCCGTTGTAGCTATTTGCAAAAGTTTATTGCTTTATTAACTCTAATCTATAGCCGCATTGTCTAAAATGCACATATCTGATTTCCAAGTGCCGATTTTTCCAAGGTAATTCTTTAAAAGTAAAAACGTTTTTTTCAAATAGTGTTTTATGTATTCCATTTGTATTTTCAAAATTGAGTTTCAGAGTATCTGATTTCACAATCCAAGTAAAGTTATCTTTTTTAACATATTCAGGAACTTTGTCAAATTGAAAATAACCATTATGGTCTTTCAAAAACGTAATTGAGTAACCTTTGGGAGTTTCTTCATCTTCTGAACAAAACGTTCCTGAAATTTTCCACACACCAATTACTAACTCTTTATTATCTTTTGTGAAAGATAGACAAAGAAAAACAATTAGAATTATTACAACCAATGATGCTGTTTTTGACCTCATATTTTTATTCAATTTTTGCTAACATTCTGGTGTTAAGTGTTTTTTTGGTTTTAAATTAAGACCATTCTTCAGATTTTCCAAATCATTCCAAATACAAAACTATTATTCTATTCCAATTACCTAAATCCGTTGTAGATGTTATGTGATGTAGTTTCTACAGCAACTTTTTTCGGTTATTATCCCAATATCGCGCTTCCAAACTTTCATTTTCAAACTCAAGTTCGGCGTTTTCTATTTCGTTGAATCTACTTTTATCTGTTTTCTCAATTTTTACGACAATATATTTTCTCTCTTCAACGTTTTTAGCGTTAATAAACTTCAAATATTCTTCCACGCAATTTTCGTCAAGCATTACTTTTCCACCGCCAGCCCAATGTCTATCTTCTCCATTTTTTTTGATTCCAGAAACCCAATATACTTCACCAGTTTCTATGTCAAAATGATTTCCACTAATTCCTGTAGTTTTAAATTTCTTCAATGCTTTATTGTTAAAATAAACGGTTTGTCCAGACTTTGAGAATTCAGCTGAACCAATCCAAGCTGAACCACTGTGACCTTCGGATTTATTTTCTACATACATTATTTTTGGTTTCATATTTTAGATTTTTTTTAGTAGATTACTTATAGGCTATATCACATATCTCCTTTACATCCTCTACAAACCTTCACATATACACCCAAAATCGGGAAGATTGACGAAGTTTTGTTGTTTTATTAGTCTTTTCAAATATATAAAAAATAGCTAGAATCTCACAAGATTTATTGTTTCATTTTTTAAGAAGGGTCACGCCCAAATAAAGGTACTAAAACCCTTCGCCGTCGTTGAAATAGAATGTTTGTGAATCTCGGCCTAGTCCATAATTAACCACAAAATTGGTCAGCGTGTTTTTGTCCAACAAGAATCGCAAACCAATACCAACGGCTGGCTGAATGGATTCGAATAAACGGAGGTTTTTGTTTGCATCGCTGGCTGTTGTGGCATTAGCAAATACGGTTCCGCTAATCATTTGATTTTTGGTGATGGGAAAACGGTATTCGCTTTCAAAAAACATCAAATTATTGCCTCTAAAAAGACCTTGTATATATCCTTTTCCACTTCGGCTATTCTGATCCCAACCAATTGCGGGCAGGTTTAAATAAGGCAAATGTCCGCTGGTTACGAATTGATTATATGCCCAAAAACCAATAACATGCTGTTTGTTCCGTTTACTGATAGGGATGAAATAGCGGCTTTCGAGCAAGAGGGAGGAACTTTTTTGTTGACCTTTAAAGAGTTTTGGATTATAACGGTAATTTAAATTCAAATACAGACCGTTGTTTGTGTTTATGAGGTTGTCGCGAGTATCGTAAATTAAATTCATGCTCAAACCATTGACTGCATAATTCTTGTCACTAAAGCCATGTTTTTTTGAATAATTATAGTGATAAGTGTATTTTTCTTGGGAGACATCCAAAAGTTTATCATTAATGTTGTTATAACTGTCTATATGAATTCCTGTGCCAATAAAAAAGGAAGGGAAGATATTGAAAGAGATTGTTTCGTGAAATTTGAAGTAATTGTAATTCATTGGTTGTTCAATTGACTTGTAATCAAAGTCTTTGAATTCTGTTCCCCAAGGAACAATGTCGGTACCTAATCCATAATTGGATTGTGAAAAAATGTAATAGCGAAAATCGCCACTAAAAAAATAGCGGTCATCATCAAGGTACATATAGTTTTTTAAATAAGTGAGAAGTTGCTTTTTAGTGCTAAAAGAAGCACCACCCGAAATGAGCGAAATTTTGTTTTCTTCTTTTTCTTTAAAACTATATTGACCAATGAATCCAAGTGTAAAACCATTGGCAGGTTGATAGCCCAAAGTAGGGAAGGCAATTAGTTTAGTTTTGGTTTTAGGTAGCTTAATTTTAAGAGTATCTTCTTTAGTAAACAAATCAAGAATCGAGCGTAGGGGTTGTTTTTTTTCACTTTCTTCTTGTGAAAAGCTAAGTTGAAAGTAGAAAAGGAAAATGAGCAAGAAACAAATAGATTTTGCTTCAAGAATAGTTTTAGTATTCATTTGAAGCTCTAAGTTTTATCCAAAATAGTTTGGCAGGTTTTTCCAATCAATTCATTTTTAAAAGCGTATAAAAATAGAAAATTTTTTTAATGATTTCGTTTTGTGCTAAAATAAATTTTAGGGATGCGTTTTAATCAAAATGGATTTATTTAGACAAAAAAATACCACAACAAAATAAATTCTGTTGTGGCATTTATTATAATTTAGAAGAAAGTATAAAACGATCTTTATTGATTTACCGAAATTAAAGTAATTTCGAAAATTAGTACCGAACCTCCAGGAATGCCCTGATAGTCATAACTTCCATAACCCAAATGGGCTGGAATCAAAAGCAAACCGCTTCCGCCTTCTTTAAAATATTGAATCCCTTCGGTCCAACCTTTAATAACTTGATTTAATCCAATTGAAATTCCAGCATTAGTGCTTTGGTCAAATATTGTTCCGTTGGTAAATGTACCTTTGTAAGCAACTGTTACATTGGAAGTTGCATTAGGTTGGATTCCAGTTCCAGGATTATTAATCACATAATACAAACCACTAGCACTTCTTTGTGCATTTAATTTATTGAGCGTAATAAAATCGGTAATTTCTTTTTCGTTTTGAGCGGTATAATCAACAATTTGAGCATCGTCTTTAGAGCAAGAAATAAAAAGGGTGAAAAGGAGTAGTAGAGGCAATAATTTTTTCATACTTAAAAATGTTTTAAAAAACGCAAATATAATACTATTTGTTATGTTTTTATCAAATTTTTTGGTTGTGAAATCGTTTTAGTGTAATCGATTTCACAAATCGTATTTCTTTGAAAAATAGCCTCTTTTTTTCTTTAATTTTCAGTCGGTTTTTGCCACCTTTGTACGAATAAATAAAAAATAATTTATTTATTTTAACAGACAACAACACACATTGACAAATACTATTTTATAAATGACTACAGACAATAAAGTAAATCAGGAAAAAATTAAGCAAAGCAGAAAAGATACTGTACAGTACATTAATCTGCAATTAGCATCACTTGGACAACCCATTTATCAAGATGATGAGAATTCGGCAGAGCCTTTTTGCAATCCCAAATTCCAAACATTGACTAATGGTTTAATCAAAAGTTTTCGTGAAAAATCGAGATTATTATCCAATCATCTTTCGCCAGCCGACACTAGAATTCAAAACTTTTTGAACGACTATCTCAAAGAAGTTCCTTTCAATAAACCTTATGTTTTACCAAATGATACTTTGGTTTTAACTCAAAGTGGTCATGCTAGAGAACTGAGTTTGCCACCTAATGGAACCACTTTTGCAAGTGATGATATTACTTCTTATCGCATTAAGCAAGGGATTTTAAATAATCCAGTAAATGACAAGCGAACCACGATAGGCACTTTTCATATTGTAGAAGGCAATTTGCCAGCACCTTTAGATAAAAAAGAAGTCCCTAAAATTGCTTTTGCTCATTTTTTGAATGCTGCTTTCAACCCTTCGGATAAACTGAAATTATTGCCTTTTACTTCCAATCAAAAAGAGAAAGCCAAATTGATGGTTTCGTTGTTGATGCGACCTATGGTTTGTCCAGAAGTAAAAGGAGTTATTTCTAAAAAATCGATGGAAGTTCGCTTTTTTGCACCAGGAAGTTTGGTAAGCAACCTTGATTTCGTTGAAGCTATTTTTGGAAACGCAGGCGATCCTTATCTTGCTCAAAACGATGCTGCTTTAGATACTGAACATTGGACAGGCCATACAGGCTGTGTGATTCTGGCTCCACAATTGCGTTTGTTGAAGAAAAAAGACATTGGTTTACCTCATTTTGATGATGCCACAGAGCGTCAAAAAAGGGAAGGAATGTGCTGGAAAGACGAGAACGAGATTTATAATAACGGAGGCGCTTTTAAAGTAACTTGTAGAGATGAAAGAGGAGTAGTGGTCACCATTATTGCCGATAATTATTTTGGATATTCTAAAAAAGAAATTAAAACTCAAATTAGTTATTCGGCTAATTTATTTGGTTTGGTTGAGGAAGAACATTCGGGTGGAGCAATCGCATATCCTAGAGGTGTAATGGGGGATATTGTTGATGGAAGTGCTTTTTCTGAAAAATTTGGAAATCAATATACTTTTGAAGGCGTTAAAGCTTTTCTAGGCGATAGAATTGAGGTTAAACCAATAAATTATGCAGTAGATAAGAAATATCCAAACCTAGTTTATATTCCAGAGAATGCCTACATCAATACAAACACCAACAGCATTACTTGGACTTATAATGGACAAGAACAAAAACTAATTTTGTCTCCAAATAAAACGTACATTCACCCGACTGGAAATAAATTCAAATTAGAGAAACACAATGCCATTGCGCTTTGGAGAATTGTAAATACTTCGCCAGAGGGTGTTTTTTGCCATAAACCTTGCACGGTTTCGGGTGGTGGAAAATCGGAGATTTCTAAATCGATGCAAAATGCCATTACGTATAGTGCTTTTAATATTTTAGATATTGACGAAGATTTCAAAAAAGCTGATGAAATAATCGAATACAATTATTCTAAAAGATGGAAAGATTCTGATCCCTCATTACCGCCTTCAAGATCATTTTTAGATAAGGGTAGAACTTTAGGTTCGGCAGTAAAATTGCTAACTCCTTCAGAAAGAAATACGGACGAATACAATGAATTTATTAAAAACATTCCGGTTCACATTCGATCGTTGGTGTTGTTTGTAAAACGTTTGTATCGTCAGGATCACGGAGCTTTGAACTGGAAAGATTGTATGTCGGTTGAAATTATCAACGGCAAAAATGGCACAGGCTTACTGTATAATAATACTCCAGTTGTGGGAAGTTATGTTCGAATTGGTTTCAATCAAAAAGGGACTTGGTTATTGAATAAATTGAGGTCGGATTTTTCGGCTAGTCAAAAAATTCAAATGGAAGATGATATATCGGCATCCATTACTTTGCCAAGCCATCAGATTAAAAATCTTAATCCAGAATATACTAACCAAAGTTTGAAAGTGGTTGCTAACTGTGAATCGCATTTGTTTCAAAGACCTGACGAAGCTATTGTTCGAGGTTATGACAAAGGAGCAGAATTGGATATTGTATCGGACAATGTGTTTTTGACAAACTATGAACTTTTGACCAAAAAAGATGCTATCGAAATTTTTGAAGACACCATCAATTTCGACAAATACACCCAACCGGTTAAGAATTTAATCATTAGTATTGTAAACAGTCCTAATGAAGAGGAATATTTCTCACTGCCTTCGCACACTAGAATTGTAGATGGTGAACCCACCAAAAATCCACGTTATTTAGAGCGCAATATCTTTATAGACGAAACCGAAGCCAGTTATTTAGGCGAAATTGGAGTTCGTTTGTATCGAAAAATAAAATCAGAAGATCCTGTTATCAATGTAGTTAATGCGGTTTTGCCAGGAAGAAGAAACAACCCAATCGACAAGAAAGCTGGTATTCGCCCATTGGCAGTTTACAATCCAATTCATTATCAGGAAACTCCGGAATTGTTTATGGATTTTATTTGTAGCCTTACGGGTAAATCACCATCAACAACAGGAGCTGGATCAGAAGGAGCTTTGACCAAAGGCCCATTTAATATGCTGACACCAACATCCGATTTGAACAACGCTTTGTTGTCACATATTTTGACCGAATCGAATGCGTTTAGCACTGCAGCAGGTTATGTAGGTGGCGAAAATAAAGTAGATCACGATATTAGTCTTTTAATCCCTGAAATCTGGGCTAGATTGAATGCCAAAGATCGAGATCCAAAAGTTTTGATAGCCAATGGTTCATTAGAAAAAATAGAAGATTTTGAATATCAAGGCAAAAAAGTATTGGCTAGTAGGTTAGGGTATCGCATTACAAGCACTTTCTCTTTGTTGTGTTTGAACCGTTTGTTTGACGAACCCAATGCAGTTTTCAACGAAAAAATGCTAAAACCAGAATTACAAGGAATAGAAGATTATGTAGATGGTATTGCTAATATTGTCGAAGCCCAACAAAAAGTGGCTTTGAGTTATTTTGAAGACGGAAGCATCGAAGCAGCTATTCCGCCATTGAAAATAGTATTGCATATGATGGCTTATGGTCATTATGAAGGCAAAGAAATGAGCGATCCAGAATTGAGAAGCTATTTCGATAGAGATTACGTAATCAACAGCGATTGGTACAAAGAAAGATTGAAATTGAAACAACAAAAAGACATTCATTTCTACACCAATCAAATTAGTTATTTGGAGCAATTTATTTCTAATGACGAAAACAATTTGTTAGTTGCCGAAATGGATTTGAACACACGTTTGCAAAATGTAAAAAATATGTTGGCAACGGCCAGTTCTCCTGATTACATCAACAGTTTGGTAGGAACCATCGGAGCTGATCCGTTGTATAAAAAATAATCCAAAAGTTTATCCATAAAAAAAATCGTTTAAGAAGAAATTTTTAGACGATTTTTTTATTAGTCACAAAAAACCGCAGATTCCTGAATTAAAAAGAGATTTTAAATCTGCGAATTTGTGGAATATTTTTAAAGGGATAATTATTGTTTAATAAATTTCTCAACCATTGTTTTTCCTGCTTTTTCGATGGCGCAAACATAAACTCCCACTGGTAAGGAATTGGTATTTATAACAATGTTTTGCTCTGTAATGGTTTTAGAAATTAAATTTCTTCCATTTAAATCATAAATTTTAATAGTGGTATGGACTGATATATCATCAGTAATAACAATATTTAATTGACTTTCGTTATGGAAGAGTTGAACGCCATTAGATTTATTGAATGGTTCAGTTCCTAAAGCACTGTATTCCATCATTGCACTTGCCATCAAAATGGCACAATACCCGTGAGGATGTGCACTTCCTGGACAAGTTGTTGGAGTTATGGAAGTATAATTGTTGTAAGTAGCCAGCACTCCCATTGCGGGTGCAAAACTATTAATTTTGGGTTTGCCGTCGGTATGGGTGGTTACATAAGTTTTCAATCCTGTCCAAGCTTTATTGACAACAGGAGTGTAGATAGTACTGTCAATAAGTCCTTTGTTGATGGCTTTTTTCATCGCATAAACATACATTCCACTACCTGTTGTTTCAATCCAGTTACCCACACCTGATGGATTTTGTACCACTTGAAACCAAAGTCCAGTAGTTGGATCTTGGTAGTTTTTCAAACCTTCACAAAGATTTTGCAAAGCCGTTTTCATCTCGGTATAACGAGCGTGATTGGTAGGTAAATATTCCAAAATATCGACCAAAGCCATCATATACCAACCCATTCCACGGGACCAAACTTGAGAAGAAACACCTGTTGTAGGATTCGACCACGAGTAAGTTGTTTTGTCGTAATTCCAAGCGTGATACACCAATTTGTTGGACGCATTATACACGTGAGAATAAAGAATCATCGTTTGAAAAGCCGCTTCGTCAATGGCAATAGTATCGTTGAAGAGTGCGCCGTATTTCACTAAGAAAGGCGAAGCCATATAAATTCCGTCCACCATCATTACGTTGGTGTAAGCAGTCGTGTTTTTATGCCAAAAACCATTTTCAGGTGTACGAGGATAAGCTCCTAAACCTGTTTTTAGAAGGTAATCTCGGATGGTAGTCGCAGCGGTTTTGTATTTTAGGGCACCTGTTTTTTCGTACAGCCACAAACATAAAATACCGGGATGCATATTGTCAAGAGTTTGCGCCAATACCGATGAAACTCCTGTGCCATCTGCACCAATATAACCATCAACATAAGTTTTGATGTAAGTCAGATAATTGGCATCGTTGGTTTTGTCGTAAATGTCAGCCATTCCTAAAAGTACAATGCTGTTCGAATATTCCCAGCCTTTGCCCGTCATACTGTTAATTCCAGAAGGCCAACGTGAAAGAATGGCATTCGAAAATTGCACGCCATAATTAGTAGTTTGAGCCGTAGAAAAAAGGGACGGTATTAGTATAAAAGCAAGGAGTATTAGTCTTTTCATTTTTTTAATTTCTTGTTACAAAGAAAGTTAAAAAAATGAATAAATCACAAACTTCTCAATTTTTGGAAAAGATGTTGTGTTTCTTGGTTTTGCTATAAATCCTAATTTTGTAGTACAGATAGGGAATTAAATAGTTTAACAAAAAGTTTGAATACGAGTAACATACTTATCTAGATGCTGTTTCATTGATAGTATCATTTGATAGTATCAATTTTTTTATGTGAAATGGCAATTGTTTGGAGCTATTGTAGTTCGATAGTGATATTATTTTTTGAGGCACAAGCGTGACGCTTGCGCCAGCTGGAGGAATGTTTTTAGTGCGCAAATATAACAAAAACCGAAAATGATTCTTGTTATTTAAATAAATCCGAATGTCCTCCTTTAGATTTATTTAAATGTCAAAGCGTGAAATGGAATATCCATTAAATCTGAATGTGTGTTTCTGTCATTACTCATAAAAGTTATTATTGCATCAGCAACATTATTTTTGTGTAAGCAAACTGCTTGACCATATTTATACTCTTTTCCAAATTCACAATTAAATTCAAAAAATGAACTTCCTCCATAATCAGCATTAAATTCTTTTTTTACCGCTATTGTTGGAAAATCGCCAATATTTACCATTTTACCATTAGTCATATTCATTACATTCGCTCTCATTATGCCCATATACATATTGTTTGGATTAATCATTATAGTATTTGGATCATTTTTTGACTTTTCATAATTATCAAACATTTTTTTTAAAGGAAAAACTGAATAACGGACTTCCATCGTTTCATCTTTATTAATTATTGCAAATGAATATTGTAGATCTCTATTTTCTTTTATTTCTTTTATTTTATATCCAATTGGCATTTCAAATTTTAATCCTGAAAGAGATGCCTGTTTTTGAAATTCTTCTAAAGTTGGTAACCTTAGATTTGATTTATTTGTTTTCATAATAATTCCTATGAATCTTTTTCAGTTTTTTTAGCTCTTGGTTTTCTAAGTTTTTCTAGTTTTTCAGGAGTAGCTACTT
>ERZ1034361.1946-NODE-1946-length-10221-cov-8.499409_pt1 | contig 10221 bp, 14 predicted proteins | sample MGYA00520617_ERZ1034361 | MGnify/ENA primary metagenome ERZ1034361 (study PRJEB33736, sample SAMEA104284507) | Azolla filiculoides | biome: Urban; feature: Water surface; material: Ditch water | place: Netherlands | collected 2015-10-28 | depth 0-0.1 m ... | reverse complement strand
TTGTATCTCAATTTTAAGAACCATGCTAAAGCTGCTGCGGTATCGTATATTGCTTTGGTAGTGGCTATTATTGGCGTGTTTTTTGGAAAACAGACAGGTACAACCGGAGGAGAAGTTCGTCACACTGAAATAAGAGCCAATGCTACTGCAACAACAGCCGTTGACTCTGATGGAGCAGAAGAAGGTGACGATGATTAATAGAAACCAAGATTAAAATAAAAACCACTTTATTGTCCTATAAAGTGGTTTTTATTTTAAAAGCTATGGTGTAGCTAACGTTCTACGACTTGCTCTCAGCAGTATTACATCAACACCAAGCCATTACAAATGTAACAAAACATTCCATTCGGTAGCGGATTTTCCGTAGGAAAATCCAGAAGTAGCCATTGAAGCAAACCGCTGTTGTGCGTTCGGCTTTTATTTAATTAGCATCCACATTCACCGACAAATTTTTTAGTCATTTTTTTTCCATCTTTATTCTCAATGGTTAAAGTACCGTCATTCCACCATACTTCATATCCCGTTGAGTCTTTGTATTTTATATCAAGAGTTACTTTATAAAGTTCAGATTTATAAATATCAGTATGATTATAATTTCCAAAGGTATTAGGTTCTCTTGTAGTTGAGACTAGTTTTAATTTTACTTTCTTTTTGTTTACAGAAATAAAACCAATACTATCAAAGTCTGCAACAAATAAAAACTCTTCATTTTGAAAATTAGTATTTGTTTCAGAAAAATAACAGGAGCAACCTACTATTTCCTCAGGAAAACCTTTAAAATGATCAAGTTAATGTAAATCATTATCAAGATTTTTTTGAATTATTGTTTTTGAAGTTTGAACATTCTTTTCGGAAGTAGAATGATTCAGGTTTTTATTATTTTGACTACAAGAAAAAAATGAGAATATTGTTGTTAAAAATGAAATTCTAGAGATTGTTTTTATCATAGGTTTTTTTTTAAGCTGACGCACAACGTTCTACGACTTGCTTTCAGTAGCATTGCACCAACACCAAGCCATTACAAATATAATAAAACATTCCATTCAGTAGCGGATTTTCATAGGAAGATCCGGAAGTAGCCATTGAAGCAAACCGCTGTTGTTCGTTCGTTTTTTTATTCAGTTTTTTTTAATTTTTCTAAAGTTTCGACCAGCCAATCTTCATTCACTTTTTTCAGAACTTTATTTTTTTTAATTTGTTCTTCAATTAGTGCAATGAATTCTTTATCGTTTAATTCTTCAATTGCTTCCAAAATCAATGAACCAAATTCGTTAATTTTTTGAAGTTCATTTTTTAAAACATCTTTAATTTTTTCGTCTTTTCGTTTAGCTAATCCGATAATTGCTTCAAATCGAGTGTTTTCGTCAGAATCATTTATTCTTTCCCATAAAGTTTCTCGAATTATGAGATTATCGTTTTCGATTTGTGTTCCAATTCCGAATGTTGCCCAATCTCTGATGTCTGAATCTTTATCTTTGGTTAATTGAATTAATGTTTTTATTGGTTTTATTTTATCAATCGCAAGAATTGCGGAAACTAATCCGTGTCTAATATTTACACTTTTATGATTTTTAAAAGAACAAACTATGTCAATCTGCTTTTCGGTTAAGTCATCATTGTTATGTCCAATTCCATAAAGTATTGAACTAATTACTTTGTTGTCTTTTTCAGTTTTAAGTAAACTAAAATATGTTTTTAAAATTTCTTTTTGATGTAATCTTGGATATCCAAATTGAGCTAATACATTAATCCCGATTATTTTTTCTTTTGATATTTCCGATTTCGTTAACTCAATACTTTTTTCAAAAATATCTTTTGATTTTCGTTTTCTCAATTCACTAATGTATTTCCAATAATTTTTATTTGACTTATTATTTAAAATTCTGTCAAATAGTTTTTCGTTAGAATAATTAGTTAAACTCATTCAGATTTAGTTTAAAATTTCGCTCATCTAAAATGACGCACAGCGTTCTGCGGCTTGCTATCATTGGCGTTGCACCAACACCAAGCCACTACAAATATAACAAAACATTCCATTAAGCAGCGGATTTTCCGCAGGAAAATCTGGTAGTGGCCATTGAAGTAAAGCGCTGTTAGCTACCGTTTTTCTATTCAACATAGTTTTTAGGTTCATAAGTTACTCTTGCAAAATTCTTTTTAAGCAATTCTGTTTTTATTATATTTCCTGTTTTCTTATCTATACAATTTCTCCAAATTTCATTTTGGCGAAAAAATTGATTTTCTATTTTAATAAATTTATGATTTTCCTCAAAAATATGGTACGATAATTCTAAATCTTTATTTACCCTAAGTTCTCCTTCAAGATATTTATCAGTTGTCCATAATTTAATTTGAAACGTATCTTTTGTATTGTTAGTGAATTGAAAATCAATATAATTGTAAAAGATTGCAGCTCCACTTCCAAAAGGTAATACTCTTCCTTCATCAGGAAATGGGTCAAAAGAGTGATTTGATTTTTGTATTATTGTTAATGGGCTATGCATTACCAACCAATGTATCATATTCGAAATTTGACAAATACCTCCACCAATTCCTGCTCTCGCTTCTCCAAATGACAGTTCCATTCCAAGTAAATATCCTTTTCTTTTTGTTGGAAGTCCAACAAGTTTACAAAATGAAAAAGTTTCGCCTGGTTTAATTAAAATTCCATCTAATTGATTTACTGCGATTTTAAGATTTGTTACTTTGTTGAGTTGCAGTTGCTCATTACTTTCTCCAAGTTTTCTTAATAAAACGGACTGATGTTTTTTAACTCTAAACGATAATTTTTCAGATGTACGTTTGTCAGCATATTTTTTATTGTCAAAATACCAGTCGCAATAACGTCTTATTCGTCTTGTCCAAACGGCTAAAAAATATAAAATGGGATGTTGTTGACTTAATAATTTTCTTTGTTTCATGGTGTCGTTCTGAAATGGTAGCTAACGTTAGAAGGCTTCACGTCTGTTGCTGCTGCAAGCACGAACCAAACAAACCTACGAAATTTCTTTTGAAAACTAAAATTGTTGACGCCAGATTACTCTCCACGAAGACGAAAATAGCAAGCGCAAGCCCTGCAATAGCGTTAAACCATTGTTAGTGGCTGGCATTCATTCATAATCCTCAATGAATTTTATCAACTGTTGATAATCTGTAATCCTTATTAAATCAGTTCGGTGACTGTTAAATAGTAACTTGTCATACATAATTGCTTTTATTCCTAATTCTTTAGCTGCTTGTATTTCTGAATTTGGGTCATCACCAACTACTATCAAATCATTGGGTTGATATTGATGACTTTCCATTATATCAGCAAAAACTTCCTTTTTCGTTTTATTGTCTTTCTGTGGGTCTATGATGTAAATTTCATTGAAATCATCTTTTATTCCCAAATTTTTGATTTTACCTTCTTGCATTTTTGTAAATCCAACTGTCACCAAAAATTTATCACAGTCTATTTTTTTTGTAGAAATATAATCTTCAAATGTGGTCATTCTCATATCAACAGTCAATTCTTTAAGTATTTCTAATCCTTTTTTAATCAATGTTTCTGAAAGTTGATATTCAGCAGCAACCTTCTGAAATGGTTTTCTCATAATATCCTTTTTTATACTTTCAAGCTTATCAACTAAGTCAGGCTCGTTCTGTAAAAGATTAAATAAAGGTTCAAACAATTTATCACCAATTGAATAAACTGAATAAATCGTGTTGTCTAAATCAAAGATTATTGCTTTAAATTTCATTTGTTAATTTTTATATATTCGCCATGCTTGCCACTAACGTTTTGCAGCTTACTCTAATAGTATTGCAAACACCAAGTCAATACAAATATAACAAAACATTCCACTCAGCAGCAGATTTTCCGTAGGGAAATCTGGAAGTAGTCATTGAAGTAAAGTGCTGTTAGCAAACGTTTTATTCAAAAAACATTTCGTCCAGTTTTCCTTTTTCATATGCTTTTACATACTTTTTTATCTTTGAGTTAATAGGAACATTATTGCTCTTATTTCCAATATATTCAAGTAAAATTTTCGCTCCGCCAAGTTGGACTTCTCGAACATCTTCTTGTTCGCTGAATTTTTGCCCGTCAATTTTTTTACAAGTCAAAATTCGGTTATGATTAATTTTTTGGTCTAAACCATAATTAATCATCGCAACTGTGTATAAAAACTGTTCTTTATTCTCATTGGTCAGAGAAGTGAAAAAATTCCCAAACGTTGGAATTCTCATTCCAATATCTTTATTCATCCAAAATCCGACAATTTGAGTAGCAGAAATAAATTCCTTTGATTTTACGTTTACAGGATTGTCAAATATATATTCAGTTGCTTCAAATATTAAAGGTTCATATTTCTCATATTCAGCATTTTTATCAGCTTCCATTTCATAAAGGGATTCCGATAATTGTCCAAACATTGTAATAGGCAAAATCAGCAGTAAAATCAGGTGCAATTTCTTAATCATAATTTTTATTTTTCAATCGTTCGGTTTTTATTTATGAAGGATAATAATTTGCTAATGCTATTACAATAATTCCTAAAAAGATAAAAGCTATCAAACGATTATTAAATTCGTGCCCCATTTCATCATAGTAATCTCTTTTTTTTGGGCCATTTATATATTCTTTAAACGTAAATTTTGGCTTGTCAAATACAGTTCTCCATATTGAACCATAAACATAACGTATAGTTCCTCCAATATAATTCAGTAAAACTCTTCCAGTTATAATTCTTATTATATCCACAACTATATGTTTTTAAAATGGTTTTCTCAATTTTATTTTTTCTTTAAACTGATGTTTACGTTAGTGGCATACTTTCAGTGGCTTTTAATCAACAGCCATTACAAATATAATAAAACATTCAATTAACAAAGAATTTTCAGTAGGAAAATCTGGAAGTAGTCATTGAAGTAAAGTGCTGCTGTAGGCAGTTGTTCTAAAATTCTGATTTAAGAAAATTTAATAATATACTATTAGTGTTCTAAATTCTTTGATTTTTAATTAAAATTGAATTTGTATTACATTTAAAAAATATAATTGAATATAGTTTTTAAAAATGAATTAAAATTTATTTTCAATATTATTAATATAAATTAGCTTAAAAATTGCTTTAGTCTAAAGCTGTTTTTATATAATTTTTTGGCTTTTCAAAAAAAAAAAATCAATTATTGTTTAAAATGAAGGGTTCATAATAAGTGTTATAATCATTTAGCTTGATTGTTGATTTTATATGCATTATTTTTAAACCGAAAATTATAGTGTCTTTTATGTTGGAACTTTCTAAATCTAAATTTTTACTAACCATAATTTTTAAAGTATCACCAAATGTAAAATTTATATCACTAATTTCTTTTTCAGTGAAGCTAAATTTCTGATTATTAATTTTATTTATTATAGAAATTTTTTCAGGAATTACTTGAGTAATACCTTCGTCATCTTGATACCATTCTACCCTATATTTTGAAGTTTCTATTATTTTTTTATGAAAAGTATCATTGCAGCTCGCAAAATTTAAAAACAAAAAAAATGCAAATATTTTGTATAATTGTTTCATAATTTTATTTAGTATTTTACAATTGTCTACAACGTTCTACGGCTTGCTCTCAGTAGCATTACACCAACACCAAGCCATTACAAATATAACAAAACATTCAATTAACAAAAAATTTTCAGTAGGAAAATCCGGAAGTAGGTATTGAAGTAAAGCATTGTTGTTCAATCGCTTTTTATTTTTCCACTTTTAAATGCTTTTCTAGAATAAGATTAATTATGTCATAAATTAAATTGATGCAAAGAATTCCCAAACTAATTGTCAATTCGAGATTTATTATCATCCAAGTTCCTTGATCAATATTATGTCTTCCGTAAATACTATTTCCTTTTTCTACTGATAAAATCCAATTAAATAGATTTAAATATATTGATAACAGAACACATACAGAGAGAAATATATAATTTATGTACCACCAGTTTTTCTGATATTTTTCATTAATTTTTTTTAAAACTATTAATAAAGCAATTGGTAAAATTAATGAATTAAAACCTAATGAAAACATTGAGGCAAAAGTTAACAAGTTGTCAAATTTCCAAAATAGAAATAAAAATAAGTTTGGAATTGAAGTCCATAAAAAACCAATTTTTAAAACTTCAAATATGTATTTTTTATTATTCATACCAATTAAAGTGTTGCACGACGTTCTGCGACTTACTCTCAGCAACATTACACCAACACCAAGACATTACAAATATAACAAAACATTCCATTCAGCAGCGGATTTTCCGTAGGGAAATCTGGAAGTAGTCATTGAAGTAAAGTGCTGTTGTATAGTTGTTTTTTTTTAATCAATCATTTTCTCCATTATCATTTCCAGTTCTATTTCACCATCAATATTTTCAATTTCAACTAGGCTAAATATTTTCAATAACGAATGTAACGATTCTATTTTCCAAGCATTATTTTCAGGGCTCAAAGCTTTCATTAGTAGCTCAATGTTTTTGAATGTAAGTTTACCATTTATGTGTTTCTTTAATTCTGAAATCAGTTCATTTGGTTCGCATATATTCTCTGTTGGCCAGTCATTAATTGCTTCTAAAAGATTTTCAGCAATATGCTTAACACTACTTTCTGTAGAGTTATTTTCTATTATATTAATTAAATCTTCTGATGTAATCATTTCAATTTTTCTACTTTTTTTGAAAGTTATTGGTAACGTTCTGCGGCATGTTCTTAGCAGCATTGAATCTACGTTAGCTGCAGTAATTATTTTACAATATACTTTGTTTTATTCAAGTTTCCAACACTTTCAAACAGTTTTAGTTCAATACCTTTTTTCAAATCTCTGCTTGCTGTTGCAGAAGATAAATCTTTAAAAGTATTCATGTAGTCTTTTCTTGTAAATTCCTTTATACCAAGATTTATGAAATAATCTAATCGATCAATATCTTTGAAAATTCTATTGTTGTAGTTTAATATACTTTCTAGGGATTTATTAATTACTTCAAGCATATATTCTATAAATAGTGTTGACTTTCCAGACTTATCCGACATGGCTAAAGAATTATAATATTCATTTTGAGTTTTACTTATTAAAGTTTCAAATGGTAAAAACTCAAAAATTGGATATTCAGACATTAAAATTAATGTTTGCCAAAGCCTTCCCATTCTACCATTTCCATCTAAAAAGGGATGAATAAATTCCATTTCGTAATGAAATACACAACTTTTGATTAAGGTTAATTCTTCGGAATCTTTTAAATATTCAAATAAATCTTTCATAAGAAAAGGAACGTTTTCAAATGAAGGAGCAATATGTTCAACTTTAGTTCCTTTAACAATTCCAACACCTTGATTTCTATATTTGCCAGCACTTTCAATCAGTCCTTTCATTAATTCAAAATGTGCTTCTAAAAAACTTTTATCAGAATCGTATTTGTATTTTTTAAGATTATCATAAAGTTTTATGGCATTCAGAACTTCTAGAACATCTTTTTCTGGACCAATAACTCTTTTATTCTCTATTAATGCAGTAATTTGTTGTTCTGTAAGCGTATTACCTTCAATTTGCAATGAAGAGTGGATCGTTTTAATTCTATTCTGTTTTCGTAGTTGTGGAGATTGTTTGTTAAGATAATTAGCATTAACTTCTCCTAATTTCTCAGAAATAGAAGTTATTAATTTTAATATTTTAGGCGTAATGTCATATGGCGGTTTCATGATAGTATCATTTGATAGTATCAAAGGTATTTTTTTTTCTCAGAAAGTCCAAATATTATTGTTGATAACGTTTTACAATATGAAACGGTTGGGTTTTAGTGCTGCATCTTTATCCACCGAGGAAAAGGCTGATGCGAGAACCAAAGCCGTACAAATCACTGAATCCCAACTGTTTTATCGTGTGCTGTACCTAAACCATCTCTCAGGATAAACTGTCTTTAATTCGAAGTTTATCGCTAAAGCTTCGGGATAATTTTTATTCCAATAATCAATGAACTCCTTTTCTTATATTTTACTGATTTAGTTATTCAATTGATAAATCTTTTCGATTTCATCTCTATCAAGTCTTTGTACCGCGCTTTTTAAAGTTTCAAACAAATATTTATCAGTGAAATGCATTATTCTATTCTTGTTTTTCATATCTGTTAAAAAAGCATATTCAATGGAACACTCTTCAATCAAGTAATCTTCAATGAAATCAAACAATTCGATATCATCAATCTCTATTGTGATTTCTCCGTTTGGTTCTTTATTAATTATAATATGTGGTTGTTTGTACTGCATTTCTCAAATGTGCTACAACGTTTTACGGCTTGCTCTCAGTAGCATTACACCAACACCAAGCCATTACAAATATAACAAAACATTCAATTAACAAAGAATTTTCAGTAGGAAAATCCGGAAGTAGGTATTGAAGTAAAGCATTGTTGTTCAATCGCTTTTTATTTTTCCACTTTTAAATGCTTTTCTAGAATAAGATTAATTATGTCATAAATTAAATTGATGCAAAGAATTCCCAAACTAATTGTCAATTCGAGATTTATTATCATCCAAGTTCCTTGATCAATATTATGTCTTCCGTAAATACTATTTCCTTTTTCTACTGATAAAATCCAATTAAATAGATTTAAATATATTGATAACAGAACACATACAGAGAGAAATATATAATTTATGTACCACCAGTTTTTCTGATATTTTTCATTAATTTTTTTTAAAACTATTAATAAAGCAATTGGTAAAATTAATGAATTAAAACCTAATGAAAACATTGAGGCAAAAGTTAACAAGTTGTCAAATTTCCAAAATAGAAATAAAAATAAGTTTGGAATTGAAGTCCATAAAAAACCAATTTTTAAAACTTCAAATATGTATTTTTTATTATTCATACCAATTAAAGTGTTGCACGACGTTCTGCGACTTACTCTCAGCAACATTACACCAACACCAAGACATTACAAATATAACAAAACATTCCATTCAGTAGCAGATTTTCCGCAGGAAAATCTGGAAGTAGCCATTGAAGTAAAGTGCTGTTACCAGTAGTTTTTATTCATTCCATTTTTCCAATATTCCAATCGTGTCAGATTTGTAAAGATCAAAGTCAACTTTAGAATCTGTTTTGGCTAAAAAATCAATAGCTCTTTTATTTAACCCGAAATATGGTGTTGACGAATCAGGATTAATATCGATGTCAATTACAAATTGTATTCTTGTAGTTAAATTCAATTTTTCCTTTAGATTATTTATGATTTCTATTTTGGGTTCAAATATGTCAATCAGCTTTTCAAGGAAGGTTTCTAAATCAATTTCATTTCCTGCATCAATTTGATATTTCCACGCTGTAGATTTCGGCACAGGTTCTTTCTTTATCATTACAGAAGTTGGCTGAATATTCAATTCTTTCGTTATTTCCTGTGTGTCAAAATATTCTGCATCGAATGAGAAATACAAATAATTATTGCATTCATTTCCACTATATGTTATTTTTTGCATCATTCTCTCTCGGTCTTTTTAAAATTGGACACAACTAGTAAATACCATCAAATATATACAACTTTTTTAAGAATTAATAAATTCTCTTAAACTTAAGTTGTTTCAGGTTTTTTTTAAGTGTTTTTGAAGGTTTGTAGTTTATTTTTGCTCCTGTTATGTTGCTTTTGCCAATGGTTTCAGCGTTTGTGGCGCCTTTACCGGTTAAGGCAACAGAAAAGGTGCCTAAACTTTCTATTTTAACAAGTTTCCCATTTGACAACGCTTCACTAATCACTTCACTCATGGCAATCATAACGCCATAACAATCCGCTTTGCTTATCGTACTTCGGCTTGCTATTGTTTTTGCCAAATCATCTAAATCAATTTCTCCTTGACTCACCGCACAAGGATAATATTTTACTTCAGGTGGGGTTGCAATATTGTTTTGTTTAGCAACCATTTTAAATGCTACAGCCATATTTTTTTGCTTTATACTGACAAATATACAAAATCCCCTAGGGAAATTATATAAATCCACTAGGGAAAATGGTCAATTCCCCTAGGGGATTTATTCAAAAGCTGTACAGCAATTGATTTTTGCATACGGACTAAAAGAAAAATTAGTCCTTTTTTTTAATTAAAAATGTATAGGTATTTAAATTTCTCAAATAATTCTTACCTTTAAAATAAAAATTCAAGATGCGATTTCATACCAGAAAATGGGTAAAACCCGAAGATTTGAATGCCAACG
>ERZ1034361.1945-NODE-1945-length-10222-cov-3.564810_pt1 | contig 10222 bp, 1 predicted proteins | sample MGYA00520617_ERZ1034361 | MGnify/ENA primary metagenome ERZ1034361 (study PRJEB33736, sample SAMEA104284507) | Azolla filiculoides | biome: Urban; feature: Water surface; material: Ditch water | place: Netherlands | collected 2015-10-28 | depth 0-0.1 m ... | reverse complement strand
TATCCCCGTCAAGTGTCAATCCACCAAATCTTGGAGGAGGAACCACCGCTGACATAGTAGCTAATCGCCCATGTGTTTTATGAAATTTAATTGAAGCATTGATATCAATATCAGCCAAACCATCCCCATTGATGTCACCCACACCAGACACCGAATAGCCAAAACTGCTTGATAGACCACCTATCAACTTAAAGCCTAAATTAGCGGCAATACTTCCCCCAGACAGAGCAGGTACGGTTCCACTTGCATTACCATAGACAACATAGGCAGCACCTTCGAAGGTGTTATATTCTGCGTAAGCGCCAATCACTATATCGTCAAAACCATCGCCATTGACATCACCAATATTTGCAACATCATTGCTGAGATTCTTCCATGTACTTGGTGTCTTCACCACGATACTGCCTGCCGCATTCACTGTAGTGAAATCCATCGTAGTGCCTAAGTCTATTCCTGTGAAGGTATTCCCTGCGGCATTTTTCACCGCTGCATCACCAATTTTAATAAAATAGTTCGTGTCAGGCGCTAAATCCGCTGTGGGATTAATCGTCAATGTCGTGCCAGACCATCCCGTCACCAAAGCACTTGACGTCACATCAAAACTCTCAACAAAAGCGCCCGTCGTGCCGTTCCACAACTGAATGGTGCCGATACCTTGCTGGATAACTTGGTCAAAGGTGAGCGTGATATTATTACCCAGTCCCATCAAATAACCGCTGTCAGTTGGGTTGCTTGAAATCAACAAAGGCGCACCGGTGTTCTGCACTGCCACGCCCGATTTCACCAGCACCTGCGATGCGGTATTGCTATCTTCATACACGGTGTAATTACTTGCACCATTATTGACGGTGCCCACAGTGCGCCATGCACCGTTACTGGCATTCAGTGACACACTGTCATTGAAGCCACCGTCAACAAGCATCTGATGTTTGGTTGTGATGGCGCTTAATGGCGTGCCCGTGACATTCGTCCACATTTTGCCGTCTGCGCTGACCGTGCCTGTATGAAACACATTCATACCAGCCATGTCATTGACATCTTTAGTATGTAGTTTAAGCATATTCGCCGCTGTGTCAGTTGCCAGATCCACACGCTCAACATTGTCAATACGACTGGTTTCTTCTGCGCTCATCGACGCTGCATTGCTAATGGTTGTTAAATCTAAATTCGCGCCCCCGCTCAACTGAAGCGTATCAAATCCATTACCACCATTGACGACGGCTTTGACGGTTTGCCCCACTGCATTGCTCGCCAAATTTTTAATATCACTCGCCGTTAACACCACCGTGTCATCCCCTTTTCCGGCAAAAAAGCGATCAACACCGCCGCCACCGGTCAACGTATCGTTTCCAGCCGAACCAATTATCGCTTCATCCGCAGACGTCCCGTCAATTAAGCCAATACCGTTGACCGCCGATGTCGTCCACTGTGTACCGCCCAAAATAAGACTGTAACCAATGGTGCCACTAGCCGGCCCCAACAGTAAATCCGCTAAACCATCGCCATTCACATCACCTGCCGAAGACACTGCGGTGCCCACAGGACCTTTCACCATGAAACCTTGGCTGGGCGAAATTGATGCACCCAGTGTCATGTTAGTACCTGTGGCATTGCCATAAACCACGTAAACACTGTTCGTTCCTGAGGCGCTGACAATCAAGTCAGTGAGGCCATCTCCATTCATATCGCCTGCACTCGACACCGAATAACCCAAATACGTCGATGCGTTACTCGCAGTAATTTTATAGCCCTGACTAGCCGCAATAGTACCCGTTTTGAAATCAACTGTATTTCCCGTACTGTTACCATAGACCACATAAACCGTCCCATTGGAACCGTAGTAACTCGCTGAGCCCGTAGACTTACCACCCACGACCACATCCGCTAAACCATCACCGTTAACGTCACCGGCGCTCGACACAGCCAAACCTATTTGACTGTAAGTTGGCCCCACAATTTTAAAGCCCAAACTGCTTGCAATGGTGCCTGATGATAGCGAAACACCGCTATTGATGCTGTTACCATACACCACAAATGCGGAATTCGCGTCGGTGCCAACAACCATGTCAGCAAGGCCATCGCCGTTAACATCACCAGCGCCAGACACGCGTGTTCCGGCCTCTCCAACCAAAAAACCTTCGTTTGGTGAAATAGAACCCATGTCCACATAATAATTCGCGCCACTCGTTTTACCATACATGACGTAAGTCCCGATGGTCTGACCACCTGGGGTGTTTTGAGTCACCGCTAAATCGGATAAACCGTCACCGTTGACATCCCCTAATTGGCTAACACTGCGGCCAAAGATACCCCCTACATAACCTGAACTTGAACTCGGTGGACCTGGGTGCGTAATTTTAAATCCCATACTGCTCGCGACGTAGGCGTTGTTCAAATCCAATCCCGATCCATAGATAGATTGCGATTTACTCGAACCATAAAGTACAAACGCATTTTCTGCTGGATACAAAGTGCCGTAATTCTGTGTTCCCACCAAAATATCCATGTAGCCATCACCGTTGGTATCACCCGCACCCGATACGCTAATACCCAATCCATGACAAACGCCCCCTACAACCTTGAAACCTTGACTAGCCGCAATAGTCCCACGCATTAAATTTGGCAGCGTGCCGGTAGAATTGCCATAAACGACATAAAATGCACCAGAGTTAATCGTTCCGTAAGAAGAATACTCACCCGGATCGCCCACGAGAATGTCGTCATAGCCATCCCCGTTGAAATCACCAATACTCGATAGCGCTTGCCCCATTTTCACAGTGCTTGCCGAACCGCTAGAAGCCGGCGCAGAAATACTGCCACTCGCGTCTGCGGTGGTGAAATTGAGTGTCGTCGCATCCGTGATACCTGCATAGGCATTGCCCGCAGTGTCTTTAATGGCGGTAGATGCAATTTTGACGTAATACCCTGTATTAGCGGTTAAATTAGCCGTTGGATCAATGGTTAAGGTCTTACCGTTCCACCCTGTAATGCGTGAACTTGTCGCCACGTCAAAACTTTCAATCAACGTATTGGCTGCGTTAAAAAGTTGAATCGTGCCCGTGCCTTTGCTAACACCTTCATTGAACGTCAACATCAAGTTACCGGCTATATCCATCAAATAACCGTTGTCACTGGGATTGCTGGCAACCCAAAGTGGCATCACGTTATCTACCATGTAATTTGTGTTATCGATTGCGGTGGTCGTCGAAAGAATAGCGTTGTTGCCTAAAGCGTCTTTAATCGTGCCCGCATTGAGGCTCAAAGCATTGGTCTCAATGCTAATGCCGTCTGCATCATTTTGACCCGAGAGAATGATGTAATTAAACGTCAACACCGAGGTACCCGAACCGCTCGCATAATCGGCTTTTACAGTATTGCCGCCAATATTGAGCATTAATTGAGGCAGACCTGTCACATTCACCGATTCACTAAACGTCACGCTAGCACTTAGCACATCACCCGCATTCAAACGATTATTTTGACTACCCGTTGCCCCCGTAATCGCGACATTAGTCACCATTGGCGCAAGGGCAATTTGAAATGTATCACTGACATTGAATACACCATCACTCGCAGTCACTTTCACATCGAAATCGGCTGTCGAATTTGGCGTACCACTAAATTTACCTTTCGCGGCGTCAAAGCTTAACCATACAGGCAAAGCCGTTCCATCTCCGCGCGTTGCGCTGTAGGTGAGCGTGCTATCCACATCGGCAAAGGTGTTAGCGGGCATCATATATTCAAAAAGGGAATTAAATACCGCTATCTGATTTGGAATTTGATTCACCAAGGTAGGCGCATCGTTCACAGGCGTGACGTTTATCGTCAATGTATTTTCTGTGCTGGTATCGCTGCCACCGTTTGCCACGCCGCCATTGTCTTGCACTTTAAATCCGATGCTTGCATAGTTCTCGCCGTTGCCATTAAGCGTAGGCGTGTATTTGAGGTCACTGAGATTCGCGGCGGGAATACGTTGATTTTGAATCACGTTCACGTTATTGAGCGTGAGCGTGCCCACTGTTGGCAACGTTGTAATAATGACGGCACTTAACGTATTCGCGCCACCATCACCGTAAAAGAAACTGCTTGCTACATCACTAAAGCCAAAATCACCTGCGGTAAAGGTTCGGCTGTTGTCTTCTAATGTCGTTACTGCACTGCTGGTGCCACTGGGCGCAGTATTCACGTTTACCAAGTTCATATTCACGGAGCTGACGACACTGGTATTTTGCGCCGCATCGGTAATGGTGACTTTCACTGGTACGCTGCCACTCTCTAATAACTTCAACGTCGCTGCGGAAATCGCTAAACTCACGCTCTCACTATCAATATCCAAGCCTTGCAACGTGTATTTGATTGGCGCTAAATCCTTCACCGTCATGGTGACAACATCCCCTTCACGTGCGCCAGTGCCGGCTAATGACACCACAACGCTCGTGCCATCTTGACCTTCTGCATTGGTCACGCCAACGCCATCATTTTCTGGAATACTCACAATCGGCGCATTGGGCGCGGTTCTGTCGATAGTCACCGTACTCGTCATCAAAGCAGGATTGAATGAGGCAAAATTTTGACCGAGGTATCCGTTATTTGATGTCCCTACCGCGCCACCATCCGTCATACTCACCATGGTAATACTGCGATTCCCATCCGTTGGCGTTGGATCCGTATTTTTATATAAAATACTCTCAATTAATGCATTGGCTTGATTCGTGTCACCAAGGGTTAACAAGTTTAAATTTTTTAATGTCACCGTCGTCACTGAACCAATTTGTACCACGCTATAACTACTTCCATTCGTTAAACTCCCTCCCGTGGGAAATCGTCCATCGACGGTTGTTTTAAGCAAAGGAATATCAAACCCATCAATCGTTAATTTTTCATTGGGAAAATTGATGACACCTGTCACTTTAATCACAATCTGCTTGATAATACTGTTGTTACCCGTATCCAAAACGCCATTGTAGCCACCGCCACTGGCATTCACGTTTTTGAACACGTTGACGACAGGTGCGGGACTATTCGTCAACGTTTTGGTTGTCGTCAATGTTAATGTAGGTGCGTTCGTGATATTAGCTGTGATGCTCGGTTGTACAGGGGTTGCGGCCATTTTCTTTTCTCCAGACTGACTTATTTATTCACTAAAATTAAGGTCATTATTTTTATTAGGGGATGATTGATTTTTTCAACGTGGTGATATGCGTTCAAAAATTTACCAACGTGCTTCCCTTTTTCTTTTATCATTTCGTTTAGTTTACAAACTCTTAAGTCCCTTTTTTGAACTTTGTGTCAAATCTGTGACGTAGTTCACAGTTTATTTTTTAGGCACAAAAAAACACCGCCATCACGCAAAAATATTTCTGCGCAATAGCGGTGTTTTTTTTACTACGTTTGATTGGTTAAATCGCTAACCCCGTCAACACAACATGGTGAATCATGTTAAAGTTCGCCATGTCTTTCACATCTAACGTGAGTTCATTGGTATCTGTGTCGGTAGCCATATCGACTTGACCCAGCGAAGCCACGTTGCTGGGATTAGACAAGTCAACGCTTTGGTCATTGCTCAATGTCATCACAGACGACGCCATCCGCAATCCAGCATCCACCACTTGATGGCTCACACCATCTGCAGTGGTGAATGTGGAAGCCCCTTGCAGCACGTTACCGTTTTGCTGCACCGATGAGGTGTCATAAGACAGGCTGATGCTGACAATTTGGTTGTCAGACAGACTGCTCAATTCACCAGTATCCGTGATGCCGTTACCATTGGCATCCACCCAAACAAGGAGTTTGTCAAAGTGAGCGTCTTTCGGGTCGATGAAGCCATCACCGTTAGTGTCCTGAGCTGCCAAAGCGGACCAACCGTCATGTGCTGTCGAACCATCTGCTAGCTTTGTATGGTCACCAAACAACTCCGCCCCGTCATTGATTTGACCGTCACCGTTCAAATCCATCGCCAACAAGCCATCGTGCTTGTCAATCCACGCCACATTTTGTTGGGTGCCGTTAGAGAGCAAGTCAAATGTTGTCCCTTGCTCTGCCGTTGTGGTTTTCACACCGTCGCCATTCAAATCCAACACCAGAGGGGTAGAAACAACGGTCAAACTAAACGCATTTGACGAACCCAAAACAAAGCTTCCGCTCTTCAATTTAGCCACATAAGAGTGAGCGCCCAATGAAGCAGAAGGGTCTGTCCATGTCCAAGTGCTGCTACCAACTGAAGTTGTCGCGTTGCTCACGAATACGCCATCACGCCAAATTTCAACCGCCTCACCTACCGCCAAACTGCGAGCAATAGAACCTTTGAGCAAAGGCGTTGTATCTGTCGTTGCGCCCCCTGAACCAAACTCCGAGGTAGTGATACCCGTCGTCGATGTGTAGCCTAAGTTATCAATGGCAAACGCGTTGTAACCATCTGTCGTCATGTCGAAGTGTGTGGCTTGACCGCTAAAGCTGTAGCTGAAGTTATAGGTGCCATGAAAGCTCGCCACGTTACCCAAGACATAGCTGGTGGACGCAACCTTCACGTTATTCACGTCATAGAAGTTTAGGGTGATCGGCGAGCTAGCGGCTTGTGAGGCATCTCCATAGGCCGTCAAGTAACTGATACCGCTAAACGTCACATTGTTTTTCAACGCGAAGGTATTGGTATATGGTCCCGACTTACGGTTAGGACTGAGATCAAGCGCACCACCTGGAAGAATCCAGTTGGTATTGCCTGGTGTAGATTCATAAATCCATCCCACTTGCAGCGGATCGTAGACATCCCACAACGCTGTACTGACCGTCGTAGGTGTCGCCGAAGGCGTAGCAGTCGATGCGCCATTGAAGAAATCCGTCTGCGCCAAGTCTGTGTTAGCTGCATTGATAGAAACCAACGCCACAGGGGTTAAATTGACCTTCACAGTCGCATCCACAATGACCTGTGAATTTGTCGTGGTATTTTGATAAACGTTGTAGGTCAGTACACCATTAGATGCTTTACCCACATTGCTCCAAGTTCCTTTGGTGCTGTATAAATTCATCGTGTCAGCGGATGTTCCATCGACCACCACTTGGTGAAATTTAGTCACCGCCCCCAAAGCAGAACCGCTGACATTGTTCCAAATACGACCATCGGCGCTAGTTGTGCCAGTATGAAATGAGTTAAACCCAGCCATGTCGTTTACATCTTTTTCGGTCAACGTCAAGGTATTAACTGTTGCGTCGGCACCGAGATTGATACGCTCGATGCTGTTGATGCGACTGGTGCCTTCATTGGTCATGGCGCCCGCGTTGCTAATAGCAGTGAGGTCAATATTCACACCTGAGGCAGACCGGTGCCACCATCAACCATGGCCTTCATGCTACCCACCACGTTACTGGCGAGGTTGGTCACGTCCGACGCTTGCAATACGATGGTGTCGTTGCCCTTACCTGCATTGAAGCGATCAACACCGCCGTTACCAACCAGTGTGTCATTGCCGCTGGTGCCCACCACGTTTTCGTCAACAGTTGTGCCAGTGCTCAGGGCAACGTTGCCTGAGCTGAACTGTGGGCCACCATAAATGACGTAGGTTTCACCAGCATCGGTTTTCGTACTACCACCAACAACGGGGTCGGCCAACAAGGCACTCACGAGCAGGTCATCGTAGCCATCACCGTTAAGGTCGCCTGCATAAGACACGTTGGTTGCAGAGCTCCAGTTCCCGTTGTAGGTGTCGCTTGCCGCTTGTCCGTTGATAACAAAACCACCATTACCGGCCATGAGATTGCTGGCTTCCACGACTGCACTGCCTGTTTTGCCGTACACCACATAGGTGCGACCAGCCCAACTATTGGCCTTATTCGCATGAACCAACACATCAGCCAGACCATCACCATTGATGTCACCTGCATAGGACACCGAAGAGCCCAAGTTTTCGCTGATCGCACGTGTTTGAATGGCAAAGCCACCCACACCCGCCTTGATGTTGGCCAAATTGATGGACGCGGTGCTGGTCGTTCCAAACACCACATAGGCTCGGCCTTCGTCATAAGCGGGCGCAGCACTGGACATGTCTGCATACGGTGCACCGATGATCAAGTCGGCTAGACCGTCGCCGTTGACGTCGCCTGCGTTCGATATCGAGGCACCCGCATAGTTATTGGACGCTTCACCAGTAATGGACAGACCATTAGTACCCAGCGAAGCCGTGCTCACCGAAGAACCCGTACTTTTACCAAACACCAGATATGTTCCGCCCATGGCGTTATTGGCAAGCGATGCAGACACTAAGATATCCGCTAGGTTGTCACCGTTGAAGTCACCCACGTTGGAGGTACTCACCAATTGCTCATTGGCTGCTGGGCCATCGATGACAAAACCGCCAATGCCACTGGCCAAGTTGCCCATGTTGATGGTGGTATTTGCAGTTGAACCAAAAGCCACAAAAACGCGACCGGCGTTAGTGCCACTGCTCGGGTCTGCCGCGTTGGCGCCCATCATCAAGTCGGCAATGCCGTCGCCGTTGATATCGCCCACGCTCGACACATAACTACCGGCCTGATCACCCGAGTATTGGCCGTTGATGACCACACCGCCTGCGCCTAGGCTCGACAACTCCACTGCTGTGGTGGAGGCTTTGCCATAAACCACATAGCTTGCACCCGCACCGTTGCGCGGAGCACCCACAAAGATGTCGGCCAAGCCGTCGCCGTTCAAATCACCAGCGGCAGACACGGAGATACCTGACTGGTTGCCCGTGGCGCCGTTGATGACAAAGCCCGCAGCGCTGGTGCCTGCCGTGAGGCTAGACAAGTTCAAAGGCATCACGTCGTTAGCACCACCAAACACAACATAGGTCTTGCCGGAATAAGCATTACCGTTAAGCGTTACTAGTGATGCGCCGATCAAGAAATCGTCGTAGCCATCGCCGTTAACATCGCCGGCGTTGGAAATCACAGCACCGCTGTGATCGCCGCTGGCTTCACCGTTGATCGAATTGGTCAAAACAACGCTTGATGTCGTCACAGTTTGACTTACCGTATCAGTTGCGGTCGAAAACGCTGTGGCGCCCCCAGTGCCTAAAGTGGTGAGGTTGACCAAGCTGCCTTGTGTGCCACTGGTTTGATCCCACGCTTGGAAAGTAATCGCATTGGTGGCAAAGCCACTGCTGGTGTTGGGCACATAGGCAATGCGCTGTGTGCTGTCACCCCCAATGAGCAAGGCGTTGCTCTCACTCAATGTAGCGGTCACTTTCGTCCAAGTGCTGCCGCTGTTGGTGGTGTAGTAAAGCGTACCGTTTACCGTATCCACGCCGGTGATAACCATACCTTTCAGTGCACTGGTATCAACATCCGTGCCGCCACCTAGTAGGCTACTCACTAACACGCCTGCTGTTGTGTTGCCATTAGCAGGTACAGAGATGCTGGCACCTTGTAGCACAGAGGCAAAGCTCAGCGATGTGTCAGCCAAGACGGGCGCATGATTAGGTGAGACTATCAAAATGTCCAACTTATCTTGGTCCGTCAACGTGCCGCCCGAACCAGTGTTACCGTTATCGCTGGTGGTCATGGTCAGCGTATCTGTGCCAACGTATCCACTGGCAGAGGTATAAGTCACGCCGTTAGGACTGGCCAGCAAGGCATTGAGGTTGGTCTTGCTTCCTGTAAGAGTGACACTACCTGTGCCGTTATTGCTCAATGTGATGCTGGTACCGGTGGTAGCCACCGCAATGGTGCCGTGGTCAACCGCTAGGGTGATGGTCATGTCGGCCATATCAGCGTCAATATCAGCAATCGACAAACCGGTGATGACTTTGACTGTAGCCGTGGTGGCGCCTTGTGTATTAGGCACGGTATTGACAGGTGCATCATTGACTGGCGTGACGTTAATGGTCAAGGTATTCGCGGTACTGGTATCGCTACCACCGTTTGCGACTCCGCCATTATCTTGCACTTTAAAGCCGATGCTGGCGTAATTCTGGCCGTTGCCATTAGGTGCGGGGGTATATTTTAAATCAGCAAGTTGTTCAACAGGAATACGTTGATTTTGAATCACGTTCACGTTATTGAGCGTGAGCGTGCCTACTGTCGGCAACGCTGTAATAATGACAGCACTTAACGTATTCGCGCCACCATCACCGTAAAAGAAATTGCTTGCTACATCACTAAAGCCAAAATCACTTGCGGTAAAGGTTCGGCTGTTGTCTTCTAATGTCGTTACTGCGCTGCGGGTGCGACTGGGCGGGGGGTTCGGGGG
>ERZ1034361.1944-NODE-1944-length-10222-cov-4.893642_pt1 | contig 10222 bp, 11 predicted proteins | sample MGYA00520617_ERZ1034361 | MGnify/ENA primary metagenome ERZ1034361 (study PRJEB33736, sample SAMEA104284507) | Azolla filiculoides | biome: Urban; feature: Water surface; material: Ditch water | place: Netherlands | collected 2015-10-28 | depth 0-0.1 m ... | reverse complement strand
CCCCTGAAGCTGCCACAGCAACCCCTGCAATCACCCCATCTTCTTCACAGGAAAAAACCATGTCCGCAATCGAAACCACTGAAGTGCGTAACCACGCCGCCGAAATCTCCAAAGTAGCTGCCACCATCCCCGGTGGCGCCGAAATGGCCATGTCCGCCATACAACGCGGCCTCACCGTCGAAGCCTTCCAGCGCGAAGCTCTGGAAAAACTGGCTTCCAAGCCCGTGCCTACATCCGACATCGGCATGACGACTGCAGAAACCCGCCGCTACAGCGTGATGCGTGCCATCAATGCCATGGCAAACCCCACCGACGCATCGGCCCAGGCTGCAGCCGCCTTCGAGCGTGAATGCTCTGTCTCCGTCGGTCAGAAGATGGGCAAGACAGCCCGTGGCTTCTTCCTGCCGTCCGACGTGCAGAAGCGGGACTTGACAGCAGGCACCAATAATGCCGGCGGCTTCACTGTGGCCACCGACATGCGCCCGGGCGACTTCATCGGTGCCCTGCGTCAGGCCATGGTTATCGACAGCCTGGGCGCCCGCATGCTCACCGGCTTGGTGGGCAATGTGGCCATCCCCAAGCAATCCGGTGCAGGCACTGCCTACTGGGTAGCTGAAAACGTGGCACCCACTGAGAGCCAACAAATCCTGGCACAGGTCACCATGTCGCCCAAGACCGTTGGCGCGTACACCGACATCAGCCGCCGCCTGATGATTCAGTCCAGCATCGATGTCGAGAGCATGGTGCAAACCGACCTGGCCACCGTGCTGGGTCTGGCCATTCAGCAAGCTGCCATCAACGGCGCTGGCGGATCGGCTCCCACTGGCCTGCTGACAGCCATCACGGCCGGCATCATCGGTGGCACCAACGGCCTGGCACCCACATGGCAAAACATCATTGACCTGGAAACCGGTGTGGCCCAGGCCAATGCCGATGTGGGCTCCATGGCTTACCTGACCAACGCCAAGGTACGTGGCAAGCTCAAGAGCACGCAAAAGTTCGCCAGCACCAACGGCATGCCCGTGTGGGATGCAGGTGCGAACCCGCTCAACGGCTACCAGGCTGCCGTCACCAATGCAGTGCCCAGCAACTTGACAAAGGGTACTAGCTCCGGCGTCTGCTCGGCCATCCTGTTCGGCAACTTTGCTGACCTGATCATCGGTATGTGGGGTGGCCTTGACCTGATGGTTGACCCGTACACCGGCTCCAATGCCGGCACTGTGCGCGTGGTCACGCTGCAGGACGTTGATGTTGCGATCCGCAACGTCGAATCCTTCGCCACCATGGTCGACGCCCTCACGGTCTAAGTTGAACTGAGACCGAGCCGCCATGTTCACCGAAGACCTCAGCGCCTTCTTCAACACCACAGAGTTTGCGCAAACCGCATCTCTGGGTGGTGTGGAAGTCGCGGGTCTTCTGGACATGGCTCCGGCTATGGCTTTCGACGTGATGGGTGGTACAGCACCGCAGTTCATGTTGCCCACCGCCAGTGTGCCGTCAGACCCTCGCGGTCTGTCGCTCATCGTGGGTGCCAGCACCTTCACCGTGCGTGATTTCACGGCTGATGGCACTGGCGTCTCGACTCTGCACCTGGAGGCTGTGTAAATGGCCCACATGCGCCGCCAGATCCGGGAGGCCGCAGCCGCGCTGCTGACCGGCCTGGCTACGACCGGTGCCCGGGTCTACCAGAGCCGCGTGTATGCCCTGCGCGACTCCGATATGCCCTGCCTGCTGATCACCACCGATGACGAAACCATATCCGCCAGCACCATCGGCTCTCTGCAACTGGAGCGCAGCCTCAAGCTCACGGTGCGCGCTGTAGCCAAGGCTACCGCCAACCTGGACGACATGCTGGACCAGATCCTGGCCGAAGTGGAGGTGGCGCTCAACGGCAATACCCTCGGCGGCCTGTCTCTGAACACTGTGCCCGAAAGCATCACGGTGCAGATGGACGACAGCCTGGAAAAGCCCGCTGGTGTGGCCACGCTCACCTACGCAATTTTGTATTTCACCGCAGGCACAAACCCTGCAGCACCCCTTTAAGGAGCATTCCCCATGACAGCAAAAATCTGGTCGAACGTGCAGATTGCCGTGCAATCCGCCCTGGCTGCGGCCAAGACCATCACCGCCATCACAAAGGCCAGCCCGGCCGTGGCCACCTCCACCGCCCACGGCTATGTCAACGGTGATTACCTGGTGCTCGCAGTGCTTGGCATGTTCGAGCTGGACAACCGTACAGTGCGCGTTGCCAACGTCACGGCTAACACCTTCGAGCTGGAAGGCATCGATTCCACGGCCTACACCACGTTCACCTCTGGTACGGCCCAGGCCATCACCTTCGGCACCACGCTTTCCAACATCTCGGACGTGAATGTGTCGGGCGGCGACTTCGACCAGATCGATGTCACCACCATCCACGACAACGTCAAAAAGACCATCCCCGGCACCGCCTCACCCATCAACATCGGCATGACGGCCAACTGGGACCCGACGGACGCCGGCATGGTGGCCCTCAAGACGGCCAGCGATGCACGCGCCCAGCGCGCCGTGCGCGTCACCTTCAGCGATGGCACCAAGTGGCTGTTCACCGGCTACATCGGCGCCACCAATGCGCCCACCGGCTCGGGTCAGCAAAAGGTCACCACGCCGCTCACGATCAGCGTGTTCGGCCGTACCACCACCTACGCAACCTGATCCAGATGGCACTCAAGAAAAGCGAGATCAAGGCCCCGGTACTGCCCAAAGAGGCAGTGCAGGTGGACGAGCTGGGTGGTGAGGTCATCGTGCGTGGCCTGCTGCTACGCGAGCGCCTTGCCATTTTCAGTAACTCGGTCAACGGCGACAAGTTCGCCCATGTGGGCGAGCTGCTGGAGGCTACCGTGCTCGATGCGGATGGCCTGCAGGTCTACACCGCCCGCGAGTGGGATGAGTTTGGCACCCGCAACTTTGGTGCGGCCATGAACCTGTTCCAGGTGGCGCGGCGACTGAGTGGCATCGATGCCGAGGTATCGCAAAAAAACTAGCCGAGCAGCCGGAGCTTCGATTCCGGCTCAAGCTGGCCCGCGCACTGGGCTGCACCCTGCAAGAGCTTGCAGAGCGCATGAGTGCGGAGGAGTACGGGTTGTGGATGGCGCAGTTCGCTGCAGAACCTTGGGGAGAAGATCGGATGGACGTAGGCATGGGGATTATTGCCAGCACCATGGCAAACATCAACCGGCGCCAGGGCGCCCAGCCGTACACCGTCTCTGATTTCGCTCCCTACCTACGCTCCCAGGATGAAGCAAACAACCCGGCGAAAGAAGAAGACACCCCCATGCAATTCATCAAGGGTTTGAGCAATGGCTGATGCAAAAATCATACTGAGCGCGGAAGACAAGACCGGCGCTGCCATTGCAAGCGCCCGCGCTGGGTTGGCTTCCATGCGTCCGCATATTGAAGCGGCCAGCGTAGCCATGCTGGGATTTGGCACCGTAGCCGGGGCTGCTGCTGCTGCCCTGGCTGCCTTCACTGTGTCGGTTCGCGCCATTGACTCCTTCAATGACCTGGCAGATGCCACTGGTGCCAGTATCGAGAACATCAGCGCGCTTGATCGTGTGGCACGCGAGACCGGCGGGAACTTCGACACTATCTCCACCAGCCTGATCAAGTTCAATGCCGCGCTCAAAAGCACGGATGGATCAGACAGCGGGGCAGCCGCCGCGCTCAAGGCCATCGGCCTGAATGCCAAAGACCTCAAGGCAGATGACCCGGCCGAAGCACTGCGCAAGACTGCAGTGGCTCTGGCAGGCTTTGCAGACGATGGAAACAAGGCCCGCTTGACGCAGGAACTGTTTGGCAAGTCACTCAAGGAAGTTGCCCCTTTCCTCAAGGATCTCGCTGAAAAAGGCTCACTGGTTGCCGGTGTGACCACCGAGCAGGCACAGGCTGCGGAGACCTTCAACAAGCAACTGTTTCAACTCAAAGCCAATTCGGAGGATGCCGCGCGCGCCATGACCTCCAAGTTGGTGCCAAGCCTGAATGAGGTGCTGGAAGCCTTCAACAAAAAAGGCTTCAAGGCATCCGTTGATCAGTTTGGTGAAACAGTCTTTGGTTGGACCAGCAACGCCCAGCGCAAGCAAATTTCCATCATTGGCGATGAAATTACCGAACTGCAGGACAAGCTCAAAGGCACCAGCAATTACCAGGCACAAAGCGGCATTGCACAGCAGATCGATGCCAAGGTATCCCAGCTCGCAGATCTGAAAAAAGCCTATCTGAAAATTACCGACGGAAGCGCCGGTGGTGGCCGTGGCTCCTATGGCATCGTGGCAGGTGGCATTCGTGAATCTGTCAGCTACACCACCCCAGACAAAGACAAGAATGCGAAGGCCGTCGATATGGCCAAGCAGCAAGACAGTGCCATTCAGGCCCTATCTGAAAAGCTGCTGGGCCTCACTGACAACACCACCGAATACGACAAAGCCGTCCAGCGCCTGACCACCGGCACCTGGAAGGATTTCAGCGCCAATACCAAGATCGTGTTGGAGACCATCGCCCGCGTGGTGGATGAAACCCAATTGGCGGCCAACCAGGCCAAGCTGTCGGATGCCGATACCGAGCAGCAGCGCGAAGCCGCCCGCCGTTCCCAGGTGGCATATGCGCAGTCTGCTGTGGAGGCCATGCTGGCCGTTTCTGACTATGCCGATTCCATCGCCAAGCAGAACGACCAATACGCGCTGGAGATCAGCCTGCTGGGCAAGTCTGACAGCGCTCGCCGCCTGGCCCTGGCGGATTACCAGATCGAGCTGGATCTGAAAGACCAGATCCTGGCTATCGACAAGGCAGCCGGCCTGACAGAGGAACAGCGCAACTCCGAGCGCGAGCGCGCCCGTACCGCCGCCGCTTCCGCGAAGACTGGCGTGCGTGACCTGGTTGGCGCGCAGGATGCCCGCTTGCAAGATCCCACCGCAGGCCTGCAGGATGGCCTGGCCGAATATGAAAAGTCTGTGGCCGATGTGGCCAACAGCACCAAGTCGCTGATGGTGGATGCCTTCAAGGGCATGGAAGACGCCATGGTCAACTTCGTCAAGACCGGCAAGCTCGACTTCAAGAGCATGGCTGACAGCATCATCACCGACCTGATCCGCATTGCCGTGCAGCAGAGCATCACCCGGCCATTGGCTGCAGCGATGGGGTTTGGTAGCTTCGGCTTCGCAGACGGCGGCATCATGAGCAGCCTGGGCCCGCTGCCGCTCAACAAATATGCCAACGGCGGTATCGCCACCACGCCGCAGCTCGCCGTGTTTGGCGAGGGCCGCCTGAATGAGGCCTTTGTACCTTTGCCAGATGGCCGCAGCATCCCGGTCAGCCTGAATGGTGGCGGCGGATCGGCCGCGCCCATCCACTTCACCATCGTCAACCAGACCAGCGCCAAGATCAGTGATGTGACGGAGCAGCGCATCAGCGACACCGAGCGCACGCTGATCATCCAGGAAGCCGTGAACAGCACCGCCGCTGCACTGTCTGACCCCAACAGCCGCACCAGCCGCGCCATGGGCCGCAGCTATGCCGTCCAGCGCAGCCGATAGGGCACCCGCACCATGCCAACCCTACCTCTCGATTTCAAACCCATTGCCAGCCATTACAGCCATGATGGCCCTGGTGGCGTCATGCGCACCGAAGTGGGCGGCGGCGCGCCACGCTACGGCCTGGACTGGGACCGTGGCCCGCAGCGCTTCAACATCACACTGGTGCTCACCCCTACGCAGTTCAGCGTATGGGTGGCCTTCTACACCCACATCATCAAAAAGGGTGCCATCAGCTTTGACATGCTGCTGGATAGCGGGTTTGGTGTTGAGTCGCACACCTGCAACATCATGCCCGACAGCTACCAGGCCGCCCGCACAAGCGGTGAGGTGCTGGCCATCACGTTTGTGGTGGAAGCTGAGAGCAAGGCCTACGACATGAGCGCCACCGATGCGCAAAACCTGCTCGACCTGTACAACACCTACCGGGCCGACTCCAGCGAGCTGCTGAACCGCATTGACCGCTTCGCCAACATGGACAGCAACGTGCTATGAGCCTCGACCTGGAAACCGCCCTGCGTACCTTCCTGGCCAGCGCGCCGCAGACGGTGCACGCTATCCAGACGCTGCAGATCAGCCATAGCGCCATGTCGCAGGTCTGGCATCTGTGGCGCGAGCCTTATGCAGGAACGGCCGGCGGCTTCACTATGCTGCCCGCCAACATCGAAATCAAGCTGGCCGGCAGTGCAGGGCACCTGGACCAGAAATTCGACATCCGGCTGGGACTGGTAGACATCGAGGACACCTTTCGCGCTGAGCTGGACCGCATCCCTGTGAATACCCTAGAAAAGATCGCCGTGGTGTACCGGGAGTACCTGAGCAACGACCTGGTCAATGCCCAGGCCACCGCCACGCTGCAGGTGGAGTCGGTGAGCTACGTCAAGGGCGCCGCCAACCTGAGCGCCGTTTCCCCCCGCCTGAACATCACCCGCACCGGTGAGCTGTACGCGCCAAAAGACATTCCCATGCTGCGAGGCTTCCTGTGATCGACATCAATACCTACCTGGCCAAGACCTACGGACCTCAGCCCTGCTGGGAACTGGTGGCCGATGTGTACGCCAGCGAGCTGCAGGCTGTTCCCGTGGACTACAAGACCGTGAACCGCTCCGTGCGCGAGATGGCTGCAGAGTTCCGCCTGGCCATCCACAAGAGCGCACACGGCTTTGTGCAGACGGATGCACCGGTGGACATGTGCATCGTGTTGCTGGCCCGCAATGCGCGCGTCGGCATCCACCACTGCGGCATTTACTTTGCCGGCAGCGTGCTGCACGCCCTGCCGGGAATCACCCTGTATGAGGCGCTGAGCACAGTGCAGGACACCTATGAAATCGTGCAGTTCTGGTCCAAAGGCGATGGGGGCGGCGCATGATCCACATCGACCTCTATGAGCACCCATTCGCCTGTTTAAACCCACAGGTAATTCATCGACACAGCCTCAGCGCTTGGTTGCTGGAGCACTATGGCCAGCGCCCCGAGGTCAAGGTGCAGGTATTCATTGGGCAGCCCTCAGCCGAGACGGAGATCACCGACAAGCTGCCCGAACTGCTGGCGGGTGATGCTCCGGTCTACACCGTGCTGGAGAGTCCTGCAGGCATCGAGCTAACCGCCTTCCAGATCATCATGATTGTGCTGGCGGTGGCCAGCTACGTGCTGACCCCAAAGCCGGAGATGCCCAACGCGGCCGTAAACCGCACGCAGAGCAGCCCCAACAACAGCCTGGCAGCCCGGGAAAACAAGGTGCGCATGCTGGAGCGGGTGGAAGACATTTACGGCACCGTCAAATCCATCCCCAGCTTGATGATGCCCACGTACAACAAGTACATCGGGCACCAGAAGTATGAATACGGTTACTACTGCGTAAGCCGCGGCTATTGCGATCTGGCCAGCCTGCAGGACGGCGACACGCTGATCAGCGACATCACCGGCGCCAGTGCAGCGGTGTACCACCCGTTTACCAGCCCGAACAGTGGCACGCCCGTGCTCCAGATCGGCAGCGCCATCATTGATGACGTGATCACGGCCGCGCGCGCCATTGAGGTGGACGGCATCACGCTGAAAGCGCTCAACCAGGTGCGACTTGCGACCAGTGGCACCTATACCTTTGCATCGTCTGGCGTCATCACCCAGGCCGCCAAGAATCCAAACTTCAACAGCGTGGCCGCTGTGGGTGACAGCATCACCGTCAGCATGGGCGCCACCACGGTTACCTCGGCAGCAGGCAGCATCACAGCAGTGGCCGCCGCCAAGACCTTTGCAGACAATGCGGCTGCAGGCCTGTTCAATGCGGTGCAGGTGGGCGACACGATCACCACAGCGGGATTTTCCAACGCTGGCAACAACGGCACCTGGACGGTATCGGCCAAGGCCGCCAACCTGATCACTGTCAGCACCAGCCCGATCAACGAAACGGCCGCAGCCGCTACGGTAGCCGTCAGCCGCAATTACTCGGGCACCTACACGCTGGGCGCCGTGGGCGACGGAAGTGCCACGGTCACGCCCGGAACCTGGCCGGTATCTGCCACCGTCACCTGCGCCATCCAGCTTGCGGGCATGTCTGAGTTCACCGGCTGGGTGACACTGCCCGCCACCGGCCGCACGCAGGTTTGGGTTAATGTCACCGCGCCCAACGGCATGTTCAAGGACAACGGCGGAAAGAGCGTGGCTACGGTGGCCTATGCCATCGAGATCGAGCAGCTCAACCCGACCACCATGCTGCCCACCGGTACCGTGGAGACTGTCACCGGATCGCTCACCGGCTCCGTGACGGACGAGCGTGCCGACACCATCGAGCACGCCACCGCCTGGACTGGCCCGGCCCGTGTGCGCATGCGCCGCACCACCCCGTATGACTTTGGATTCAGTGGTACGGTCATGGATGAAATCAAGTGGGCAGACCTGTACAGCATCACGCCCGTCAGCAAAGCGCACTTCGGAAACAAAACCACGGTCCATACCGTCACCCAGGCCACCGCGCGTGCAACGTCGGTTAAAACCCGGCAACTCAACTGCATCGCCAGCCGCCTGTTGCCCACGTACGATGGCACCAGTTTCAGTGCGGTGCTGGACGCTACCGGCTTCAAGACCTCGGGCACTCTGCACGCCACTTCCAAGCTGGTGGACATCATCGCCGCCGTATCGGTTGACCCTAAGATCGGCGCCCGAACCCTGGCCACCGAGGTGGACATGGCCCAGATCTACGCCACCCAGCAAGCGCTGGACGCCTGGAGCCCGCTATGCGGCCAGTTCAACTACACGTTTGATACCGATAACACCAGCTATGAGGAGACGCTGGTCACCATCGCCAACGCGGGCTTCTGCATCGCCTACCGCCAGAGCGGAAAAGTGCGCCTGGCTTTTGATCGGGCCCAGACTGCCAGCACGGCGCTGTTCACCCACCGCAACAAAAAGCCCCGCAGCGAGACGATCACCCGCACGTTTGCTAGCGACAGCGATTACGACGGTGTGCAGTTCGTCTATGTCGACCCGGACAGCGAGACCAGCGAGACGATCACCCTGCCGCTGGATGGCAGCGCCACCAAGCTCAAAAAGTTTGAGATTGCCGGTATCCGCAACTTCGACCAGGCGTGGTATCGGGCCAACCGCGAATATTCCAAGCTGCGTGGTCAGCGCATCAACCTAGAGACCACCACCACGCTGGACGCACGCAGCCTGCTGCCCAACGCCCGTATCGATGTAGTGGACAACACGCGTTTCAAGAGCTACGACGGCGAGGTGGTTGGGCAAAGCGGCCTGGAGATCACCCTCAGCCGCGATGTGACCTTCACACCCGGCGTGGCCCACAGCATCGTGCTCATGAAGCGCGACGGCTCGCTACAGAGTATTGCCTGCACGGCCAGCAGCGCGCCCAACAAGGTGATGCTGGCCAGCCTGCCCGCAGAAGCCATCGTCACCAGTTACGGGGCAGACGGCATCCGCACCATCTTTTCATTCGCCGCCGACTCAGCCCGTGGCGCCATGGCCTACCTGGTTCAGGAGCTGGACATCACAGACGGCCAATACGTCACCCTGCGCGCCATCAACTACAGCGCCGACTACTACACCGCCGATACCGCCGCCGTGCCCGCCAAGGCCAGCGTCATCAATTAACTCGATACAGGACCACCCATGACCGCCATCAGCATCACCGACCTTAACAATGCCAAGACCGATGTGGACCACATCGCAGAGATTTCCACGTCAGTCTCCCTGACTGCTACTGATCGCCTTGGGCACGTCAAAGACACCCTGGCCGGTGCCATGTACAAGGTCAGCGCCTTCAATAGCCGTGGTGCCTGGGTGACTGCGACCGCATACGCTATCAAGGACTTGATAAGCAACGCTGGCACCTGGTACGTGTGCGTGTTGCCGCATACATCCAGTGCGACTTTTGCGACGGACACAGCGACCAAGTGGCGTGTGTATCAGGGGGTGACCATAGGAGATTTAGCGCTTTCTTCTGCGGCTGCTGGGATCGGCGTCATCCAGTCCGGCACTGGGGCTGTGACACGGACGGTGCAGGATAAGGCTAATGAGAGTGTGTCGGTGAAGGACTTTGGTGCTGTGGGTGATGGGGTTACTGACGACTACTCCGCAATCCAAATTGCAATAAATTGGGTTGCAGCAAACAAGGGTGGTGACTTATATTTTCCCGCTGGAGA
>ERZ1034361.1942-NODE-1942-length-10233-cov-2.908232_pt1 | contig 10233 bp, 5 predicted proteins | sample MGYA00520617_ERZ1034361 | MGnify/ENA primary metagenome ERZ1034361 (study PRJEB33736, sample SAMEA104284507) | Azolla filiculoides | biome: Urban; feature: Water surface; material: Ditch water | place: Netherlands | collected 2015-10-28 | depth 0-0.1 m ... | reverse complement strand
ATCGAGCAAATCAACGCGACCGATTAAGTCATCAAACTTACGAATGCCTAATTGCGCCATGATCTCGCGCGCTTCTTCAGCAATAAAGAAGAAGAAGTTCACAACGTGCTCTGGCTTACCAGAGAACTTTTTACGCAACTCAGGATCTTGTGTAGCAACACCAACTGGGCAGGTATTCAAATGACACTTACGCATCATGATGCAACCTTCAACAACCAACGGTGCTGTTGCAAAACCAAATTCATCTGCGCCTAACAAAGCACCAATCACTACGTCGCGACCAGTCTTCATTTGACCGTCAGCTTGAACACGAATACGACTACGCAAGCCATTGAGAACCAATGTCTGCTGTGTTTCAGCTAAGCCGAGTTCCCATGGAGAGCCAGCGTGCTTGATTGAAGACAATGGGGATGCGCCAGTACCGCCATCATGACCAGCGATCACAACGTGGTCTGCTTTCGCTTTCGCAACACCAGCTGCAACAGTTCCAACGCCTACCTCAGATACCAACTTCACAGAAACGTCGGCTTTTGGATTGACGTTCTTCAAGTCATGAATCAACTGAGCGATATCTTCAATCGAATAAATATCATGGTGCGGAGGAGGAGAAATCAAACCAACGCCTGGCACTGAGAAACGCAACTTACCGATGTAATCAGAAACTTTACCGCCAGGCAATTGACCGCCTTCACCAGGCTTAGCGCCTTGTGCCATCTTGATCTGAATCTGATCAGCAGAACGCAAATATTCTGTAGTTACACCAAAGCGACCAGAGGCAACTTGCTTAATTTTGGAGCGCAAGGAGTCGCCATCTTGCAATGGAATATTAGCCTCAACTACGTCGCTACCCAGGATGCTTGCTAAGGACTCACCCTTCTTAATTGGAATGCCTTTGAGTTCATTCACATAACGGTTTGGATCTTCACCACCCTCACCAGTATTGGACTTACCGCCAATACGGTTCATGGCAATTGCCAAAGTAGCATGCGCTTCAGTGGAAATAGATCCTAAAGACATCGCGCCCGTTGCGAAACGTTTTACGATTTCTTTTGCAGACTCAACTTCATCCAATGGAATTGCTTTAGCTGGATCAATCTTGAACTCAAACAAGCCGCGCAATGTCATCTGACGCTTAGTTTGGTCATTGATGATGTTGGCGTACTCTTTATAGGTTTGATAACCCTTGTCGATACCAATACGAGTGGAGTGCTGTAACTTCGCAATCGTATCTGGAGTCCACATGTGGTTCTCACCACGAATACGGAAAGCATACTCACCACCCGCTTCGAGCATATTGGTCAACACTGGGTCATTGCCAAATGCGGACTGATGCATACGCAAAGCTTCTTCAGCAACTTCAAATACACCGATACCGCCCACATTAGAAGGTGTACCTTTGAAGTAATGATCAATGACGTCTTTATTTAAACCAATCGCCTCAAAGATCTGTGAGCCGGTGTAAGACATGTAAGTAGAGATACCCATTTTGGACATCACTTTTTGCAAGCCCTTACCAACCGCTTTGACAAAATTCTTTACGGCTTTTTCTGCTGACAAATCGCCAGACAAACCTTTAGCCATTTCAGCCAAAGTTTCCATTGCTAAGTACGGATGAACTGCTTCAGCGCCATAGCCAGCCAAGAGTGCGAAGTGATGTGTCTCACGCGCGCTACCAGTTTCAACAACGAGGCCAACGCTAGTACGCAAACCTTTTTCCACTAAGTGCTGATGAATCGCTGAAGTTGCGAGCAATGCAGGAATTGCCACGTGCTGCTCATCAACCTGGCGATCGCTCACGATCAAGATGTTGTAACCAGAGCGAACCGCATCAGCTGCTTCGGCACACAAAGATGCTAAGCGAGCTTCGATACCTGCTTTGCCCCAAGATGCTGGATAGCAAATATCCAACTCATATGAGCGGAACTTGCCGTTGGTGTAATGACCGATGTGACGAATCTTAGTCATGTCGTCAAAATCTAAAATCGGCTGACTTACTTCTAAGCGCATTGGTGGGTTGATATTGTTGGTATCCAACAAATTCGGCTTAGGCCCAATAAATGACACCAAAGACATCACCATGTTTTCACGGATAGAGTCAATCGGAGGATTGGTCACCTGCGCAAACAATTGCTTGAAGTAGTTATAAAGCGGCTTGTTCTTATTAGAGAGCACGGCCAATGGGCTATCGTTACCCATTGATCCAATTGCCTCTTCGCCATTCATGGCCATTGGCGCCATGAGGTACTTAATATCTTCTTGGGTGTAACCAAAAGCCTGCTGGCGATCCAACAATTTAGCTGCTGGACGAATCGTGGTTTTTTCATCCACTAAGTCGTCTTTGCTTGCATCAACTTCGTCGAGCTTAACTCGCACTGCATCAATCCAGCTCTTATATGGCTTCGCTTTGGAGACGGCATCTTTTAATTCAACGTCATCAATAATGCGGCCCTGCTCCATATCAATCATGAACATCTTGCCTGGTTGCAAGCGCCATTTTTGAACAATCTTGCTCTCTGGAATTGGCAATACGCCAGCTTCAGAACCCATAATGACTAAGTCATCATCAGTTACGTAGTAGCGCGCTGGACGCAAACCATTGCGATCCAAAGTAGCGCCAATCTGGCGGCCATCTGTAAATGCCATAGCAGCTGGGCCATCCCATGGCTCCATCATTGCCGCATGGTATTCATAGAATGCGCGGCGGTTTTCATCCATCAATGCATGCTGTTCCCATGCTTCTGGAATCATCATCATCATGGCTTGTGCCAATGGATAACCTGACATCACCAACAACTCTAAGCAGTTATCAAAACAAGCTGTGTCAGATTGACCTGGATAAATCAGTGGCCATAATTTTTTAAGATCATCGCCCAACACTGGAGAGCTGATAGCACCTTCGCGTGCATTTACCCAATTGACGTTACCTTTAACAGTATTGATCTCACCATTGTGCGCAATCATGCGATATGGATGAGCCAATTCCCATGCTGGGAAAGTATTTGTTGAGAAGCGTTGATGCACCAATGCCAATGCAGATACAGTGCGTGGATCTTGCAAATCTTTGTAGTACGCGCCCACTTGGTTGGCTAACAGCAAACCCTTGTAAACAATGGTGCGAGCAGACATTGATGCAACAAAATATTCTTTGCCATGCTTCAAATGTAAATCTTGAATTGCATGACTTGCAGTTTTACGAATCACATATAACTTACGCTCAAGAGCATCGGTTGTCATGATGTCGCGGCCACGTCCAATAAAAATTTGACGGATAAATGGCTCTGTCATTTGTACAGTTGGAGACATTGGCAATTTCACATCAATGGGTACATCTCTCCAACCCAATACAACCTGACCTTCTAGACGAACAGTGCGCTCCAATTCTTGTTCGCAAGCTAAACGGGATGCATGCTCCTTAGGCAAGAAAATCATGCCAACGCCGTACTCGCCGAATGGTGGCAACTCGATACCCTGCTTAGCCATTTCTTCGCGATACAAAGTATCTGGAACTTGAATCAAAATTCCAGCGCCATCACCCATCAATGGGTCAGCACCAACAGCGCCCCGGTGGTCTAAGTTCTCAAGAATTTTCAATCCTTGAGCAACAATCTCATGCGACTTCTTGCCCTTGATGTGAGCGACGAATCCGACGCCGCAAGCATCATGCTCATTTTGTGGATCGTAGAGACCCTGTGCGATTGGACGAAGATCTGTATTCATTTGTGTAGTCATGGTATTTCCGTGTGCCCTTGGGGCCTGATTACTTTTGGAGGATCCAATATAGGTGAATACCCATGCTGATGCAATAGAAATAAAATGAGTCTGTCCCATTTAAATTGGGTCAGCACCAAGATGAATTACTATAAAAGGGACAGAGTCGTTACTTCATGGCAAAACAGCAACTTGCCCAATCCTCAGAATATGATCTAAGTTACTGAATTACTTGACATTATTTTCTTAGGGCGGCCACGATGGCGAATCAATGTCTGCTCGGGATTATCTTTAAATAGTTTTTTAGCGTAAATATCGCTCACCCAAGGCTTAGATCTGACTAATGCCTCAGTAATTTGGCGATCCTCCCAATGGGGAGCGCCCTCCTTCACAAATCCCGCCCAAGTCATTTGCCTCTCAAAAGGGGTATTACCCAATTTCCAAAAGTGCTGGTGATCAACCAACCAGGGCTCGGCATTTCCACCAATATGAGATGCAAAACTGGTCCAAGTGGAATCTTGGGGGCTAGATTCAAAACCAGACCTCACAGGATTTAATTCAATATATCGTTGGCAGCGCAAAAAATAGTCTGGGTCTATTAGCGAGGAGCGATACCGTCCCTCCCAAATAGTTCCCGAACGGTGGTGCTGTTGGTTGAAATACTGGGCATAACGCCTGCCTAGAGATTGCATCGTCTTAGAAAGCGAATCTGCGTTTTGGGGGGTGATCAGTAGATGAACATGATTGGGCATCAAAGCAAAAGCGTGCACTGCACTCCCAAATTGCTTTGCAGCTTCTCGCAACCAATCTAAATAGATACGGCGATCCGCATCATTAAAAAAAAGCATTTCTCGATTATTGCCACGAACCATGACATGCATTGCTTGGCCGGGAATAATGGTGCGCGCTTGCCTTGCCATTGCTAAAACGAACTACTGCAGTTCGCGCACACCGCCGTTATTAGAAAATTCTGGGATAAACCAATCGCCATCAACTTGAGTTACACCCGCAGGCACTTCACGACCTTGTTGTGGCTCATCTTTCAGAGCGGTACTCATATAAGAAATCCACATTGGCAAAGCAAGGCCACCACCCGTCTCACGATCACCTAAGCTAGCTGGTTTATCAAATCCAATCCAAGCAATAGCTACCACCTTTGGGTTGTATCCCGCAAACCAAGCATCATGAGAATCATTGGTTGTACCTGTTTTACCCGCGATATCACTGCGACCCAATTTCGCCCTTGCACTACCAGCAGTTCCAGTTTTAGTAACTTCTTGCAACATGCTATCCATCACGAAAGCAGTTCTTGCATCCAACACACGAGGCGCATCTTCTCGAGCATGGGTAGGCTTAGCTTCAAATAAAACTGTTCCTTTTGAATCCGTCATCTTATTGATTAAGAATGGATCTACACGAAAACCACCGTTAGCAAACACGCTGTAAGCAGATGCCATTTGCAGTGGGGTTACAGAGCCCGCGCCCAAAGCCATAGTTAAGTAAGGTGGATGCTTCTCCGCTTCAAAACCAAAACGCTGAATATATTCTTGCGCATATGACGGACCGATGGCGCGAATGAGTCGCACGGATACCAAGTTCTTCGATTTAGCTAAAGCAGTACGCAAGCGCATCATGCCTTCATACTTGCCATCGTAGTTCTTTGGCTCCCAAGCTTGGCTACCGGTTTCCATGCTTCCAATAGACAGCGGTGCATCGTTCACCATCGTGCTTGGAGAAAAACCTTTTTCAATTCCAGCCGCATAAATAAATGGCTTAAATGAAGACCCTGGCTGGCGCTGAGCCTGAGTAACGTGATTAAATTGATTGCGACGGAAATCAAAACCACCTACCAAGGAGAGAATCGCGCCCGTCTCAGCATTCATAGAGACAAAGGCGGCTTCTACTTGCGGTAATTGCGCTAACTTCCAAACGCCGCCATCCGAAAGTAATCTAATGATGGCTCCAGGACGCAAACGTTTTTTGGGTTGAGTGCTATCCGTTAAAGAGGCGGCAGCAAGTTTCATACCCTCACCTTTCAGAGTGATCGTATCCCCAGTTGAAATCATCACTTGCATTTCTTTTGGCTTGACATCGAGCACAACACCGGACTGCAAATCATCTAGCTGAGGGTATGCCAACAAGGCCTCATCAATTGCGCGCTGACGCTTGACTTGATCTTCTGGCAAATCAATAAATCCTTCTGGACCACGATAAGCGTGACGCAAGTCATATTCAAAAATACCGCGACGTACTGCCTTATATGCCGCATCTTGATCCGCCTTCAGGATCGTGGTGTAGACATCGATACCCTGGGAATAAATTGCTTCGCCGTATTGCGTAAACAGTAATTGACGCACCATCTCCGAAGCAAAATCAGCGCGGGTACTAAATTCATTTCCAAGACCACGAATGTGCAACTCTTCCGCCATAGCAACTTGATACTGCTCGGGAGTGATGTACGACAAATCGCGCATCCGCTGCAAAATGTATTCCTGACGAATCTTGGCACGACGGAAGTTGCTTACCGGGTTATATGCAGATGGCGCTTTTGGCAAACCAGCCAACATCGCTGACTCCGCAATCGTGATGTCTTTTAATTCTTTACCGAAATAGATTTGGGCTGCACTAGAAAATCCATAAGCCCTTTGCCCCAAAAAGATCTGATTCATATAAATCTCAAGAATCTTGTCTTTACTTAATTGAGACTCAATTTCCCAAGACAGGAGAACTTCGTAAATCTTGCGACTAAAGGTCTTTTCATTACTCAGGAAGAAGTTCCGGGCCACCTGCATCGTGATGGTTGAGGCTCCCTGAGAAAGGTTGCCACGTAAATTGGTGAGCGCCGCCCTAAGAATGCCTACGTAGTCCACCCCACCATGAGAGTAAAAACGATCGTCCTCAATGGCTAAGACGGCATTACGCATACTCATGGGGATTTCATTCAAAGGAATCACCTTACGGCGCTCCTCCCCAAACTCACCGATCAGGACCTTATCGGCCGTATAGATGCGTAATGGTGTTTTGGGGTTGTAATCGACCAGTGCCGAGATCTTCGGCAAGTTCGGCTTTGCTATTAAGAAGGCATATCCCAGTAACAATGTAATTACTACTGCAAAGACCATGCTGATAATCAGCAGCGCCTTAATCAGGGGATTGCTTCCTGATTTTCTGGATGAGACATGCTCCGCTCTAGGCTGACCGGGACGTCTATCAGGCTGTCGGTTAAACCGCCGATTTAAGGGCGGCTTGTCTTTTGGGGGTAGAGCCATAGATTCAAATTATAGGGTGCTTATGCATTTTTCCCGAAAGCTCCAAAACCCTTGTTTGAAAGATTTTGGCTTGGATTTTTCTGACGCTCAATTCCGCTTTCCCTGATCGTTTTTACTATCCGTGGGGCAAACAATATGGCATGCCTCCACGCCACATTTCCCCCCAGTCTTTTGATGACATTCTGAGTGAGTTGGGGGATGACCCCGCCATTCCAGATCCCCACGGAATTCGAAAATCGTCCTCCCCTCCCAGGGAAGATTTCGCGCCCAAAACAAAGACTCCAAAGCCGTCTTTTCTGACTAAATCCTTTGAGTTAAATAGGCTTCATTTCAGCTCGATTTGGATCCTTGGCGCCCTCTTATTAATCTGCGGGGGCGGCCTCTTTTTCTATTTTGACGCCAATAAATCTGGTGCTGAAGGGGAAATAAGTAGCCTACAGAATCAACTATTCGCCCTCAAGAAAGACTTTGAGTTATCTCAAAGCGAATGGGCATCTGAGAGAGATGATCTATATGATGCAATAGATGAAATGGAAGTGAGTATTCACTCAATAGAGATAAAACCAGCAATACAGGCACCTCAAAGCAAGCCAGCAGCCATCCCACATGAGGCTGATCTTCGTCGCTGGAGGTATTTGGGCACCACTCGAATGGGGACAGCGGAGCAAGCTTTTTTTCATACCGGCAAGTCCACCAGGATGGTGGCCATACAGGGTCTGGCATTAGGCGAGTGGCGCCTAACTCAAGCTGAAAAAGAGCTGGCTATCTTGACCCACCCCAGAGGTAAATCCATCACTTTTAAGTCAACCCAATCAGAGTAACTTTATTGAATATCTTACAAAAATCCCGTGCCGCCCTGCTCGCCCTAGTAATGGTTTTTTTGATCAACCCAGCCTTGGGAAATGCTCCAGAAGGAAGCGCTTCGGCCACACTCAAAGATAGTCGGATTAGCCTGCAATTTAGCCAAATTGAAATGACTGAACTTTTGCAGGTTTTGGCAAAAATGGGGAATACCAACTTCCTCCTCAGCGAATCTATTCAGGGCAAGATCTCGGTCGATCTCAAGGACACCCCTTGGCAAACTGCCCTCCATTCCATTCTTGCCAGCCGGGGTTTAAGGCTTGTCCGAAATGGGGATATTTACTGGATTGGCCCTCATGCAGAAATTCAGAGTTTTCAAAAGTTTCGACGGGAGGATGCAGCTCTACCTTTTGGGGGCGATCACATTAATAGCCCTCGCCAGATCCTTATTGAGGCTCGCATCGTCGAGGCCGATCAGCGCTTTGCCCGCGAACTAGGAATGAAGTTGGGATACCAGGCCAATGGCATTGGCAATCGCCCAGATCAAAACGCCAGCGCCAATCTTGATCTGGGAGGGACTGGCTTAGCTGGCTTTAACCCAGCCACCCTGGCTGCAACCCTGGTTTCCAAGAATGCCGCCAGACTATTGCAAATAGAGCTTTCAGCCCTCGAATCTGATGGTCAGGGCAAGATTCTCTCCAACCCCCGGATCATGACTGGCGATCAAGTTAAAGCCACAATTGAGCAGGGAACTGAGCTGCCATATCAAGTGAGCTCTCAAAGCGGGAGCAAATTACAGTTCCGCAAAGCCAATTTACGCCTAGAGGTCTTGCCCAAGATTCATCCTGACGGGAAGATCTCGATGTTGGTAGGGATCAATAAAGACACTATTGGCATGAAAACCGAACAGGGCTATGCCATTGACACCAAAAACCTCAGCTCTGAGGTAACTGTTGAAAATGGGGGCACAGCCATCATTGGGGGTATTTTTCAAACCACCGAACGCGATGATGAAATCAAGGTTCCTCTTCTCGGTGATATTCCCCTGATTGGCCATTTATTTCGCCACAAATCCAAATTGGCAGATAAAACTGAACTATTAGTCTTCTTAACCCCCACCGTGCTGGACAAACACTAATAAAATCGGAGGGTGAACTCTTCATCCAACAATATCTTTCTGATTGGCCTTATGGGCGCCGGGAAGTCGACCGTCGGTAAATTGCTGGCCAAGAAATTGGGTCGTCGATTTTTGGATGCCGACCATGTGATTGAAGATCGTTGCGGAGTCAAGATTCCCGTCATCTTTGAAATGGAAGGTGAGGATGGATTTCGCAAACGTGAAGCTCAGGCCATCAAGGACATTACCGCTGAACATGATGTCATTTTGGCAACTGGTGGTGGCGCCGTACTCCTACCTGAGAATCGTCAGTTCCTCAGCGAAAGAGGGACAGTAATTTATCTGCACGCCAATCCGATGGAGCTATGGCATCGCACTAAAGGTGGTGAAGGTAGGCCGCTACTTAAAAATGGTGATGCAAAAAAGATTTTAGAAAACCTATACGCCATTCGTGATCCCCTGTATCGCGAAATCGCTGACTATGTAATTGAGACTGGAAAGCCCAGCGTCAATCAACTAGTCAACACTCTCATCATGCAACTCGAACTCTCCGCATAAATTTATCCATGAAAACATTAGAAGTTGATCTAGGCAATCGTAGCTACCCCATTCATATCGGTACGGATTTAATAGATCAGCCAGAATTATTTAGCGCTTGCGAAAAAGCGACATCGATTTATATCGTTACCAATACGACTGTTGCCCCTTTATATGCAGAGCGCCTCACCAAGACTTTAGAAAAACTCGGCAAGCCCGTTCGAACGATTGTGTTGCCCGATGGAGAGTCTTATAAGGACTGGAAAAATCTTCAATTAATTTTTGATGACCTCCTTAAGTTTGGTGCCGATCGTCAAACTATGTTGGTGGCATTAGGTGGCGGCGTGATTGGCGACATGACTGGCTTTGCTGCTGCCAGCTTTATGCGCGGCATCCGCTTCATTCAAGTGCCAACAACCTTGCTGGCTCAGGTGGACTCTTCTGTCGGCGGCAAGACAGGCATTAACCACCCACTCGGAAAAAATATGATCGGGGCGTTTCATCAGCCAGTAGCGGTGATTGCCGACCTCAATACCTTGAAGACCTTGCCTGCCCGCGAACTCTCCGCAGGCCTAGCGGAAGTGGTTAAGCATGGTGCAATTGCAGATGCTGAATTCTTAAGCTGGATAGAGGCAAATGCAAAAGCATTGCTAGCGTGCGATACCGCAGCAATGGCGCATGCAGTATTACGCTCTTGCGAAATTAAATCAGCTGTTGTTTCAGCAGATGAGAGAGAAGGCGGTATCCGTGCCACCCTCAATTTTGGACATACCTTTGGCCATGCGATTGAAGCCGGCATGG
>ERZ1034361.1941-NODE-1941-length-10236-cov-3.593661_pt1 | contig 10236 bp, 10 predicted proteins | sample MGYA00520617_ERZ1034361 | MGnify/ENA primary metagenome ERZ1034361 (study PRJEB33736, sample SAMEA104284507) | Azolla filiculoides | biome: Urban; feature: Water surface; material: Ditch water | place: Netherlands | collected 2015-10-28 | depth 0-0.1 m ... | reverse complement strand
CATGATGATTTTATGCACCATGAAGAAATTAAAATTGAGAAAGCATTAGGCGAAAAAATTGCACTTGTGGAAACACGTCTCCCAACTGATTCACTACTCAATCACAATGGCCTTCAAGTCAATAAAGAATGGCGTAACGTGAAAACAGATTGGCACGGTTTATCTGTTAAAACAGATAAATGGTCAGTCAATCAAAATTTTGCCGCACACGTTCAGTTACTCGATAAACTGCAGCAGTTTAAAGAAAACATCGCAGATTATTATAATTTGACCTTTGAAACAGACAAAACCACGCATTATCTCACCGATATTATCATCAATAAATTACCCGATGTCCTTGAGAAACTCGAGCAACTTCAAGCACTCAGCGCAGGTGCATTGATTACAAAGCAGTTGACCACAACGCAAGAAGATGACATTTTAGTGTCAATGGCGAAATTAACGCAAAGCGTGAAATCACTGGATTTAAATTTTGAAAAAATTGGGCAAATTAACGCTACCCAACAAACGATTATGTCGGGTATCGCAAAAGATGTATTGAAATGTACGATTCAAATTACAAATGTCGTGCAAAGTGACATTTTATCCAAAAAATTCCAAATATCACCGAGCGATTTTTATACGCTCAACACGAAAGCGATAGATAAAATCTATGCAAAAAACTATGAAACGCTATTACCTACATTAGAATTATTGCTTGAAAAACGTATTGAATACACCCAGCAGTCGCGCCTGTTAACAATTGGAATGGCCTGTTTCTTGTTTTTGATTGCCCAATACTTTTTCATTGGAATTTATTTTGCCACAATGGAAAGTATTCGCTCACTCGTGAAATCGGCACAACGTATTGCCGATGGTGATTTATCTGAGCGTATTACGCTAAAAACAGAAGATGAGCTCAGTTTAGTTGCTGAAAATTTCAATGAAATGGCGGACAGCTTTCAATGTTTATTAGCCATTTCTGAAGAAAATCAACAACGATTAAACAAAAGCGAACAAAATCTGCGCACCTTAATTAAAACGATTCCTGACTTAATTTGGCTAAAAGACAAGGAAGGCGTTTATATCACATGTAACACCACCTTTGAGTCATACATGGGTGTGAAGGAAAGTGAACTCATTGGCAAAACAGATTATGATTTTTTCAATCACACGCTTGCTGACACGATTTCCTCACACGATAAATCAATTATGGAATCGGGACAGGTTTGCATTACTGAAAACAGCGTATTATTTAGAAATGACGATCATCATGCGTATTTAGAAACAATCAAATCTCCATTGCGTGACATGAATGGTGACATTGTTGGCGTATTAGGTGTTTCGCGCGATATTAGTCGCCGCAAAAAATACGAAAATGAATTACGCAAATTTTCACTTGCCGTGGAACAAAATCCCTGCGCAATTATGATTACCGATTTAGAGGCCACAATTGAATACGCCAATACAACGTATGTTGCCAATAGCGGATACACAATTGAGGAAATTATTGGAAAAAAATCAACCATTTTAAAATCCGGTAAAAATGAACCCGATACCATCAAAAAACTGTGGAACACCATTTTAAGCGGTGAAACATGGAAAGGTGAGCTCGTTAACCGCCGCAAAGATGGCAGCGAATATATTGACTTAACCTTAATTACGCCCGTTCGCCAACCGAATGGTGAAGTGAGTCATTATCTTGCTATCAAAGAAGATATTACCGAGCGTAAAATTATTGAAGAAGAAAACCGTAACTTAGCCTTTTCAGACCCGCTGACGGGGCTATCGAATCGTCGTAAGTTACTTGAGCGTTTAAAACACACGCTCGCACGCTGTCAGCGTGAAAATACGCAAATGGCACTGCTCATGATGGATTTAGACCGTTTTAAAGCCGTCAATGATACGTTAGGGCATTTAGCTGGCGATGAGCTTCTTAAGCAGGTCGCGCAACGTATTACAGCACGACTTCGAACAACCGACATGGTCGCGCGATTAGGTGGCGATGAATTTGTAGTATTGCTCGAGGACATTAACCATGAAGAAGACGCTGCACGTATTGCCACAGAGATTGTGCGTGACTTAACCATGCCATTCCAACTTGGGCAAAATAGCGATGTTCGTATCGGCTCAAGCATCGGGATTGCACTTTATCCTCAACATGGCAACACAACAGCGGCATTAATGGATAATGCGGATATTGCGCTTTACCAAGCAAAAGATAATGGTCGTGGCTGTTTTGCCTATTTTTCTGAAAGTTTAACACTCGCTGCACGTGAGCGTTTGGACTTGGAATCGCGTTTGCGTCGAGGAATCGAACAAGGTGAGCTGCGCGTTTTCTATCAAGCGCAAGTGGATATGGTAAGCGGTGAAATTATTGGGGCTGAAGCACTCGTTCGCTGGCAAGAACCCAATGAAGGCTTAATTCCGCCATATAAATTTATTGGTATTGCGGAGGAAACAGGGTTAATTATGCGCATTGGTGAATGGGTGCTGCGTGAAGTCTGTCGCCAAGGCAAAGAATGGCTAGACGCAGGATTTGCGCCCATCCGCTTAGCGGTTAACGTATCACCTTCGCAATTTAAACATTGTGATATGCTCGAGCTGATTACATCCGTGCTTGAAGAAACCAATTATCCCGCAGAGCAATTAGAAATTGAATTAACAGAAAGCGGTTTAATGGAACATCAAGAGTTGGTTATTGATATTTTAAGTAAACTGCGTGAGTTGGGCATTCATTTAGCCATTGATGATTTTGGCACCGGCTATTCGTCATTGGCGTATTTAAAACGCTTCCCGATGAATGTATTGAAAATTGATAAAAGCTTTATCGATGATATTCCCTACTCGGCTGACGATATGGCTATTGCCTCAGCGATTATTTCAATGGGACAAACGCTTGGCTTTAAAGTCTTAGCTGAAGGCGTAGAAACGCCTGAACAACTCGATTTTCTCACGCAAAAAGGCTGCGATATTTACCAAGGCTACATTACCAGCAAGCCTATTCCAGCCGCTGATTTTTTACAATTCCGCCTTAATGCCATACCCCCCCATTCTGCTTAACATACTCACAAGACTTGAGTGTGTGATTGATTACACGCTCAAGTTTAGCACCTCTCGTTACCTTCCATGCGTTTAAGAACGCAACAACTGCCGTAAATTCGATAATAAAATGTATTTTTTAAAAAAAATTGTCACATTTAGTGTCATTTTACCCACTAAACTGTAGATAATACCCATCACATGAGTAAAAACTTCTATACCTATCATTAGTAGGATATAACCCATTTAACCATGTGGCATAAAATCAAAAAACAATTATGATATTACGCTATTTGTTGTTCATTTTTCTCAATAGAAAAATTGCATGCAATAATTTTTAATACCCGCAATAAAAATTTTCGGCGTCTTTGGCATCAATGTGATGAATACGATAGACACAACATAACCCCCTTCATTGTTAGTCGTATTTTATTAACAGTATTTTTTAACAATCGATTAAATAACGATAAAAAATGACACTTAGGATTAGCCACGTAAAAAATAAAAATAACCTTAAAAATAAAATACTTACATTATATCAATTAGTTTACATCAGCAAGGCCGTTAAAACTTTTTCTGCTAGTGAGTTGAAAATTATTTTTGAAAAAACAGATAAATTTAACCAAATATGGAATATTAGTGGGACGTTATTTTATAGCCAAGATTTATTCTTCCACGTTTTAGAAGGCGAAAAAAACACCGTTAAAACCTTATTTACCAATCATATTTCAAAAGACGCGCACCATACACATGTAACATGTTTTTTTGAAAGTCCCATTGAGAAACGAGCTTTTCCAAATTGGAGCATGGCTTTATATGGTAAAAAAAATAATGAAATCGTGAAGTTATATCAACTCAACGAGGATGATATCACGTCGATAGAAAATTTTTTTCAAGACAAAATCACGCGACATTTTAAGGAGCTAGTTGATTATTTTAAATTAACCAATACGGATTGACTCATTACATAAACATATTTATCACCAAGCAATGTCGATAAATCAATATGAAAGTCATTGCTTACTTTTTTAGATTTTTTGCTTAATTTTTAATACCCATATTAGTATTTACCATGGAACTACACGAAAAAATTCGATCGATTAGAAAACTAAAAGGTTGGTCACAAGAAGAAATTGCCGCTAAATTAGAGATGTCATCTAATGGCTATGGCAGCATTGAACGTGGCGACACGGATGTGAATTTATCTCGATTAAATAGCATTGCTGAGTTATTTGAGATAACGTTACTGGAAATGCTGAGTTTTGATTCGAATGGCATTTCAAATGGAACTCATAGCGCAAATGGCGCCACAGTGCCTACTATCAATCGTAGTGAAAACAATGCAAAGGTTCAATTTGAGTTAGAAAAACAAAAACTGATGCTCGAAATTGCCAATCAAAAAATCACGACACAAGCCTTTGAAATCGAAAAACTGACAAAAATTATTGCGATAATGAAAGATGAAATTAGCGTCTTAAAAGGCAAATAAAAAAAGCCAGCGTGAATGCTGGCTTTCTATTTTTTCTATAGACTATTGAAATATCGTGATTTTCAATTTTCAGCCTTCAATGAATAATTTTTTTCCCTTTTTCTTTGTTTTGAATATAAATATCCAACAAATTCACTTCTATAAAACCATTATAATCCAAAACTATTTCCGCTTTTCTATAAACGCGCATAAAATTTTGAAATGGCATCACTCATTCTTTCTGCTTCGATTTCTATAAATCTTGCTAAAACCTCTTGAATTTAATTTTTAAATTTTTTGGTTATTAAAGATCAGATTATTGTTTTCTGAACTTTTTAATATTAAAATTTAAATCCATATAATTTTTAAAAGTTATTTTATTTTCTATATCACTTTTATACACTTCATATAAACCAATTTTTGGATTTATAAATCTACTATTTAGATTATCTAAATCTTTTTGTTTTAGCAAAAATAAAATATAAGAAATATCACTTAATAACTCTTTAGATACCTCTTGTCTTTGTACTTCTTTTTCTTGTTTAGATAACTCATTTGTAGAACAAGCTACAAATAATAAAGAAAAAATAAATATAGCAAAAATATTTTTAATCATAATCTCATAAATCCTCTGATTTTTCTATATTTAATCTTACATTTAATTATCTTAAATGTCTAATTTTAATATTATCTTAGCTAAAATAAATCCTAAAAATTTAATCATTAGGAATTGATAAATGACTGAGTCAAAATATATATGGATGGATGGAGAATTTGTAGCTTGGAATGATGCCAAAGTACACGTATTAAGCCACACTCTTCATTATGGAAATGGTGCTATTGAAGGAACAAAAGCATATAAAACTGTTGATGGAAGATGTGCAATTTTCAAATTAAATGAACATACACAAAGATTATTAAACTCTTCAAAAATGACACTTATGAATGTACCTTTTACACTTGAAGAATTAAATAAAGCTCAAGTTGAATTATTACAAAAAAATGAATTATTTGAAGGTGCATATATTAGACCTTTAGTTTATTTAGGTTACGGAGTTATGGGACTTTATCATAAAGATGCTCCTGTAAATGTATCTGTTTCTGCTTGGGAATGGGGAGCTTATTTAGGAGAAGAAGGTCTTAAAAAAGGTGTTAGAGTTAAAATTTCTTCATTTACAAGAACTCCAAATACTTCAGGAATGGGGAAAGCAAAAGCTGTTGCAAACTACTTAAATTCTCAAATGGCAAAATATGAAGCTGTTGAAGCTGGATATGATGAAGCATTATTAAGAGATGACCAAGGTTATATTGCTGAGGCTTCAGGTGCTTGTTTCTTTATAGTAAGAGATGGGAAATTAATCACTCCTCCAAATGACAACTCTTTAGAATCAATCACTCAAGCAACTGTTATTGAATTAGCTGCTGATATGGGAATTGAAGTTGTAAGAAGAAGAATTTCTAGAGAAGAAGTTTATATCGCTGATGAAGCGTTCTTTACTGGAACTGCTGCAGAGATTACTCCAATTAGAGATGTTGATGCAAGAGTTATCGGTTGTGGATCAAGAGGACCAATAACTGAAAAAATCCAATCTGCATACTTTGATGTTGTTGCTGGAAAAAATGAGAAATATATTAAGTATTTAACATACGTTAACTAAACTTAACTAATATTGCTTATTAAATATAAGAAATAAGGAAAGATATGCCTATAGACAATGACTATTTCAAAAATAGACAACAAAACAATAACAATGGTGGAAGTAATAACAACAATGGTGGTAATTTTCAACCACCATTTGAAACACCTGAATTTATTAAAAATTTTGGTAAAAAAGCAGGAGCAATTTATGTAGCTATTATTGTAGTTGTTGCTCTTTTTCTTTTTAAACCTTTTGTAATTATTGAATCAGGACAAGTGGGAATCAAAGCAACAACTGGAAAATATGATAATGTTCCTTTAGAACCAGGATTTCATTTTTACATACCTATTTTTCAAAAAGTTATAATTGTTGATACAAAAGTTAGACTTTTAAACTATAGAAGTGTTGAAGAGATGAGTGGATTTGATGCTGGAATTAAAATTAATCCAGCTATTAATATTCTTGATGCTAGAGGATTACCTGTTTCTATTGAACTTACTGTTCAATATAGATTAACAGCTTCTGGAGCTCCTTCAACTATTGCAAACTGGGGACTTTCATGGGAAGATAAAATCGTAAATCCTGTTGTAAGAAATGTTGTAAGAAATGTTGTTGGTGGATTTAATGCTGAAGATTTACCTACAAAAAGAAATGAAATTGCAACTTTAATAGAACAAGGAATTAGAGGACAAATTGAAGGACTTGAGGCAAAACCTGTAAGTGTTGAATCTGTTCAATTAAGAGAAATTGTTTTACCTGCAAAAATCAAAGAGCAAATTGAAAGAGTTCAAATAGCAAACCAAGAATCTGAAAGAGTAAGATACGAAGTTTTAAGAGCTAAACAAGAAGCTGAAAAAAGAGCTGCACAAGCAACTGGTGAAGCAGAAGCTAAAAGAATTGAAGCTCAAGGAAGAGCAGATGCTGTAACTATTGAAGCAAAAGCACAATCAGCTGCAAATAAAGAGATTTCTCAATCTTTAACTCCAAATTTGTTACATATGCAACAAATTGAAGTTCAAGGAAGATTCAATGATGCACTTAGAGAAAATAAAGATGCTAAGATTTTCTTAACACCTGGTGGTTCAACTCCAAATATTTGGGTTGATACTAAAGATAAATCAAGAGATGCAACAATAAATCAATAAATAAGAAGAGGCAGTTTTCTGCCTCTTTAAAAAACTATGAAACAAAATTCTTTTTTATTTATTTTCACTTTTTTGCTTATTCAAACAAACTTTATTTATGCAAAAGATATAAAATCTACAGCTAAAATTAAACCTGAGATAAAATCAATAGTTATAATTAAACCTGAAATAAGATATGATGAAAATATCAAATATGAAAAAATTGATGAGTATAAAATCCCCGAAACTGTTGAAAAAAAGAAATACGATTTTGGGTTTGACTTGGATATAAATAAAGAAGAAAAAACTATTAACTATTGGAAAGTTGATGTTAAAACAAACTTTTAAAGGAATAACTTATGGAACAGTTAACTAAAATAGATTGGGAAAAGATGGATAATCTAATTCCAGTAATCACACAAGATGCCACAACTAATGAAGTTTTAATGCTTGCATATATGAATCAAGAAGCACTAGAATTAACAATCAAAACAAACTATGCACACTATTTTAGTAGAAGTAAACAAAGAATTTGGAAAAAAGGTGAAAGTTCAAATCATCTTCAACAAATTGTTGAAATCCTAATTGATTGTGATAATGACACACTACTTTTAAAAGTAAATCAAGAAGGAGTTGCATGTCATACAGGAAGAAAATCATGCTTCTTTACAAATCTTTCAACAAATGAAACAATTAGCGATGTGCAAATTGATACATCAAGTGCTTATGGAGTAATTGATACTTTATACCATGTTATTCAAGAGAAGAAAAATGATGACCCAACAAAATCATACACAGCAAAACTTCTGCAAGGTAAACAAAATTCTATGCTTAAAAAAATTGTTGAAGAATCAGGTGAATTTACATTTGCTATAAAAGACAATGATGAACAAGAAATAATCTATGAAGCAGCTGATATAACTTATCATGTTTTAGTTGCACTTGCATCAAAAAATATAAGTCCAGATAGGGTTAAACAAGAGTTAGCTAGAAGATTTGGGATTTCAGGAATTGAAGAAAAAAATTCAAGAGTAGATAAATAAATTATAAAAAGAGCTAAAAAGCTCTTTTTACTTAAAACCTAGTGGCAACCACATCCAGTTCCACAACTTCCTTCACTTTTTTTAGCAGCTTCATGTTCTGCTTTTATTTTTTGACCTTCAGTAGAACAAGCACTCACACCTGCTGGCATAATTGGTTGAATTGCTGAATTACTAATGTTATCATCAATATTTGCTAAAAATTGAATTAACTTATCTGCTGCTATCATATATCTTTTTGCAGATACTGATACAGGATTGAAATAAACTACAGGTTTCCCTACATCTCCACCTTCTCTAATAGCTGGTTCAATTGGTAAATTTGCAAATACTTGAGTATTATATTGAGTAGCTAACTCTTCACAAGTTCCCATTCCAAAAATATCAGATTCCACATTACATGAAGGACAAACAAATCCACTCATATTTTCAACAATTCCAGCAACTGGAATATGAAGTTTTTTAAACATATCTAAAGATCTTCTTGAATCATCAAGGGCAACATGTTGAGGAGTTGTTACATTAATTCCAGCACTAACAGGTACACTTTGAGCTAAAGTTAATTGAGCATCACCTGTTCCTGGAGGCATATCAATAAATAAAATATCTAACTCTTCCCATAAAATATCTCTTAAAAGTTGTTGGATTGCTTTCATAATCATAGCACCTCTCCAAATAAGAGCTTGCCCCTCTTCCATTAACATACCCATTGACATAACATCAACACCATATGCATTTAAAGGTTTTGCTTTATCTCCAACAATTTCTACTTCTTTTCCTTGTAAACCCATCATTCGAGGAATATTTGGTCCATAAATATCAGCATCTAAAATACCAACTCTTTTACCTTGCATTGCAGCTGCAACGGCTAAGTTTACAGTTGTAGTTGATTTTCCAACTCCACCTTTTCCTGAGCTTACCATTACAACTTTTTTAATTTGTGGAGCGATATTTTTACCACTTACACTATTACTTGATTGTTTTGCTTCTTGAGGTTTATTAAAATTTAGTGTTACATTCATTCCAATAGCACTTAAACACGCTGTTATATCTTTTCTTAATTGTGCTTCAACCTCAGGAGCTGTTGAAGTAATATCAAGAACAACTAAACAATTTGTTCCATTTACTTGAATATCTTTTACAAAACCAAACTCCACAATTGATTTTGCGAAGCCTGGATATTTAATATTTTCTAATTCTTTTTTAATTAATTCTACATTTGCCATATAAAAATTCCTTTACAATTTTTTATTTAATGAATTATATTTTAAATAGGATAATTTATATCTTAATTGATTAACTATTTAAATTTAAGATTCTATTGTATCCTAGAATTTATAAATATTTATGCTATATCTAGGCTATATATTTACTATAAGATTAATTTATTCAATCAAACAGTAGGAAGTATTATGTTTCGTTTTTTCTTTATACTCTTATTATTTATATATTCAAATGCTTCAATGACAAAAGAACAAATAGCCCCATATGTAAAATCTGGCTTAAAATTAGGAGAAAAAGATATAACTATTCCTGTATGGGAAATACTAGATGAAAATAACAATCTTGATTCCTATATTTTTGAAACTTTTGATTATGCTCCAATAGCTGGTTTTTCTGGTGGAAAGATGAATTTACTTGTTAGAATAAATTTAGAAGGTAAATTTTTAGAGATTCATATCCTACATCAAGATGAACCTGTTTTTGTATCTGGTATCGGGATTGAACCTTTTATAAAATTTTTAGCACAATATCAAGGGAAATCACTAAAAGATAACATATAATTAACTTCATCTAAAGATACGACAAATTCTGGAAATATAGATTGTGTTTCTAAAGCAACAGCCTCTGTTAAAATCGCCAATGATATCATCTTAGGCTCAACTGTTCAAGTTGCTAAGAGTAAATTAATGGGTGTAGCACCAAAACAAATACATCATCCT
>ERZ1034361.1940-NODE-1940-length-10242-cov-3.266699_pt1 | contig 10242 bp, 7 predicted proteins | sample MGYA00520617_ERZ1034361 | MGnify/ENA primary metagenome ERZ1034361 (study PRJEB33736, sample SAMEA104284507) | Azolla filiculoides | biome: Urban; feature: Water surface; material: Ditch water | place: Netherlands | collected 2015-10-28 | depth 0-0.1 m ... | reverse complement strand
TTTGAATATAAATTTAGATAAATAATCTAATATTTCTCTTGAAACCGCCCATTTCACATCAAAATTATAAGATTGAAATGGGCGGTTGTATTTTTTGATAAGATTAAACATTTCCTTTTTTCTTATCATCTTTCCAAGTAATGTAGCCTAGAATGGCATTGAAAAAGTAGAAAATATATTTTACCGTATTGGCAATATTCATTTGCAAGATATTTTGAACCATTTTGGTTAAATTATAGATTTGCCACATAAACCAATTATCGGGATACATTCTAGCCATATTAAAGGTGCCTCCAAAAGTCAATCCCGCTGGAATTGTTACTGCAAAAAACAATTTCCAATCAATCTGTTTTTCAGATAAATATCGGAAGGCGATATAGTTTAATAGAAAAGAAAAAACAAAACCTAGAATCAAATTTCTATAAAAAATAAAATCTACAGAACGAAGAACTTTACTTTTCTTCCAAGCTTTGAAAACGAGATAATTCCCAATAAAGGTTACAGGATAAGTCAAAATTGCACCAATATTCCCGAGTAAATAGTCGATAGAACCACTCAAGAAAGTATTGCAAGTAGATAAAATATTCCCAATATTATTTTTCTTGGTTACCAATCTGTTACCAATCATCGAAAGACTAGTATTTACAATTGAAAGATACCCCAAATAAAAAACATATTCCTGTTGCTGAAAAGTAAAATTGAAAACCGTCTTATGATAATCCAAAGCCAAAGAAGCCGAAACAACAATCAGCAATCCAATAACATCCAAATAAGTGCTATTAGTAATTGATTTAATAGTTTTTATTGATTTTTCAGAAAGTGAAAATAAGTTCATTCAGTTGTGTTTAGGCAAATATATAAAGATTATTGTTCAAATTCCTTGCTTTTATTACAACATCAAACGAAACATCAAATTAATTATAGAAAGAGAATCTACTAGAAAGTTTTTTATTTTTTGGTTTTAAAAATATTTCCTTAATAAGGAAGAAATTAGCCAAATAAGAATAACTAAAAAAAGAACTTGATTAAATATTATATCATACCTGTATTTTGGTAATTTATGTTCAGGATAATCGATTTTCCATATTTTAGAATTTGCAAAATCAGTAAGCATCTTTGGAGTAATTGGAATTCGTGTTACTCTTTTATAAGGTGGTTTGAAAAACATACCTGTAATGAAAGTGCTTCCTTCTTCATCGCAATGAAAATACCACAAGTAGTTTGACATATCTACATTATATTTTATTTGATATTTTTCAATCAATTCGTGGGAATCATCACCGCTAATTCCACATTCGTTGAAAATATCAGTTTCAGATGTGATTACTTCTTCGTAAGTTTCTTCTTTTAAGAATTGAATTATTTCTTCTTCGGTTATCTTATCCATTAATTGTATAAGGTTTTTGAGATTCCTACGGAATGACAAAGTTGCTCAAACTGCCAACTAAAAACTGAATACTGCCAACTATTTTTAATGCGCTTCCAGCCAATTTTTCCCCATTCCAATTTCGACATCCAAGGGGACATCCATTATAAAGGCATTTTCCATTTCGTGCTTAATCATCGGCTTGATTTTTTCCAGTTCGGAGTTGTGAACGTCAAACACAAGCTCATCGTGCACTTGCAGTAACATCTTCGATTTCCAGTTTTCTGAAACCAGTTTTTTGTGAATGTTAATCATCGCAATTTTGATGATGTCGGCTGCTGAACCTTGAATTGGAGCGTTTACGGCATTTCGTTCCGCACCACTTTTGACCATCATATTGGCAGAATTGATGTCTTTCAAATAACGTCTTCTTCCTAAAACTGTTTGCACATAACCGTGTTCCCTAGCAAAATCCACCTGACTTGACATATAGGATTTCAGTTTTGGATAAGTGGCATAATAGGCATCAATCAACTCGGCACTTTCTTTTCTTGAAAGTGAAGTTTGGTTACTCAATCCAAAAGCAGAAACTCCATAAATAATTCCGAAATTCACGGTTTTGGCATTGCTACGTTGTTCTTTGGTAACTTCTTCCAATGGAACGTTGAATACTTTTGCAGCGGTACTTTTGTGAATGTCTTCGTTATTTTGGAATGCTTTAATCATATTTTCTTCTCCAGACAAAGCGGCAATAATTCGTAATTCTATTTGTGAATAATCCGCAGAAACTAAAGTGTAATTTTCGTCACGAGCGATGAATGCTTTTCGAATTAATCGTCCTCGTTCGGTACGAATCGGAATGTTTTGCAAGTTCGGATTGTTGGAACTCAAACGACCTGTTGCGGCAACAGTTTGCATATAATCGGTGTGAACCCGCCCTGTTTTTTTATCCACTTGGTTTGGCAATGCATCAATATAAGTGCTTTGTAATTTTACCATTTGTCGCCATTCGAGAATGTCTTTTACGATAGGATTGTCTTTTTCTAAATAACTTAATATTTCTTCGCCAGTGGCATATTGACCGGTTTTGGTTTTCTTTTGTTTCGCTCCGCCAATTTTTAGTTTGTCGAATAAAATATCGCCGAGCTGTTTTGGTGAAGCCAAATTGAATTTCTCGCCAGCCGTTTCGTAGATTTTTTGTTCTAAAGCAGCACTTTCTTTGGCCATTTCAACGGACATCGATTTCAAGAAAGGAACATCAAGATTAATTCCTTCCAATTCCATTGCTGCCAAAACAGGAATCAACGGAATTTCTATTTCGTCAAATAATTTTTTGGTTTCGGCTTTGTCGAGAATCGGGCTGAAATTTTGTTTTAATTGATAAGTAATATCAGCATCTTCGGCAGCATATTCTTTGATGTCTTCCAAAGCTACATCTCGCATCGATTTTTGATTCTTTCCTTTTTTACCAATTAAATCTTCAATGGATTTTGGTGAATATTTCAAGTAGGTTTCACTTAAAACATCCATATTATGACGCATATCGGGATTAATCAAATAATGCGCAATCATGGTGTCGAATAATTTTCCTTTGATTTGAACGCCATAATGAGACAAGATTTTCAAATCGTATTTGATGTTTTGACCAATTTTTTCGATGCTTTCACTTTCGAAAAAAGGTTTGAATTTGTCCACCAAAATTTGTGCTTCTTCCTGATTTTCGGGAAACGGAACGTAAAAAGCTTTCCCTTTTTCGAAAGAGAAAGACATTCCAACTAATTCGGCATTTAAGGCATCAATTCCCGTGGTTTCGGTGTCAAAACAAACGGAAGTTTGGTTCATCAAGTTTTGCAAAAGCAATTTCACGGCAAAATCTCCCGGGATACTTTGATAAAAATGTTCGGTATTTTCTAATGTTGCATAATGCGAACTTGATTTTGTTTCACCACTTTCCTCGTCCGAAAAGCCAAACAAATCAAATTGATCTTCATTCGATTTTTTCGCAGGAGCTTTTTTGGCTGGTTCTGGTATCTCGCTGTGAGTTCCATTTCCATTCGTGTCAATTTCGTCGTATTCTTTTCCGGTTCCAAAATATTTGTCAAACTGCGTTTTCATCTGGCGAAATTCCAATTCTTGGAACAATTCGTCTGTTTTTTCAACATCAGGTTTTGATAATTCGTAATCTTTGGCATTGAAAGTCACGGGACAATCGAGTAGAATTGCGGCTAATTTTTTGGACAACAAACCCAATTCGGCATTGGCTTCGATTTTGTCTTTTATGGCACCTTTTAGTTGGTGTGTATTGGCCAACAGATTTTCCATCGTGCCGTATTCTTTCAAGAATTTCTTCGCTGTTTTTTCACCAACGCCCGGTAATCCTGGAATATTATCAGCAGCATCGCCCATCATTCCAAGGAAATCAATCACTTGTTCTGGACGGTCGATTTCGAATCGGGCTAGAACTTCGGGAATTCCCCAAATTTCGATGTCGTTCCCCATTCGAGCAGGTTTGTACATAAATATATTTTCGGAAACCAATTGGGCAAAATCCTTATCAGGAGTTACCATATAGACTTTGAAATCTTCCTTTTCGGCTTGTTTGGCCAAAGTTCCAATCAAGTCGTCGGCTTCAAAACCTGCGACTTCAATGATTGGAATGTGCATCGCCTTTAGTAATTCTTGAATATAAGGAACGGCAATTTTGATGGCTTCGGGTGTTTCGTCGCGATGGGCTTTGTATTCTTGGTACATTTCATAACGATAATCGCTACCGCCTTTGTCAAACGCCACGGCCAAATGATCGGGTTTTTCACGTTTAATAACATCCATCAAGGCATTCATAAATCCCATAATGGCGGACGTGTCCATTCCTTTGGAATTGATTCTTGGATTTTTTATAAAAGCAAAATAACCGCGAAAGATTAAAGCGTAAGCATCGAGAAGGAAAAGGCGTTTTTGGGCAGACATATATTTGATTGTAAATTTTTAATCTGTAAAAATAAACAAACGGGATTAAAGTTTACTTTTTGAGTTAAATTTTAATTAATTAAAATCTGTTTGGCTCAATTATTTTGTTATTTTGCCTAAAATTTTTATTCAAATGGGTTTTAGATTTCTATTACTTTGTCTATTTCTTCTTGTTATTGAACTCTATGCTTTTCAGGCATTACGAACTTTAGTAAAGGTAAAGTGGGCTTTGCTGTCCTACCAGATTATTAGCGTGCTTGTCTTGGTTTTTATTGTTTATTCTTTTATGCAATTTGATCGTTCTGTGGGTCAAACTAAGCAAACTATGTTTACGATGGGTTTGGTTCTTTTGGTATATATTCCCAAATTGGTTTTGACTCTTGTTTTAATAGGTGAAGATGTTTTTAGATTAGGTGCAGGATCAGTAAATCATTTTATTTCTAGTAATGAGGATACAACTTTTTTTGCTTCCAGACGAAAGTTCGTAAGTCAGATTGGATTAGGATTGGCAGCAGTGCCTTTTTTATCTTTGATTTATGGAATTTTTGAAGGCAGATATAATTATAAAGTCATTAAGCAAAGTATCTTTTTTCCAGATTTGCCAGATGCTTTTGATGGATTCAAAATCACTCAAATCTCAGATGTTCACAGCGGAAGCTTTGATAATCCGGAGAAGATAGAATATGCTATTGATTTAGTTAATGAACAAAATTCGGATTTGATATTATTTACCGGTGATATCGTAAATACTGATGCAAAAGAAATGCACCCTTGGTTGGAAACTTTTAATCGAATTAAGAAACATGAATATGGTAAATATTCAGTTCTTGGAAATCATGATTATGGGGAATATGTAACTTGGCCATCAGAAAAAGCTAAAGAAGCAAATTTTCAAGCTATAAAAAATCTTTATGGGCAAATTGATTTTAAATTATTGCTAAACGAACATACTTTTATTGAAAAAGGAGGCCAAAAAATTGCTTTGGTAGGAGTGGAGAATTGGGGGCACAATTTTAAACAAGCCGGAGATTTGAATAAAGCTGCGCAACATTTGAACAAAGAAGATTTTAAAATTTTAATGTCTCATGATCCGTCACATTGGGATTATGAAGTGCAACATCACGAAAAGAATTTTCATTTAACGTTGTCAGGCCATACACATGGAATGCAATTTGGTATAGAAATACCAGGATATTTTAAATGGAGTTTAGCGCAATATGTTTACAAGCAATGGGCTGGTTTATATGAAAATTTGGGGCGTTATGTATATGTAAACAGGGGATTTGGCTATCATGCATATCCCGGAAGAGTAGGAATTATGCCAGAAATCACCGTCATTGAACTAAAAAAAGGCAAGAGTGTGGCTTAATTCGTTAAAAATGCTACATTTGTAAAATAATTATCTCTTTTCAGTAGATTTAGAAAATTAAAATTTTTGGTTTTATGTCAAAATTTGGAGAACTTATAAATACGCAAGTACCTGTGTTAATTGACTTTTACACGGATTGGAACGAATCTTCTGTTTCGATGCATCCTGTTATAAGAGATGTTGCTGCTGCTCTTGGTGATAAAGCCAAAGTGATAAAAATAGATGTAGATAAAAACCAAGAATTAGCCGAAGCGCTAAGAATCAAAGGTCTCCCTACATTGATGATTTATAAACAAGGACAAATGATTTGGAGACAATCAGGTGAACTAGATGCGAATACTATAATTGGTTTGGTTCAAGAACAACTATAAATTAGTATTTGTACTTGGGTAAATTTATTTTATAACATCAAATAAAAATCCTTTTTCTTTTAAAAAATTAAGTGTTTCAGGTAAAGCATATTTTAGATTATGCGATGCTTTTATGCTGTCATGAAATACAATTACACTTCCTGATTTTACATTTGAAATCACATTTTCTAGACATTTTTCGGGCGTAATGGTTTGGTCAAAATCCGCGCTGAGAACATCCCACATGATTATTTTGTATCCCAATCGTCTTACGATTTTTGCTTGTGCTGTTTTTATTTTGCCGTAAGGCGGACGGAAAATTTTTGATTGAAGGTTCTCAATTAAAGATTTTTGAATTTGTTTTTCGCACAAACGGATATTCTCTAAATACGTTTTGGTTTCAGTTTTCCATCCGTTCATATGGTCGTAAGTGTGATTCCCGATGACATGGCCTTCGTTGATGACTTTTTGAAAGAGTTCCGGATGTTTTTGAATGTTATTTCCAATACAAAAAAAGGTTGCTTTTACATTGTGTTTTTTTAATTCTTCCAAAACCCATTCTGTGATTTCCGGTGTTGGTCCGTCATCAAAAGTAAGGTAGATTTTGTTTTGCGTATTGGGTAAGTCCCAAACGTAATTTGAGAATAATCTCTTTATGAATGATTTTGTTTTAATCCAATAAAAGCTCATTTTTGATTTAATTAAACAAAAAATGCAGTGCTTTTTTAGCACTACATTTTTTTAATTATCATTGTTTTATAAAATTATTTATTCTTTTTCGCGTCCAAAGCGTTCAAAAATATTGACATAAGTATTGAATGGAATTTTGCTTTTATTGTAAAATGCAATGTCTCCACTTTCTTTCATGACTTGTAATAAACCTCTGTAACGTTCAATATCAGTAATGATTTCAATGGCTATATCCGTTTGCTCTGATGGTTCGAGTTTACTGTAGTAGTCGAGATTTTCTTTGTACTTCGTAATCAGTTGTTGAAGCAGTTCTTTTGCTTTTGCTTTTTCACCAATAGCGTAATATCCTTTTGCAAAAGGGTCGATTAAAGAATAATAATCAAATTTTTCTAGTGGCATTTTAGCCATAGCTAAATCAATAATATTTTTCGCTTTATCGTTTTTGCCTTCGCTTATTAATTTATTCATCAATCTTGCTAGATTTGTACGATAAGTAATGCTGTTTCTTCTGGTTTCTGGATCGTGATAAATAGAAGTGCTTTCGCTGTTTCCCCAATCCCATTTCATTACATTAGCATACATTTTATCAGAGTCGATTTGTCCCATTTCAAGTAAGCCACCGTTTTTTGGGATGGCAGTTTTTACAGGGACTAATTTATAAACCATTCCGTCTAATTGCAGGTAGTTTTTCATCCAAATGTAATCTTCATCGTCAAAAGCACCGCCACTGAAATAGACAGGCCTTTTCCAATTGTTATTGGCAATGATATCAAGCATCATTAATCTATTTTTATACAATGCGTTTCCTTTGATGTCTATGTCAATATAAGGCACAATAGAGTCGTTGTATTTTGGCGCAACTACTTTATTGGCTATAATTGTATTTTTGTCAATAGAAATCCTGATTTTATTTGTAGGATAAAAATGGATGGTTTGTCCGTTTTGCATTTCTACAGTAGATTTTGGATTTTTAATGAAATTGATGAAATCTTTAATATCCCAGCGACTTTCGATTTTGGGAATGTGTGCTACATAATCTAATTTATCTCCAACATATTGGTCGTGGGTAAATGAAATAGGTAATGGATTTGATTCGTATGTTTTGGTTTTCATTTGATCGATATACCAATCGGTCATGAAAAGACTTGTATTTACGATTTTAACATCGGTTCTTACTTTTTCAATTTCTTGTGCGTACCAAAGCGGGAATGTATCATTATCGCCTATCGTAAATAGAATCGCGTTGGGATCGCATGAATTAAGATAAGATTTTGCCATAGCTACTGCTGTGTATTTCCCGGAGCGATCATGGTCATCCCAGTTTTGTGAAGCCATTAAAACCGGAGCGGCCAGTAAGCTGGCTCCAATTAATATTGGTCCTGCAATTTTTGGAGTTAAATAGCTGCAGGCACTTTCGTATAAGGCATAAACGCCAAAGCCTATCCAAATTGCAAATACATAAAAAGAACCCACTAAAGCATAATCTCGTTCACGAGGTTCAAAAGGTCTTTCGTTTAAGTATATTTTTAGTGCAATTCCTGTAAAAAGGAATAAAGCTAATAGTACATAAAAACTTTTTAAATCTTTATTTGCGTGGTACATCAAGCCGATTAAACCAAGTATAAAGGGTAAAAAGAAATAAACATTTCGACCTTTATTGTTCAATACATCCGAAGGAAGATTGTCTTGAGAGCCTAAATGAATATTATCCATAAATTTAATACCACTTATCCAGTTGCCATTTAGATTGTCATATTTTCCTTGAACATCACTTTGACGACCAACGAAATTCCACATCAAATACCTCCAGTACATATAGCCGAATTGGTATTCAAACATAAATCTGAAATTGTCTACTGTTGACGGTTTTTCGATAATCAAGTAATCTCCGTAACTTTTTAGAAATGAAACATAACCTTCATTGTCAATTTGTTTTTGAGCATAAGCTTGTCTGAATTCTGTAACTATTTTTTCGATTTCATTTTTTAACTGTGCAGTAGCTTTGTTATAGTCTTCCTCGGATAGTTGGCTGGCATCAATTCCGTATTTTGCTAAATCATTTTCATACGCATAATCAGGATTAATCTTGAATTCCGGCGGATTTGTAAAATTTATATAATTCTCAATATGCTCGGTACTCCACATTCTTGGCAAAACAGTTTTTTGATTGTCATCTGTATTTTGTTCTGCGTTTTTAAAATTATTTGTAATTATATATTTACCTGTTTTATAATCTCTTTCATAGTTGGGTGCTTTGTCAAGATAAGGGTTGTTTTTGTCTAATCCTGCAAATGTTTCTGTGTATTGAGCTCCGTAAAATAATGGGTTTACGCCATATTGTTCTCTATTGTAGTAGGCTAATACTTCTGCAGCATCCGAAGGTTTATTTTCATTAATTACTGTATTGGCATTGGCTCTGATGGGTAACATCATCCAAGTTGAGAATCCAATTAAAATAAACAAAATGCAAAGAATTATTGTATTGTAAAATATTAGTCCTTTTTGTTTGGTGTATTTTAATCCAAAATAAAAGAAAGCTATAAATAGTAATGCAACAAAAATAGAACCCGAATCGAAAGGTAATCCTAAATTATTGACCATGAAAACTTCGGTTTTACCAAAGAAAGCCATGGTTAAAGGCAGTAATAATTTAAAAATAAATAGCAATATTGCAACTACAACAATGTTTGCAATTATGAAATTTTTTATGGTAACTTCTTTGTAATTTTTAAAAAAATATAAAAATCCAATTGCCGGAATAGTTAATAATGCCATGAAATGAACTCCAAACGAAAGGCCAATAACTAATGAAATTATCAACAGCCATTTATCTCCTCTCGGAGTATTCATATCTTGTTCCCAGCGTAATCCCAACCAAAAAAGTAAAGCAATAAACAAAGAAGCCATTGCGTAAACTTCGGCCTCTACGGCATTAAACCAAAAACTATCGGAGAAAGTATAGGCTAATGATCCAACCAATGAACTTCCTAATATTACTATATCATTATTTTTATTTTCTTCAGAAAATCGAGAAATTAATTTTTTTAATACTATTTTTAAACCTTTATTTTCTCACTATACAAAAAACTCTATTGAAGCAGTTGTTTCAGAATTTTCATCAATGATTTTACAAGAAGTAAGCCTTAACCATGAGTTGGCAAATTTACAAAAATTCTCTGCTATGTACAAAGATAGTGGCGTAAAATTTCCAAAAGCATATGCTCAAATTTCTAGCGATGATGCTTTGGTTATGAGCTATGAAGAGGGCTATAGATTCGATGATAAGGAAAATTTACAAAAGCAAAATATAGATTTTAATGAGATTATTTCAAAGCTTGTAGATTTTTACACTACTCAAATGCTAATAAATGGATATTTCCATGCAGATCCACATCCAGGGAACTTACTTGTAAATGATAAAGGGGAGCTAATACTTCTTGATTTTGGAATGGTAAAATCTATTCCAAATAATATTAGAATTGCAATAATAGAGCTTGTGA
>ERZ1034361.1937-NODE-1937-length-10250-cov-6.612405_pt1 | contig 10250 bp, 12 predicted proteins | sample MGYA00520617_ERZ1034361 | MGnify/ENA primary metagenome ERZ1034361 (study PRJEB33736, sample SAMEA104284507) | Azolla filiculoides | biome: Urban; feature: Water surface; material: Ditch water | place: Netherlands | collected 2015-10-28 | depth 0-0.1 m ... | reverse complement strand
CGTCCAATGCCTTTTACTAAGGCTTCTTTGCGTGTCCAGAATTCGTAAAAAAGTGTAATTTTTTGATCTTCGGATAGAGATTGCCAATACGTTTGCTCAATGGGCGAAAAACATTTTTTAACAAGGCCGTCGAGATTGCGACGTGGTTTGATGGTTTCGATATCAATGCCAATATCGATATTAAATCCGACAGCCATCACCATTTTTTCATTTGAATGTGACAGGTTAAATTGACATTCGGGTACATCGACTAGATACGGTTTGCCAAATTCGCCGCGAGCAATGTTGACCACATCAGCTGGAATGTGGAGAGTGTGCCCGAGAATGTGCTGTAAAAAAAAATACGAGGATTGGCGCGGTGGCTTGTCAATATGCCAAATATCAATGTTCACGAAAATTATGTGTCGCTTTAGCGAGTCGATCGTTAATGGCTTGCCAATCTTCGGTTTGCGGGGGTGTTTGCACTAAAATGACGTCAAGTTTTAACGCATCAAGTTCACGCAGTTTAGCGTACAAATTTTGCGCATAAATAATTGGATTCGCTGGCAGTGAAATAACAGTGCAATGCGCATAAGACAAAAAAGTATCGCCACAGCTCAAAATGCCGATTTTCATTTGCGTGTTGGTTTCAATAAAATGGGGAATCGCTGTATTTTCGCAAAGCATAGCGGGTGTGCTCGGCGCGTAATGAGCCGCCATCATGCCAGCCGTTCTCACTGTCGATTTTCGCAATGCGTCTGGAATTAAGACATTCAGGTTTAACACTTGTTCTAATTCACTACGCATAATCTGACCATAACGCAGCAACATGGGATGATCTCCGCTTAAATCAATAATGGTGGATTCAACACCAATTTGACAAGCACCACCGTCTAAAATCATATCGACACTGTCGCCCAGTTCTTGCTGAACGTGCGTCGCTTGCGTTGGGCTAATACGGCAAAAGCGGTTAGCCGATGGCGCGGCAATACCATCCCCAAATGCGCGTAGCAAATCGAGCGCAACCGGATGATTAGGGACACGCAGCGCGACGGTATCTTGACCGCCAGTCACCACGGTATTGATATCGGGGCGTTTTTTTAAAATGATCGCCAAAGGTGCTGGGAAAAAATGCTGCGCCAACATTACCGCACTGTCGGGGATATCACACGCCCATGCGTCAAATTGTTCAAAACTGGCGAGATGCACAATGAGCGGGTGATCTTGTGGGCGATTTTTAGCGATAAAAATACGTGTTAAGGCTTCACTGTTACGTGCATCGGCGCCAAGTCCATATACGGTTTCTGTTGGAAAAGCGACAAGGCCGCCTTCGCGCAAACACTGTGCGGCTTGCTCAATAGTATGTGATGTTGCGTTAAAAATACTCATGTGTGGTTTAGAGCGTTTTTCGCTGTTTGATTTCTTGACTGAGTTGATAAGCTGCAAGCGCATAAAGTGGACTGTGATTGTAGCGCGTAATGACATAAAAATTCGTGAATCCAAGCCATAAATCTTCACCTTCAAGTTGCTCAAACGCCAATAATTTTACTAACGTATTTTTGGGAAAATCCTCTGTTGGTGTTACACCGAGTTTTGAGAGTCTTTCGATGGTCGCTTCGGGTTTTAAGTTTTTATTTAGTATCGACTTATACTCAATGCCTTGGGCGTTAGCAGGAACGGCAATGGGTTGTCCGCGTTGCCAATTATTGCGTACAAAATAGTTGGCAACACTCGCGATCGCGTCACGTGGATTATGCCAAATATCACGATGTGTATCATGATCAAAGTCTTTAGCTAAGGCTCTAAAGCTGCTAGGCATAAATTGCGGATAGCCCATCGCGCCGGCATAAGAGCCTAGCGGGTCACGCGGATTGAGTTTTTCATCTTGGCAAAGCAATAAAAATTGTTCAAGCTCGCTCGTAAAAAACGCACTGCGCGGCGGATACGCAAACGCTAATGTTGCAAGCGCATCAAGTACGCGATGATTGCCCATGTTTTTACCATAACCGGTTTCCACACCAATAATGGCAACTATAATTTCTGCCGGAACGCCTGTTTCTTGTGATACGCGATTTAACGCATCAAGATTTTCATGCCAAAATTTGACGCCACCTTCAATACGCGCATCGGTGAGAAATATTTTGCGGTATTTATGCCAAGGCAAGCCTTCTGATGGTGCTGCAATGCGTTTTAAAATATCATCCTTAATGACGGCAGATTTTAATAATTGCGTTAATTCTTGTTCATTAAAATGATGAAGCGCAACCATTTTACGAATGAAATTTTTGGTATTTTCGTTAATAGATAGCGGTGTTGCTCTAGCCGGCTCGGAAACTATCGGTTTTAAAACGGGCTCGGCAGGGGGGGGCGTAATTTCCTTTGGTAATTCTTTTTTGACAGGTGCAGGCATTTTTTCATGTTCAGGCGAGTTGCTGCATGAAGTGATGGTCAGTGCTGCGCTAATGGCAATACCTAAATAGAAAGTCCGTTGCTGAAATCGAGAATTAAAAGTTGTCATCTGTTTTGTGTATATAAAAATAGCCGCTCAGAAATAAGCCTGCAAAATAGCTTGCACCGCCAAGGATGACGCATTTTACCAAATAAAAGGCACTCAAAGATGCAAAATGTGAAAAATAACGCAATGTTTCAGTTAGGACAACGCTTGAAAAGAGAATTTGCAGGCTTAATACACGCCAGTTTTTAAGTGGTTTATACAGTTGTTTTTGCCATAAAAAAATCAGTAATAATAATGCGTTTAAGCTCGTAGCCAAGGAACTCGCCAACGCAATGCCAATATGTGCAAAATATTGAACCAATAAGAGTGCCAAAATAAGATTCATAGCAAGGCAAATCCAAGCATAACGTACAGCAACAGCGTGAAGATGGCAGGTTGTAAAAGCGGGTGTCAGCACTTTTACGATTAAAAATCCCAGTAGACCTAACGCATAGGCGCTTAATGCTTGCGCACAAGCGTGGACATCATAGGCGGTAAATTCAGTTGACCCAAATAACACACTTAAAATCGGCTCTGAAAGAAAAAATAATCCAATCGTAGCTGGAATGCCAAGCAAGGCGATTAAGTGTAATCCCCAGTCAAGTGTCTGTGAGAACTTATCGGGTTCTTGATTTGTGTAATTTTGCGCTAACTTTGGCAACATCACTGTGGTTAGCGCAGAGCCTAAAATTCCACTGGGAAATTCAAGTAATCTATCCGCATAATAGAGCCACGACACACTGCCAGTCACTAAAAAGGACGCAATTAACGTGTTGACTAAAAAATTGATTTGCGTTGCCGAGTTAGCAAATACCGTCGGTACAATAGTCTTCATCATGCGTTGCGTGGTGCTGTTTTGAAAATTTCGCTGTAGTTTGGGCAATAAACGCAGTTGATGTAGCGCGACAAGTTGCAGGGCAAGTTGCAGAGCACCGCCGATAAAAACGCCAACAGCTAAAGCAATAATGGGTTGTTCAAAATAAGGGATTAGCCAAAAAGTAGCACCGATCATGGCAATGTTGAGTAAAGCGGGCGTAAAAGCGGGGATAGCGAATTGGCTATGGGTATTTAAAATGCTGCCCATAAAGGCGGTTAAGGTAATAAAAAAGCCGTAAGGCAACATAATTTGCAGTAGTTGCGTAGCTAATTCATGTTGCTGACTTTGCCAGTTAAATCCTGCCGCGCAAATGAAAATCAAAATGGGCGCAATCATGACGCAAAAAAAAGTCATGACGAGCATAAATAAGGTTAAATAAGTCGCTATTTTGTGAATAATTTCTTGAAATTCGTGTGCATTATGTTGCGCTTTATACATCATTAAAATCGGCACAAATGCTTGAGAAAATGCACCTTCAGCAAACAACCGCCGTAGTAGGTTGGGAAATCGAAATGCAGCAAAAAAAGCGTCTGTTGCTAGGTTTACACCAAAATAGCGTGCAATCAAAACGTCACGCCAAAAACCCAGTAGACGAGAAAATAGGGTAAGGCTACCTACCAGTAATGTGGATTTTGATGATTTTGAAAGCGATAAACGCAAAAGATAAGCCGTTTTTAAGTAAGTTAAACAATTGACAATAATAGCATTTAGCAACATAATTTGTCGTTTCAAAATCGGCTCAGTGTCGATATATTTTTCAAATCATTTCTAAGAGATAGCAATGGCTAATTCACCACAAGCAAAAAAACGTGCAAGACAAGCAGAAAACAACCGTGTACGTAACGGCGGTCAACGTAGCAATTTACGTACTTTTATCAAAAAAGTATTACTCGCTGTGAAAGCAGGTGATAAAGAACAAGCAGTTGCTGCTTATAAAGTAGCCGAATCAGTGATTGATTCAGCTGTTACTAAAGGCATCATTCACAAAAATAAAGCGGCACGTGGTAAAAGCCGTTTGAACTTGAAAGTTAAAAACTTAGTTTTAGCTGCATAAGTTCTTCTCTGTAGAGGCGTTGCGCTGCAACGTCTCCAGAAATCTCAAGATATTTTTCTATAGCCGCTTGCGGCTTTTTCTTTTTATGGCTCGCTAAAAATATGAACGACATCGACTGGAATGAATACGCCCTTGAAACACAAGCCATCCGTGCCGGTCATCATCGCACGCACGAAGATGAGCACAGTGTGCCTATTTTTGCCACGTCGAGTTATGTTTTTAAAAGCGCCGCAGATGCCGCACTGCGTTTCACCGGACAGCAATCAGGCAATATCTATTCACGTTTTACCAATCCTACCGTAGCCGCATTTCAAGATCGTTTAGCGTTAATGGAAAAAGGCGAGCGTTGTCTTGCCTTTGCATCGGGCATGGCGGCAATTATGGCCGTTGGTATGGGTTTGCTTAAAGCGGGCGACCATGTCGTTTGTTCGCGTGGGGTATTTGGGAATACGGTTTTACTCTTTCAAAATTACTTTGGTAAATTTGGGGTTGAAACCGATTTTGTGGATTTAGTTGACGTCAGTGCGTGGGAAACCGCTATTAAACCCAATACCCGTTTATTATTTTTAGAAACGCCCTCCAATCCCTTAATTGAAATTGCTGATATTCGCGCCTTAGCGGATGTCGCTCATGCGCATCATTGTTTGCTAGTGGTTGATAATTGTTTTTGTACGCCTGCGTTGCAAAAGCCGTTAACTCTAGGTGCAGATATTGTCGTGCATTCTGCCACAAAATATATTGACGGGCAGGGGCGTTGTGTAGGAGGTGCGGTGGTAGCAAGTGACGAAATAATTGAAAAATTTATTTATCCGTATTTGCGCACTGGTGGCGCGACGATGAGTGCGTTTAATGCTTGGGTCTTCTTGGGTGGTCTTGAAACGCTAGCTGTGCGTATGAAAGCGCATTGCGACAATGCAACACAATTAGCGCAGTGGTTAACCACGCAGCCAAGTATTTCAAAGGTGAATTATCCTGCGTTAACGTCACACGCGCAGCACGAATTGGCGAAAACACAACAAAGTCATTTCGGTGGTGTGGTGAGTTTTGAAGTGCAAGGTGGAAAAGAAGCGGCATGGAAACTCATTGACTCAACACAAATGCTCTCTATTACAGCCAATTTAGGTGATGTGAAAACGACCATTACGCATCCAGCAACTACCACGCATGGGCGTTTGACGCCAGAAGCACGTGCTAAAGCAGGTATCAGCGATAATTTGGTTCGTGTGTCGGTTGGTTTAGAATCAATTGATGATATTAAAGCGGATTTGGCGCGTGGGTTTTAGGGTTTCAATCAGATCATTTAAATAACCCCATCTAACATCGTTGGTTAGATGGGAAAAGTCAAAATACTAAAAACATCATCTACTCAAAACGCCGAGGAATCATCATTTTACTTAAGCGACGACGTGTAAATTCAACCAATGCACGAAAGCCGAGTAAGAAAAATAAAATTAACGCATAAAGTAGTGGTTCGGCAAGATTGCCTTTGAGTTGCCAAAAATAATGAATGACGCCTGCAATTCCTGCGATGTAAATAAAACGGTGTAATTTCTTCCAATTTCTTCCTAACAATTTTTTTGACCAATTGGACGTCGTGATGCCAAGCAAAAATACAATGACATAAGTTACAATGCCAAACCAAATATAAGGACTTTCAAGAATGTCTGTCCAAATAAGTCCCCACATGAAATTATTATCGACAGCGATATACGTCAATAGATGTAACGTGGCATAAAAAAACGAATACAAACCAAATAATTTTCGATAATCCGACATTCCTCGCCAGTGCGTAATGGTTTGAATCGGAGTTATTGCAAGCGTGATACCCAGAAAACGCAAAGACCAATCTCCCAATCGAATATGCAGCGCTTGAATCGGGTTTGAGCCTAAATTATTGAAAATAATATCAAGCAGCAGTCCCAATAATGGCAATAAGCAAAGGGTGAAAATCAAAGACCAGCGATGATTTTTGCTTTGAATCATCGTTAAAAATGTTGTAAATTTTTCCATCATTAGAAGAAGTGCCGTAAGTCCATATCGCTGTATAACCCCGCTACTTGTGCACCGTAGCCGTTAAATAATTCGGTTTGACGTCGTGACGTGAAAAATCCGCTACCAAGTAGGCGCTCACTGTTTTGACTCCATCGTGGATGCGGAATGCTAGGATTAACATTTGCATAAAAACCGTATTCGTCAGGGGCGGATTTATTCCAACTGGTGAGTGGCGCTTTTTTCAATAGTTCAATTTTTACAATGGCTTTAGCGCTTTTAAAACCGTATTTCCATGGCACAATTAAACGCAGGGGAGCACCATTTTGTTTGGGTAAGGCATCGCCATACATGCCAACAGCTAAAATGGTGAGTGGATGCACTGCTTCGTCAATGCGTAAACCTTCTGTGTAGGGCCACTGCAAAATGGATTCATTGCGCAGATTAGGCATCACATCGGGCTGTTGAGCGGTAGTGAATTTCACGAAATTAGCAGACGATAGCGGCTTTGCCATGTTGAGTAAATTGACTAACGGAAATCCTACCCAAGGCACGACCATTGACCATGCTTCTACGCAACGAAAACGATAAATGCGTTCTTCAAGCGTTTGTTTGCGCAAAATATCTTCTAAATAAAATTTCCCTGCATTTTCCACTTCACCACTAATTTCAATTGACCACGGATCAATAGCAAGTGATTGAGCCAGTTTTGTAGAATCTTCTTTATTGAAGCTGAATTCGTAATAATTTGTGTATTCTTTGACCAATTTTTCTGGCGTTGGCGTGAGTGTTTTTGCTGACAGATCACTTTGCGCAAGGGTTGGCCATTTCGCTGAACTTTGCGCTAAAAGCGTTTGGCTATTCCCAACGAGCGTTGCGGCCATCATTGATTTAATTAGCGTGCGTCGCTCTTTAAATACTTTCTCATCCGTTATTTCATGACCGGGAATCGCTTTTGTGGTTTTTATAATCATCGCTAAAGTTCCTGAAATCGTAATATGATGATTTGATGTGCTATACGTTTATTATTTTTTGCCTTTTGGAATTAAACTACGTAATTTCATAAATTTACGCTCTGTTAGAAAGGCAAGGGAGAACAATTGCACAAAATTATCTGCTTCAATTAAATTTAGACCGATGTTAGCGGGCACTAATTCTTTTCGTGTGCCAAAAATACGATCCCAAAAGGAAAGCACAATGCCGTAGTTGCTATCGTGTTCTGCTCGTAGTGTAGAGTGATGAGTACGGTGTAGTGAGGGAGTAATGATAAATTTTGATATGGCTTCCTCATTTTTAATGGCGATATTGGCGTGGTGAAAAAAGATAAAAAATAATTCAATAATTTCAATCGACAAGACTAAATACGCATTGACGCCAATAATGACAACAAAGGCGCATTTATAGACAATTTCAAGTAATAGGTCGAATACATGGAATCGAAAGCCGGTAGAGACATTAAAACTTTTGTCACTGTGATGAATTTTATGGAAGCGCCATAATGCTTCATATTTATGGCTAAAATAGTGCCAAACGTAAATCGCTAAATCAAAGAAGGCAAACGCTAAAACCCATTTAATAGGTCCATCCGATAGCCCACTTAATACACCGTAAGTGGAAAACTGTTGCGCAACGAGAAATAATGAAGAGGCTCTAAGTGTCGTTAAGATGACATTATTAATAATAAATGCTGTGGTATTTGTCACAAAGGATTCTTTGTAGACTTTGGAAGAGAATGTACGAAAGGGCTTTTTTTTCTCAAGCATCAGCAAGAAAAAAAAGGCAAGAATCGCTAAACCGAAAAGCGCTTCATTAAAAATTAAGCCACCACTTTTGGCGACAATTTCTGTTTCATTCATAAAAGCTCACCTTTTTCTCAGACACAAAAAGTAACGTTAAAATAACGATTCTTTAGTTATTATTATTTGGATAACGCATCAATTAAGACGTTGAGCTCTTTGATTTCGTTATTTGCGGTAACTTGATCAGTAATATCGTATTGAACCCCAAGATAATAGATAACCCGATGTTTTTTATCAAATAGAGGGGTAATTTTTAAGCGATTGTGAAATAAGGTGCCGTCTTTTTTATAATTACGCAACGTCACTTCAATTGCTTCGTTATTTTCCATTGCTTGCGCAATTTGTTTCCGCGCTTCTTGATCTCGATCAGTGCCTTGTAAAAAACGGCAATTCAAACCGATAATATCTTCTTGGCCATAGCCGGTTAAACGCTCAAAGGCTTTATTTGCATAAACAATCGGAGCGTCTTCTAAATCAGGATCCGCTAAAGTAACGCCATTCACACATTCATCCAAAATAGCAGAAAGCACCTGTGGAATGAAACCACCACCATCTTTTTCAACAATAAAAGGCATAATTAAAACTCCAAAATAAAGGGATAAAATAACGACGTCGTGTTTTTATTTTTAGGAATATTCAACGTCGATGAGATTTTTAATATTTTCAACAGTGCTTTCCGCCCCATCTTCGATAGCATAGCGAATGAGTTTTTGAAACGGACGCATGAACATTTCGAGTTCAAGTAATTCAAAGCGAAAGGTTAAGCAAGTGCTTGTGTTTTCTTTTTCTTCAAGCAGATAACTTTGCCGATAAGGGGCGGTAAGGCCTTGGCAAATAAGATGTATGTGAGGTTGATAAGCGGTAATTTCAAAAACAGATTCAACATTTTCGCCATTGTCATTGCGAACTTGTTTTGCTTTTGCACCCACACATACGGTTTTGCTTTCAGGTTCAAATTCAACGACTTCAACAGCCCATTTCGTATAATTTTCAAAAAAATTATGACCAACGAAAGCATAAACATCTTCAATGGGCTTGTCGATTTCAATACTGGCTTCACCAGTGATGGAGTCGGATGAATCAAGTAGAAATTTAATCTGCATACTATTTCCTCCTAAATCTTATAACCAAGTTTATTACTCGGTTTTATAATTATAATGACATACTTAAATGCAAAGCAATAATATACTTGATTACTTAAAACATCTATCCAAATTTAAAAATGCTGAAAATTATTTTAAAGGGCGGTTTTTTGCATCTTTATTAAGATGACCAGCAAAGAGCAGAATCGTGTCAATAAAGCCCCAAATGACGCCATAACCATGTGTGAGAACGGTAAATGTGAGTTGAGCTAGTCCTAGCTTATAAAATCCCAAATAAAAACGATGCGCACCAATTGCCCCTAAGAAGAGGGCAAGAAGGGTTGCAATCCATCGTTTTTTAACACCTTCAACGGGCTTCATTGAATCGATGATGAGGTGCATATTGACCACCTCGCCGTCATTGACTTCAAACGTTACTTCATCACCTTGATCAGGTGGTACATCGGATTTCCAACTATGGTTATCGAATTCAAAATAATCGTCTTGGCTCTTTACAATACCGATATTTTTTTCATTGTCGTAAGATTCAATTTGGCCGATAAGCATGGTGGTTTCCTATTTTTTTATTTTTCTTGTTTTAATTGCGCAGTTAGGCGTTCGATTTTATCGTTTAAAGTTTGCGCATCCTGTACTAAATTAGTAAGTTGAGCATAAAACAGCTCAACTTCTGCGCTCGCTGGTAAATCGCGTGTTTCTTCTTGTAAAAATTCGAGCGTATTTTGTTTGAGTGTGGCGAGTGTTTCGTTGTGCCACGCTTGTCCTGCATGAAAAAGGGTTTCCAAAAACATATTAGATTTTATAGCCACGATGAACAGCAACGATGCCTTGTGTCATATTGAAATAATCGCAACGCTCAAGTCCTGCTTCTTGCATCATGGTTTTTAATTCATCTTGCTTTGGGTGCATACGAATGGATTCGGCTAAATAACGATAACTCTCTTCGTCATTTGCAACA
>ERZ1034361.1936-NODE-1936-length-10252-cov-8.148796_pt1 | contig 10252 bp, 6 predicted proteins | sample MGYA00520617_ERZ1034361 | MGnify/ENA primary metagenome ERZ1034361 (study PRJEB33736, sample SAMEA104284507) | Azolla filiculoides | biome: Urban; feature: Water surface; material: Ditch water | place: Netherlands | collected 2015-10-28 | depth 0-0.1 m ... | reverse complement strand
AAACAAAACGCTGTTTTATCCGCGTAATAGTACCCTTCACTACGAATTTCCGAAAAAGTTTGGATGCCAATGGGTAACTTCTTTCTGTTCATAATTTAGCTTTGGCAATATGTTTAATGTTAGATTCTGTCCAAATAGACATTTTTATTCTGAATTGGTTTTAAAATAACCTAAAACACAAGCTTCATTTATCAAAGATATCGTCCACTTTTAATTGAATCATGGCTTTTTGCTCCTGAAAAAATGTTACATAAATCACTAAATTTTCCCGTCTAATCCCATTTGAAAATACTTATGAATTACCTTTTCTTGATTCTCTAGTAGCCAATCAATATCGGGTTGGTTATTCATTGCTTTGTGAATAGCCGTTGACATGGCTTTTCGATGAATATCAAACAAGACTCTATGATCCAAATTATCGTCAGTGGCAACGCTTGGATTGAGCCACACTGATACAATAATACCGAGATCATTGGCTTTTTCTTTAGGAATATCACCAGCGCGAACCGCATCCAATACACCGTTAGCAATCGCGGCCTGTACGGTTCCCATTAAAATATTGGTATAACGACTGTTTTTAACCGTGACTTTACTAGTCATTAACGTCACTGGTCTCACCTGAATATCCGTGTTCAATATAGCAAAGACTCGTGTATGACCACTCACTTGCCCAGCCGTCATTGTGGCAATGGCCGTACCTACAGGCCCATCTAATTCACCAATAATCACTTCTGGCTCAGCAGCCGTTCCAGCAGGTCCACCTGCAATTAAGGCTTCGCCTGTACGCATAATAATTCGTTCGCTCATTGAAACTCTCTTAAACTAATATTTATAGTGATTTTGCGTTCAAAGAATGAAAAATTTATTAAAACAATTCTTCCCAGTCACACAAGTAAAACAACATGTTTAATTTGAACTGTTTTATCAAAATGGCGTTTATTTGAAGTAATAAGGTAATGTTTTCACAATTTCATTAACCGAAAAATTCTTTTCTTTAGCGTCATTTTATAATGAACGTTCCAATTCTGCATCTAACTTTTGTTAACATAAAAATATTTCTAATGTAAAAATCAACTTAAGATTCTGCATTAAGAGCCTTATTCAAATGTTTAAGACACGATTTAAGAACCCTGATTGCTTCAGGTTGAGGCAAAGGATCGATATCTAACAAAACTTGTTGTATAAACGATGAAATATCCTCTCGGGGCATTAATTCGAGTTTATCATCAATATTTCCATTAATTTCACCAACTTCTTCAGAAGTATTTGATAGACTAATTAACAATTTTTTTTCAAATTTAATTTTTGTCTTAATGTCAGATACGGATAAATTTTTATTGAGTGCATATTCATAAATTTTATCTGCAACATCCTCGTTGATAGGAGCGCTAATTTCATAGCACGCTGTCAATGAGATTCCAGTTCTATCCTTCCCTTTAAAATATCTGGCAAAATTCATATAACGATTCCTAATTTGATTTCCGTCCCCGCATAATGAGGGGACAGTTTGAATCCAATCACCAAATTCGTTATTAGAAAGAAATCTGCTCCTTGCTTCTAATAAAATCAAACCTTTCATAAGCTGAGCTTGTTGATCAATGTCCTCATATCTTTCTGCTAATTCATCTAAATTTAGATATGTTAAATCAGTTGGATTTTCTATATATTCAACGGGTGTAATTTCACCACGTTCTTTTATTTTGTTGGGTCTTGCTAAAGCCATTGAAATATTCCCGTCATTAAATTTTCAAATTCAGTCGCAGCCTGTGTATTATTTGATTCTGTAATTCCTTTTCCTTCTACCACAATATCGATCCATACCTTTCGAGCTACAATATTGTTATCCGCTAACTTAAAGCTAGGTTCGTTTTTTATTAACTCTAAAACCATTTCTCTAGCTTCCTTTGTATCCTTTACTTGAGGATTAGAATGACATCCTGTCATAACAATTAATACATTTAATTTTGGATTAATCGCCAGTGCATCGACGCAACTATTAAGCGTTGTTTCAAGAGTAATTAACGATAATGAAGAAGGTAACACAGGTACTATCGCTAAATCAGTTACTGTTAAAGCGCTCCTTCCACTAGCATCGGCATGACCAGCACAATCGGCAACAACATAGTTATAATTTTTCGCTAATTCTAATAAGTCCCTTGCTATGTATTTACCTGTTTTCTGAAAATTTGGAATATGAATTAAATTTTCATTATCTTGACGATAATCTAACCATGCTGATGCAGATCCTTGCATAACGTCTAAATCTGCAAATACCACGCTTTTATTTTTATTTGCTAGGTAAATAGCGGTGCTAATTGCAACTGATGTCTTTGTTGAACTTTTAGTTGAGTATAACGTAATGATCATGCAACATAGATCCTTGTAAATCTTATAATAAGTACACTGTATTTTTATTATTCTGTCATGTCAATATTTCTATTAGTTACAATTTTTTTTAATTTTATTAATTACTTGTTTTTTTTTAAATAGAAATTTTTTGAATATTTTAGATGTATTTTTTTGATTAAAAATTCTTTTTTTTTTTTCTTTTTTTCTTTTTTTCTTTTTTAGGAGATAAAAATTTTTTTTAAATTCAAATGCTTAAACATGTATATGTCATGTGATTGAGGGTTGGAAAAATATCAATATGTCATGTGATTGAGGGTCATTTTTCTATTGATATGTCATGTGATTGAGGGTGAAATAATTTAAAAATTCGGGAATAAAATATGCGATTTATATCCGAATATATTTGTAAAAAATACGTTAAAATGACAATCGGGGAAAAAATTTTCATGTCTAGGAAATAAATCGTGAGCAATTCAAAACTTATTGTCGTCAAACATAACAGCATTATTGAAGCGGGCTACGAGCTGAGTGTTTTTGAACATAGAGTACTTTTAGTGTGTATAGCGCAAATAGATTCAATGAAGGCTTTATCTGTTAATGATGAGTTTGAAGTTTCAGCTACAGATATTGCCGATCTTGTTAATACAAAAAGTCATGCTGTATACGATTATCTTGATGAATCAGTTAAACGATTAGCTGAACGATGGTTGATAATTGAAACACCTAATGAAAAAATAAAGCAGTCAAAAATTCGTTGGATTAGTCAAATCGATTATTTGAATCAAGCAGGGATAATTAGATTGACATTTTCTAAAGGTATTCTTCCCTATCTATCTGAACTTAGAAGAGATTTTACGAAGTATCGATTATCAAATGTTATGAATTTTAAATCCATGTACAGTAGCAGAATTTACGAAATCTTGGCTAGGTGGGGCGGCGGTGAAAAAGTATTAGAAGTATCTTGGCTTAAGGAAAAGCTACAGTTAACAGATAAGTACGTTAGAATTGCGAGTTTTAAACATGACGTTATTGATATCGCAATAAAAGAAATAAACTCTTATTCAAATATGAGCGTTAGATATGAGCAAATAAAACAAGGAAGAAATGTTATTGCATTTAAATTTATTTACGTTATATCTCCAAGTAAAAAACAAAGCCAACAACAACAAAAATATTCATCGTTTTTAAATGCTAAAGAAGATAATGACAACCTTGAGAACTTAGAGTCATCAAAAGAAAAGACAAAACAAAAAAAGAATGTTGGACAATTCAACAACAATCAGTTGAAAAACGATGTTGATAACATTGAATACTTTGCAGATATGCGTAAAAAGTATGGAGATGCAGTAACAAATGCTATTCCGGATCATATAATCGAATTATTAAAGTCTCAGGAACGATGGTGATGGACGTACGCACACTACACTACCTAAAGACTCCTTAGCACTGGATATGGTAAAAAACTCATCCCAGCCAAAGCTTGGGATGTTAAAGCTGTAAATAGTGCAGGCAGTGCATGAAGTGCAGGCAAATTATCTTTGATTGGCTTACGTCAATTGCACAGTGCATGATATTAAGTGCAGGTATAACTATGGCCTAAGCCTTGTATTTACTAGCGTTTAAGCTAATAGTGCATGCAGTGCAGGTAAATCTATATTATTGCAATACGTGTCATTTACGCTGCATTAAATTATAAAGTGCATGGAGTGCAGGCAGTGCAGGTATTTTTATTAAATACTTTGCCCTAGACTTTGTAACAAGTGTAATTGCATTACATTACATTACAGATTACACATTCTTCTCAAATTATGAAATGTAACGAGTGTAATTGCATTACATTACATTACAGATTACACATTCTTCTCAAATTATGAAATGTAACGAGTGTAATAGCATTACATTACATTACACTCTACGAACAACTGAGCTCACAGCAAAAAATCTTCTATGACTAAAGATTTCACACCACTGAGAAGGAGGGAGAATTCAGCTGTGCTATCTGCATTCGTGCTTGCATAAAGCATGCTGGTTTTAGCATCAAAACGTAATTGAGCTGTTGCATTAGCACTAAATGCTGCATTACCTATGAAGCTAAAGGCTTGCTTACCTACTAATAAGGCATTGGCATCTATTTGTGTTAGATCAATTTTGTCATTTTGCCCATGCTTGAAATCCGTAATAGTGTCATTCTGTTTAGCTAATGCAGAACTTTCGCTTATTTTATTGAACTTGAAGACATCAGCCCCCACTCCTCCTGTTAACGTGTCTTTACCTAGTCCTCCAATTAATGTGTCATTTCCTGCTAAACCGGATAATTTATCCGCATTGTCAGTTCCAATCAGAAAATCATTATTGGTAGAAGGTGTAAAGTTTAATAAGGTGTCAATAGAGATAACATTACTGTCAATAACTTCTTTTGTTCCACCTAAATCTGTATAACTGGCTTGAGCGCTGATTTTTTTCCCTGCATCTTCAATGCTGAGTGTATAACTATCTTGATTAGCACCCGATATTTTCACCCCGTCTCTTAACCAAGTATAATTTATCGTTCCTAGACCATCTGCATCTTGCAGCGTATTGGATATTGTTAAAATATCTGTAGGTGCTGTTTGACCTGAAATATTTAATGAACCACTAGGTGAATCGTTGCTATTTGAAATGCTAATCGTATCTGAACTCGTAATACTCTCAGATGAACCCGAGATATCAGTATAACTTGCTTTGACGCTTATTTTTTTACCTACATCTTCTTGGGATAGGATGTAAGTTGATTGCTTAGAATTAGGAATAATGACGCCATTGCGTAGCCATGTGTAACTTATTTCTGCAATACCATCAAGATCAATTAATGTATTACTTGCTGTTAATGTCTGATTTTGAGTTGTTACTCCTGATATTGTGACGTTACCTGTAGGTAAATCATTCACATTAGATACTTTGGTGGTAGGTAAGCTGGTCAAACTTTCTTGTGCTCCGAGTGCATCGATATAACTTGCTTTGACACTAATTGTATTTCCCACATCGGTTTGAGTGAGCGTATAGTTTATCTGCGTTTGATTAGGGATAATTGCTCCATTGCGTAGCCATTGATAGCTTATTACCCCCATTCCATCTAAATCAGCAATATCATTAGATGCCGTGAGCGTTTTATTTTGCTCAGTAGAACCTGAAATAGATACATTACCAGTAGGTAAATCGTTGCTATTGGATACCATCACGCCTGTACTGCTAACAGTTTCCTCTTTATTTAAACCATCTACATAACTAGCAGTAACACTTATGGTTTTTCCCACATCCGTTTGCGTTAAAGCATAAAAGGATTTGTTGGCATTTGAGATGATTTGCCCATTACTAAACCATTGGTATGTAATCGAACCTAAGCCATTACCATCAGCAATATTATTACTGGCTACGAGGGTTTGATTTTGTTGTGCAACACCTAATAAAGTGACTTCACCTGTGGGGAGTGTATTGATTGTTGGTAGTTGAGGTGATGAAACAGAAAGACTGTAAGGTGACGTTGCAGTTGAGGTAATTCTTGAGATAACTTGCGCGGGTGTCCAATCTGGATGCTGCTGGAATAAAAGAACAGCAAGACCACTCACATAAGGCGTAGCAGAAGAGGTGCCTCCGTCTTCATAATACGCATAGCTGTTATTTAACTGCACTTGCCAGCCACTAGAAGGTGCTACCACATAGGGTACATCAACGCTACCGAGTTTATTTGAACTACTAAACAAATTATAGCCGTCCATATTCCAATTACCCACCACAATGAAATTGTTTAACCCAATCCAAGCAAACGCCGGTATTCCTAGTGAATCTTTGAAATCATTCCCTGCTGCAACAGCGATTAAAACATTATGATCTTGTGCATATTTAGCGGCAGAATAGAGTTCATCGCTTTTGTATGCACCTGCATTACCTTGTGAAATACTGATAACTTTAGCGCCATGATCAACAGCATAAAGAATACTCTTTGCAATTGTTGAATCTGTCGCACCAAAACCATCATCTTTCTGATTTTTAATATTTAAAATGCTCGCTGCAGGGGCTACCCCAATTGTATCGTATAGACTTCCTTCTACTTTTAAGGTGGCTGAACCCGCTATAATGCCAGCAATGCCAGTTTCATGGGGATGGGTACCTGCTATGGGGTTTGAATCATTATTACCAAAGTCATAGCCTCCTACAATACGTCCGCTGAACTCAATGTTATTGGAATCGATTCCTGTACCTATGACGGCAACAGTGACTCCCTTCCCATCGTAGCCTTGTTTCCAGAGATTGTAGTCATTAATGTATTTTAACGAAGCTGAATTGTCATAAGAAGAAATTCTACTCCCAGTGAAAGGGGCTTCACTGTAAGGAACATCGAGCGCTTTTGCTACATTGATAATGCCATAGCCAAAAGTTTGATGAACAAATTCATTTGCGCTAAAGAATGTTTTTGGCACCGTGAGATTAGCATCGTCAAAAGTGAATTCAATGCTTGTTTTACTTAACGTTATTTGATCCGTATCGCCATAAAACTCTGCAACAAAGTTTCCATCTAAATCTCGAATTCGCCAAGCATGACTCATTGAGGCACTTTGTCTAACAGTTGATCCACTGGCAGGCACTGTATCATAAGCTACCTCAACGCCATTTAGATCAATAAAGTAGAGTTTTATAGCGTAACTGAGTTCATTTGTAATCGATGTGAATCCTTGCCCTCCACCATTATATGATTTTAGTGTTAGATTCGGCGTATTTTGTGTGAATTTAATGATTGTCATGTTCAATAGTTCGAGAAAATAAATGCGTTCGTTATTATAGTGTTGTTGGACTAGTAAAAACATGCCTCAAATGGGGGGGTAATACCATTAAATCCAGCTAAATTAAGGGCTTCACACTTTGATAGAGATATACATGTATGGAAGTCCTGTTTTTTGAAATAGGATGAGAGAAAGAGAGGGAGATGAGACCAGTGAATTTATCATTATTTACTGAGGACATTTCCTCAAGGATGTTTTTATGGACGAGAGTTCAACCCCCAAAGGCTTACTTACCCGTATTGATCTAGCGAGTAATCAAGGATCATTTCGCAAAATATATCATTACAAAAACAATACATTACTTAAAATCAATAATGCGGGAATGAATGGCGAAAAAGTATGTCGAGTTGACAGCTTCACGCTAGCCACATTGTATGAGACTGTTAAATCACAAGATTGTGTCTTTGTGATGGGGTATCCCCAATCATTTTCAGCAGGACAATCCTTTAGACTCTTGAAACTCGAGGACTTTGCGTTTAAGTTTCCTGATCACAAGCAACCGCCTTTTATTGAGGAATTTCTGCTAACGCATTATGTCACACGTACAATCAATACGTTTGAGCAAAGTCCCCTTGTCGTCTTTGATTATGATGCGAGTTCAAATACACCAAGCCACTTACAGTTTACCCATCCCAATGAGCTCATGAGCTATCTGGCTCTTAATGTGCATGAAGATTTTGGCAAACTCAGTTATGTAGCCACGTATAGCTCATCAGCGGGTATCTATACGGCAAGTGGTCATCGATTAACAGATGTATCAAGATTTCATATTTATTTCTTTATTGAAAAACAAAAGGATATTCCTCGATTTAAACAATTAATAGAGGGGCATTTACTCATTAGTCATAGTTATTGGACTGAGAAAAATAAGAAGGGCAATGATTCTTCTAAATTATTGCTGGATTTGGGCGTGATCTCACCGGAAAGATTGGTGTATGAAACTCGCCCTGTATTCAACGATGGACTGAGTCAGAATAGACCAAATCCTATTTTTCATGAAGGTGAACTTGAGGCTTTTGATGTAAGCGCACTCAAAGAAGACTTTATCGTCGAGGACCTCAACACCATTGCGCGAGTCAACCATGTGCCGTTAGTTTCTAAAACACAGTCCCTTAGCTCACTGGTTGGCATTAAGCATGATTTTAAAACATTCAAATACGCAACACGTATCACGCTATGCGATGGGACAATCGTGTCGTGCGAAGAAGTTGAAGCACTATTGGAAACAAAGCGTAATGTGTCTTGTTATTCACCGTTTAGAGATGAAAATAATCCAAGTTGTTTTATTTCTAAAAATTACCAAAAGGTGATCTATTTGCATGATATGGGCGTGAAAACGACCTACTTTGTATGTGATAGACCCGAAGTGAACTATACGTTAACGCAATCTTTACCCAAGAAACTATTTCCTGAACTCAAGACATCAAACAATATTAAAGTACCGGTGGTTGTTAAAGAAAATATCGCCGTTATGCTTGAAAACTACGGGATTACTGTACGTTACAATCTCATGTCTAAAGAAAATGATATTGTCATTCCCACTGTTTCAGTTAGCTTAGATAATAAAAGTAATGTCAGTTTTTCGAAAATTCAAGAATTATGTACACGCAATAGTTTAAAAATTACGCCAGAGAGACTAAGCAGTATATTACTTGAAATTGGAGATGAACATCGCTATCACCCTGTTCAAGAATGGATAGCTGAAACTCAATGGGATGGGGTAGATAGATACGAGGCATTTTGTGAAACACTCAATGTTGTGCCTTCACATGAGCAGTTTAAAGAAATTGTGCTATTGAAAGTACTACAAGCGATTGTAGCGGCTGCTTTTGAAGAGCAAGGCATTAAGTTTGAGTATTTACTGACGCTCTCTGGTGCGCAGGGAATTGGTAAAACGTCTTGGATTAAACGTTTACTCCCTCAAGGCATGGTGCTTGATGGTATGTCACTGGATTTAGCACAAAAAGATTCCGTTAAAATGGCGGTTTCTTACGCGGTGACAGAACTCGGTGAAGTAGAGTCAACGTTTAGAAAATCCAGTAACTCAGACTTAAAAGCCTTTTTATCTCGCCAATTTGATGAGATACGGATGCCTTATGCGGCTAAAACGAGTAAATTTGGCCGCAGAACCGTGTTCATGGCCAGTGTTAACTTTCAGCGTTTCTTAACGGATATGTCGGGTAATAGACGCTACTGGGTACTTGATACACTCTCAGTGGACTATGAACACGACATCGATATGCAACAGCTTTTTGCTCAAGTCTATGCTATGCACTATCTCAATGGCGATCCGCTATATTTAAGTGCAGACGAAACGGCTTTGCAATCAGAGCTAGTTAGTCAGAATGAAGTCGTAGAACCGTTGCTTGAGAAACTGCTCACGATGTTTAATGTTGAATACGATGGCGAGAATGAATCACTGGGATGTTATATGACGGTGACGGAAATATTAGAAGCCATGGGCTGTGCTACTAATAAGTCGGATGCAACGAAACTCGGCAATTTGCTCAAGAAGTATTCGCTCAAGAACCAAAAGCGTAGCGGTTACGTGAAATACCTTATGGTTAGGCGTTGTGCTAGTGCTGATCTAGGTCAGAATCTGCTAGGGCATAGTGGACCTAGTGGACTAGGACCTATGTTTCCCTAACTTCCCCTTTTTATTTAAATCTTAACGTTAGTATTAAAAAAAAGGTCCACTAGGTCCCACCTCCACTCTCTCAATCTCAAATCTTCTCTAGCTCTGACCGCAGGCAACGGTTAGGGCTTTTTTTTAACAATCATCGCTTTTAGCAAAGCATAATCACTAAGTCTTAATCCTCGTTCAAAACATCGACGGTTTCTCAGCACAAAGACTAACTACTTATTATATCTCAGCAAAATAGTGACATGGATTTAGGCGTAGCAATCATCCTAAACAATAACATTTATGTAAAGATGATCAACGCATTATTTACCTTACCCTCTCTCTTAATAGCTCTGTTTTTTCAATCATTTCATAGAGATATTATCCATCATAACGGCAACTTCCTGCCTGTTATTACCTCGGAGCATTCCCCTATGCACACCAGCACCCTTACTTGGGACTG
>ERZ1034361.1934-NODE-1934-length-10256-cov-1.975047_pt1 | contig 10256 bp, 9 predicted proteins | sample MGYA00520617_ERZ1034361 | MGnify/ENA primary metagenome ERZ1034361 (study PRJEB33736, sample SAMEA104284507) | Azolla filiculoides | biome: Urban; feature: Water surface; material: Ditch water | place: Netherlands | collected 2015-10-28 | depth 0-0.1 m ... | reverse complement strand
TTTGAATCGATCACATTTCATTACCCGTCCCGCCCGGCGATGGCCGCGCTGGCCGACTTCACCCTGCACGTGGCCCCCGGCGAGACAGTGGCACTGGTCGGAACCAGCGGCGCGGGCAAGAGCACGGTGTTCCAGTTGTTGCTGCGTTTTTACGATGCGCAAAGCGGCCACATCGTGCTGGACGGTGTGAACACGCGCGACATGTCTCTGCAGGCGCTACGCCAGCGCGTGGGCATAGTGCCGCAGGATGCGGTGATCTTCTCCACCTCGGCGCTGGAAAACATCCGCTATGGTCGGCCGGACGCCAGTGATGCCGAGGTGCGCATTGCCGCCACCGCCGCCTTTGCCGACACCTTTATCAGCGCACTGCCGCAGGGCTATGACACCTTTCTGGGCGAGCGCGGTGTGCGCCTCTCGGGCGGGCAACGCCAACGCATTGCGATTGCGCGCGCCATGCTGAAGAACCCGCCGCTGCTGCTGCTGGACGAGGCCACCAGCGCGCTGGACGCAGAAAGCGAACGCGTGGTGCAGGAGGCCCTGGAATCTGCCATGCGTGACCGTACGACGCTGGTGATTGCGCACCGCCTGGCCACGGTGCAGAAGGCTGACCTGATCGTGGTGCTGGACCACGGGCGTCTGGTGGAGCAAGGCACCCATGCCGAACTGGTGGCACAGGGTGGCGTGTACGCCGGTCTGGCGGCCCTGCAGTTCAACGCCTGACCCGCAAGGCCGGGCGTCAGCCGCTGCGCAATAGTCAGTACCGGGTCGGGATGTCCCTGGCGTCCTGACAGTCTGCACCCCAGACCTGAACCTGGTCTTTGCCCGCGTGCTTGGCACGGTACATGGCGGCGTCAGCAAAGCGCATCAGAGCGTCGACGTTGTCGGCATGCAGGGGAAAGTGGGCAATGCCGATGCTGGCCGATATCCGCGCTTGGCCTTGGGGAAGGTCGTACGGTTGGCGCAGCGCTGCAACCAGTTCCGTGGCCAAACGCAGGGCACTGTCGGTGCTGCTGACATCGGTCATGATCACCGCGAACTCATCGCCGCCTATGCGTGCGGCCGTGTCGCTGTCGCGCAGTCGGCTCAGCAGGCGCTGGGCTACCTCCTGCAACGTGGCGTCACCCGCCGCATGGCCCAGGCGGTCATTGACGGACTTGAACCCATCCAGATCAATCCAGAACAGAGCAGCACCGATGTCCAGACGCTTGGCCAGCATCAGGGCCTGGGCGCAACGGTCCATAAACAAATTGCGGTTGGGCAGTCCGGTCAGCATGTCGGTGTGGGCCATGCCCCACAGTTGCTCTGCCTGTTGGTGCTGCAAGGTCGAGTCCACCAGGACCATGATGGTGCGGGCAGCCAATTCGTCGGTATGGTGGAACTTGATCCAATAGGCGACGCACCAGAGCTTGTTGTGCTGCAGGCGGAATTCCAGGGTTTGCACGGCGTCCAGGGGCCGACTGTCGCTCCACACCTGTTGCACCTGTTGCTGGTGATCCGGGTGTACAAAGTCCATCAGGGACAAGCCCTGTGCCTGTTCCGGCGTGCACTCCATCAATGCGCTGCCATTGGCGTTGAGGTAGCAGCAACGGTCACCCTCGTCCAACTCCATGACCCCCACCGGCACGGCCGCCAGCAGCACACGCAAATGCTGCTCTTTCACCGCGAGCACGGCATTGCTGCGATGCATTTCCTCGGTCCGCTGCGCCACCTCGGTCAACAGTTCGCGGTTGTAGCGCAGCAGCAGCTCCTTGACCTTGACCGCGTCGCTGATGTCGGTCGCCGTGCCGCGAAACCCGGCAAATTCACCGGTCACATCCCAGAGCGGAATCCCGGTTACGCGCAACCACAGTGTGGCATCGGCACGGGTTTGAATGGCAATTTCCAAATGGCTGAAGGCTTGCTGGCCTTTGCTGGCTAGCTCCAGCGCGGCCAGACTGGGTTGCGAACCCGGCGCCAACACGGAACGCCAGGTACCGCCCGGTGTGTGTGTCATTTGTCCGGCCAATCGGCCACCAAGGGTCAGCACACCGGCACGCGTGGTCTCCCACAACAAGTCGTTGGAAATACTGGAGAAATCCTGCTGGCGCAGCATGACGCGATCCAGAGCCTCCGCCGTGCCGCCCAGCCACAAGCCCACCAATGCAATGGCCACCATCACCAACTGGTATTGCATCGCCGCCTCCTGCTGCCCCAGCAGGACCACCATGAGTACCAGGCCACCGTCCAACAGCACGATGGCCAACAGGGTGCCACGCAGTTTGAAGCGCAGTGCCACCAGTACCAGCGGCAGCAGCAGGAACAGGGTGATGAGCGGTGATTGCCGGGTGAAGCCCAGCAAGCGCGGCAGTCCCATGACCAGCGCCAATGCCACCAACACAATCAGGGTCACAAGCCAGTGGTCTGCAGACTGTCCGTCGCCTTGGGAGACCTTGCGCACTTGAGACCATGTTCCCTGCAGGACAAAATGGCGCAGGCGCGGCCAGACCAGCACCAGCAATAGTGGCGAGAGGGTTATGACGCCAATGAAGTCGCCGATCAGCCAAGTGCCAAATACCGGCTTCCACTGCCCTGGTGTCAACACTCCCTGGTAAACCAAACCCGCACAGCCCGCGGCTGCCGCCAGCGCACTGGCACAAAGCGCCGCAGCGACAAACAGCATGCTGTGTGCCGGGCGTGTGAAGTCGACAGGACCACGCAAACGCCAGCGCAGCGGTAAAACCACCACAGCGTAGGCGCTCGTAAAAGCCAGCAGGTTGAAGAGGGTGTTCTGGAGTTGCACAGGCGAGGCCATATCTGCCGGGCTACCTTTGAAAGCCAGATTCAGCAGCAGAAACACCAGCTGGGCGGCCAGATCCAGCCACACGCCAAGCCAGCCCAGAAGCAGCAAACAGGTGAAGCGCAGCCCACCGGGCAGATACCACAGACTGGCCACGCCCAGCATGTCCAGCAGACCGGCTGCATGCCAGGTGGCAATCCACACCAGAATATAGGCCATCGCCATCCACAAGAATCGGCGCCGCACAGCGGGTATGGAAGAACTGGTGGAGATGGGTGAGGTCATGGCAAAGTGCACTTGAGCACACATTACAAGAACTATTGCGGTGCTTGGCTATCCCCCGCTTGGGTGATTTGCTGCAAGTTGTGTTAACCAGTGTTTGTCTGGCCCAAATAGTGCTGCGAGATGGTTGCTGTGTTCATCCTTTTCACCACAGATTGCAGGGCACAAGCTCCCTTGAATTCCCAGGGTTACGCCCGTACACTTGAACCTGAAAATACATCCACTTCTGGAGCCGTTCATGGAACCTGTCAATGCCGGAACAACCCAACCGGTCAAAGCGCCTGAAGCCACCAAGCGCGTAGCCCAGCAGTCCAAACCCCAAGACAAGCCGGAGGCAGTTGCCGCCACAAAGCCCCCCGAGCAAGCACCCCGTCCCACCACCAATACCCGTGGCGAAGCCTTGGGCAGATTGCTTAACGTGAGCGCCTGACCGCGGCGTCCCACGCACGCCTGCTTACACCATGGGCGCCATCGCCGCCACCAACGCCAGCACACCGCTGAATCCGGTGGCACCGAGCCGCAGCCGGCTGGAGCAGGCGCGCCGACAAGCCGATCAGGCGGAGGCCAGTGCCAGGCAATTGCGCGCGGTGGCCGACCAGGCCGAACAGGAGGCAGCGCAAAGCGAGTCCAAGGTTAGCCAGCTGAGCGCACAGGTGGCGCAGGAGTCCAGGGCCGCGCAGTCGGCACCGTCTGACAGCACGTATTCAGCGCAGGTCAAACCCGGTGCGTCGCCACAGACCAAGCAGGTGCAAGACTTTTTGGTCAGGATCTCTGCAGTGGCCCTCAACCAGTTTTCGTTTCCCGACAATCCCCTGAAGTCCGGGGCCAAGAACCCGCCGGTAGTTAATGCGCAAGGGCAAAGCACCGGACGCATCGTGAATTTGTCGGCCTAGCCGATGGCGTGGTGCAGCGCCCGGAGCCATAACTATCTTGCATAGTTAACGCCTAATCTGGCCTTAGACAGGGGCAGAACACAGGCATACAGTGCAGTCTTCTCGATCAACATCAAGAGACAATATGAATGCAAGAACATCCGCAAGCGCCCATCCCGGCGCAATATCCAACCCCTACGGGCACGCCCTGCCCTCATACCTGCAAGCCGACCATCTGGGCCCCTGGGGTGTCTATCTGCAGCAGGTAGACCGTGTCATTCCCCACCTCGGTCATCTGGCGCGCTGGGCTGAAACCCTCAAGCGCCCCAAGCGCGCACTGATTGTGGATGTGCCGATTGAGTTGGACAACGGCACCATCGCCCACTTTGAAGGCTACCGCGTGCAGCACAACACCTCGCGCGGTCCAGGCAAAGGGGGCGTGCGCTTTCACCAGGACGTGACGCTCTCGGAAGTGATGGCGCTCTCGGCCTGGATGTCGGTAAAGAATGCGGCAGTCAACGTGCCCTACGGCGGCGCCAAGGGCGGCATCCGCGTCGATCCCAAGACCTTGTCGCGCGGTGAACTGGAGCGCATGACGCGCCGTTACACCAGCGAGATCGGCATCATCATCGGCCCGACCAAGGATATTCCGGCGCCCGATGTAAACACCAACGAGCAGATCATGGCCTGGATGATGGACACCTATTCCATGAATGAGGGTGCCACCGCCACCGGCGTGGTGACCGGTAAACCGGTGGATCTGGGCGGCTCCTTGGGGCGCCGCGAGGCCACGGGCCGTGGCGTGTACACCGTGGGCGTGGAAGCGGCACAGCATATCGGTTTGGACATCTCGCAGGCGCGGTTGGCCGTGCAGGGCTTCGGCAATGTGGGCGGCATCGCAGCCAAACTGTTTGCTCAGGCGGGCGCGCGTGTGGTGGCGGTGCAGGACCACGGCGGCTCGATTTACCAGGAGTCCGGTCTGGATGTGCCCGCTTTGCTGGCGCATGTGGCGGAACACGGCAGCGTGGCCGGTTTTGCCAAGGCCGAAGTACTGGCCAATGACGCATTCTGGGAGGTGGACTGCGACATCCTGATTCCGGCGGCGCTGGAGCAACAAATCAACGCGGGCAACGCCGGGCGCATCAAGGCGCGCATGGTGATTGAGGGCGCCAACGGACCTACCACTCCGGAAGCAGACGACATCCTGATGGAGCGCAATATTCTGGTGCTGCCGGACGTGATTGCCAATGCCGGCGGTGTGACGGTGAGCTACTTCGAATGGGTGCAGGACTTCTCGAGCTTTTTCTGGACCGAGGACGAGATCAATGCCCGCCTGGTGCGCATCATGAAAGACGCCTTTGCCGGCGTCTGGTCGGTAGCCCAGGACAAGAAAGTCAGCCTACGCACTGCCACCTTCATCGTCGCCTGTACGCGTATCTTGCGGGCGCGTGAACTGCGCGGCCTCTACCCCTGATAGTCACGGGTTGAACCCGTAGCCCTGCGGTTTCTACTGCAGGGTTTCCTTGAGTGCGGGCGGCAGCAGCATGGGCAGCACCTCTATGCCTTCATCGAGCAGCGCACGGGCCTCGTCCACGGTGGTCTTGCCCCGGATGGCGCGCTCTTCGGTCTCGCCATAGTGCATCTTGCGTGCCTCGTCCGCAAAACGCTCACCGACGTCATCGGTGTTGGCCACCATGCGTCGCGCCAGTTCCAGCCAGGCAACTGTGCTTGCCTTGTCCGGCATTGACGGCGCAGCAGGCACTGCGACTTCGGCATCTTTTTCCTGGCGGCTGGTAGACAAATTCAGGCGCGGCGCGCTGAGCAATTTGTGTACGGCGGCATCCCCACACACGGGGCACTGCACCATGGAGCGCGCCAACTGGGTGACAAAATCATCCTCCGAGCCAAACCAACCCTCAAAGCTGTGGCCTAGCGCGCATTGCAGATCCAGCACTTTCATGGGGCGAGTTTCATCGAACAGCCAGGTTTTCGCTGCGCTGCCACTCCAGTGCCCATGCGCCACTGAGCGTGTTCTGAAGCCACAAGGCTCCAGCCAGCGTCTTGGCATCGGTTACCTTGCCTTGCATGCACCATTGCAACAGTTCTTCCGGGGATGCAGTAAACACCTCCAGAAATTCACCTGCATCCAGGTGTTGCTGACCTGCCGTCAGACCCCGTGCAAACCAGACATCAATGAATTCGGTGGAATAGGAAATCACCGGGTGCATGAGGCCGGCGCGCGCCCACTCAGATGCGGTGTAGCCGGTTTCCTCCAGCAGTTCGCGCTGGGCACAGCGTGCGACTGATTCGCCAGCGTCCAACTTGCCGGCGGGAAATTCAATCATCACCTGGCCGATGGGATAGCGGTATTGGCGCTCCAGCACCACACGCCAAAGCCCCTGCGCATCCTGCAGTAGTGGAATGACCATTACCGCACCGGGATGCACCACATACTCACGGGATGACTCGCTGCCATCAGGCAAGGTCACCGCATCACGAAAGGCGTGCAGGAATTTTCCCTTGAAGAGCTCTTGCGATGACTTGCGGGTCTCTACCAGGTGGGCGAATGCGGGCGTGGTCAAGAACGGATTCCTTGTTTGAATGAAAAACGGGCTGCAATCAGATTGCAGCCCGGATGTGGCGAATGGAAGCGCCGAGTGGCTCAGGTGCCCAGCATCTGCAAAACAGACCGGGCGCACAGGGCCATCAGGCCGCCGGGCATCAGACCCAGCAAGACAATCAAGGCACCATTGAGGCACAAGACCACACGCACGTCGGTGCCGGCCACCACATTGCTGGCGGTGATAGGCGCATCGAAGTACATGACCTTGACCACACGCAGGTAGTAGAAGGCGCCAATCAGCGACATCATCACTGCGAACACCGACAGGTACAGGTAGGCCTGGTTGCCGGTGGCGATCAACGCTTGCAGCACCGACAGCTTGGCGTAAAAACCGGCCAAAGGCGGAATACCAGCCAGCGAGAACATGGCGATGGCCATGATGCCGGCATACAAGGGGCTGCGCTGGTTCAGACCGGCAAAGTCGGAGATCTCTTCGCTCTCGAAACCTTCGCGGGACAGCAACAGCAACACGCCGAAAGCGGCTAGCGTGGTCAACACGTAGGTGATGACATAGAACATGGACGAACTGTAGGCATTGGCAGCGTGCAGGGTATTGCCATTCACCACACCCGACATCAGACCCAGCAGCACAAAGCCCATTTGCGAGATCGTGGAGAAGGCCAGCATGCGTTTGACATTGGTCTGCATGATGGCCGCCAGGTTACCCAGCAGCAGCGAGCCAACGGACAGCACCAGCAGCATTTGCTGCCAATCGATAGCCAGTGGCAACATGCCCTCCACCAGCAGACGCATGGTCATGCCAAAGGCGGCCAGCTTGGGGGCGCCGCCAATCATCAAGGTAATGGCTGTGGGTGCGCCCTGATAGACGTCCGGAATCCACATGTGGAAGGGCACCACACCCAGCTTGAAGGCCAGACCGCAGGCAATAAACACCAGACCAAATATCAGCACCTGGTGCTGTACGTGACCGGAGGCGATCGCTTTGAACACCTGCGTAATGTCGAGCGAACCGGTTGCACCGTACAACATGGACATGCCGTAGAGCAGGAAGCCTGAGGCCATGGCGCCCAGCACAAAGTACTTGATAGCGGCTTCCGTGGCGGCCACATCGTCACGGCGCAGGGCGACCAGGGCGTAGCTGGACAGCGTCAACAGCTCAAGTCCCATATAGATCACCAGGAAGTTGTTGCCCGAGATCATGACGAACATGCCCAGCAGCGACATCAAGCTCAATGTGAACAACTCGCCACCGCGCAGCATGTCGCGTTGTGCGGCATAGGGCCGACCGTAAACCAGCGTGATCATGACGGCAACGGTGGCGAAGCACTTGAGCCAGTTGCCCATGGAGTCACTGACCACCATATTGCCAAAGCCGTAATAGGTCGCACCGCCGGATGCATACAGAGCTTCGAGCACAGCAACGACGGCCAGAGTCAATAGCGTCAGGCCGTAGGTGGCGCCGCGCAAAGGGGTCTTGACGCCCAAGTCGAAGATGGCGATCACACAGGCCATCCCGAACAACAACATCTCCGGATAGGCTGTGATCAAACTGATTTGGTCTAGCATCTTTTATCTCTCAATTCAATTTGATCGGTTCAAACGGGTAACTTGGAAATAGCAATTTGCTTGAGCAATTGCGTGACCGAGGTGTCCATCACGTCCGTGAACAGTTTGGGATAGATACCCATGTACAACACCGCAATCGCCAGGAGCGCCATCACCAGAAACTCACGGGCATTGATATCCACCAGATCCTTGACGTGGTGGTTGGCAACGGGGCCCAGGTAAACGCGCTTGAACATCCACAAGGTGTAGGCCGCGCCAAAGATCAAGGCACTGGCAGCGGCGAAACCGATCCAGAAGTTGTACTTCACGGCACCCAGAATCACCATCCATTCACCCACGAAGCCGGCAGTACCGGGCAGGCCGCAATTGGCCATGGAGAACAGCAGGGCAAAGGCTGCGAATTTGGGCATGGTGTTAACCACGCCACCATAGCTGGCAATTTCGCGGGAGTGCACGCGGTCGTACAGCACGCCGATGGACAGGAACATGGCAGCCGAGACAAAACCGTGGGCAATCATTTGCACAATGCCGCCGGACACACCCAGATCGCTGAAGATAAAAAAGCCCAGGGTCACAAAGCCCATGTGCGCCACCGAAGAGTAGGCCACGAGTTTCTTCATGTCCTGCTGCACCATGGCTACCAGACCCACGTACACCACCGCAATCAGCGACAGCGTGATCATGACGCCGGCATATTCATGCGCCGCATCAGGTGCGATGGGCAACGAGAAACGCAGGAAACCATAGGCACCGAGCTTCAACATAATGGCTGCCAGAACAGCGGAGCCGCCGGTGGGCGCTTCCACGTGCACATCGGGCAACCAGGTGTGCACGGGCCACATAGGCACCTTGACCGCAAAGGCTGCCAGGAAGGCAAAGAAGATAAAGGCTTGGGCCTTGCCGCTCAGGGGCAATGCATACCAGACAGCCAGGTCAAAGCTTCCGCCCGACTGGGTGTACAGATAGATCAGCGCGATCAGCAACAGCAGTGAACCCATCAAGGTATACAGGAAGAACTTGAACGCAGCGTAAATCTTGTTCGGACCGCCCCAGATACCGATGATCAAATACATCGGAATCAATGTAGCTTCGAAGAACACATAAAACAGCATGCCATCCAGCGCGCTGAACACACCGATCATCAAGCCAGACAGAATCAGGAACGCACCCATGTACTGATTGACGCGCTCGGTGATCACTTCCCACGCCGAAATGACCACGACAACTGTAATGAACGCTGTCAGTGGAATCAACCACAAAGAGATCCCATCGACACCCAAGTGATACCGAACGTTGAAACGCTCGATCCAAAGCATGTTCTCAACAAACTGCATCGCTGCAGAATCGACAACAAACCCGGTATACAAAGGTACGGTGATCAGCAAGCTGACCACAGCACCGATCAGTGCAATCCAACGAACCACACCTGCCTGGTCATCACGCCCCAAGGCGAGCAACACTGCCCCGAACAGAATCGGGACCCAAATCGCAAGGCTCAACAAACCCATTTAATTGTTCTCCTTACTTGGCGAGCCAAACGAAATATGTGAGGAACAGGAACAAACCTGCCAGCATGACCAATGCATAGTGGTAGAGGTAGCCTGTCTGCATGAGCTTGACGCCTTTGGAAATCAAATTCACAAGCTTCCAGCTGGCGTTCACAACGCCACCTTCAATCAGCCCTTGATCACCCGCCTTCCAGAAACCGGTTCCCAATGCCCGTGCGCCGCGGGCCAGCACGTTTTCGTTGAACCAGTCCAGGTAGTACTTGTTCTCAAGCACGGTGTACAGCGGTTGCAACACACGCTTGAACGCAGCAGGCACAGCAGGGTTGATCATGTACATGTACCAAGCGACCACCACGCCAGACAGAGCCAACCAGAATGGCAAAGTACTGAAGGCATGCAAAGCCAACTCGGTCGGACCATGGATGACCTGCGCCAAGCCCGCCATGGCAGGATGAGCAGCGCCATTGACCGTGATCGCATCTTTGAGGAAGTCCCCAAACAACATGGGCATGACTGTCATGAACCCGATCACCACCGATGGAATGGCAAGCAACACCAGTGGAACGGTAACCACCCAAGGCGACTCATGGGGTTTTGCATCATGTCCATGATGGCCATGGTCGTCATGATGATCGTGATGTGCATCGGGGTTCTGGTCGTAGCGTTCT
>ERZ1034361.1932-NODE-1932-length-10263-cov-6.705478_pt1 | contig 10263 bp, 7 predicted proteins | sample MGYA00520617_ERZ1034361 | MGnify/ENA primary metagenome ERZ1034361 (study PRJEB33736, sample SAMEA104284507) | Azolla filiculoides | biome: Urban; feature: Water surface; material: Ditch water | place: Netherlands | collected 2015-10-28 | depth 0-0.1 m ... | reverse complement strand
TTGAGTTTTATTGGACAAGATACGTTATATGGTCGCTATTGGGGATGTCTTGAGGCTTACAGTGGATTACATTTTGAAACGTGTTATTACCAAGGCATTGAATATTGCATTAGAGAAGGATTAATGCGCTTTGATTCAGGTGCGCAGGGTGAGCATAAAATTTCAAGAGGATTTGAGCCCACTACCACATATTCCGCGCATTGGATTCAAGATCATTATTTTAAAACAGCAATTGATCGTTTTTTAGAAAGAGAAAAAGAAAGTGTTCAGCGCTATAAACTTGATGCGGAGAGTTATCTTCCCTTTAAGGAATAAGGAACCATTCGTTCTTGATTATCAATAATCACGCGATATGGGGTATTTCTAGTGCCGCTTCTTTTCAATGAACGTTATGAGGAGGATTTCATAAATTGAAACGGCACTAAAATTTCCTACTATCTCCGTGGGTTATAGTATCAAATTGGACTGTATTGAAAAGCAATATCATTATTTATTTTTTATGTAAAATAGGATTAATTAATAAATTCAATAAATTGCAAAATAATAACCAACTAAAATAGTTTGTAATTACTGTAAACATTCGCAATTAGTGCGCTTTTTTGAACGCATGGATGTCATTTTTTGAATCTATTGCAGTGGCGAATAATGTTACGCTAAAAAAGTTGTGCTAAAAAATATGGTGCGGCATGGTTGCAGTCATCCTGTTTGAGGATAATTGAAGATAAGCCCGAAAATGACGCGTTTCTCACGCCGTCACGTATTCATGATGAAAAGTTAATGGCACAAGAATAAAAATCGTTTATATTTTAACCCTTGGGTCGTTATTTTTTGATACGGTATAACAATAATTTTTCACGCATGGCAAGAAAACGTGTCCAATAAAGCCAAAGCCCCCTCATCCCTCATGACGTTAACGTAAATTAGATGCTAAACAAATCACTCTATTTAGTCTTTTTTGTTGCGCTTTTTCAGGCAGCAACGCTAAATGCACAACCAGTAGACCCTGCTGTTGAAGAAAAAGTACAAGCCTTACTTGCGCAAATGACCTTAGAAGAAAAGATTGGGCAAATGACTCAACTTGACGTAGGGGTTGTGACGGTAATGAATGGTCAAGATATTGATCAGCCCTTTGATATGGCTCGATTAGAAGAGGCCATTATCCATCATCATGTTGGTTCAATTTTAAATGCGCCGTCAACGCCAAACAATAAAGCGCAACCCATTGAGAAATGGCGCAGTATGACGCAAACCATTCGCACGATGGCGCAGCAAACACGTTTGAAAATTCCCGTTATTTACGGCATTGATGCAATTCATGGGGCAACTTATACCCAAAATTCCACACTCTTTCCTCAGGCCATTAATATGGCAGCAACATTTAATCAAGATTTATCGTTTAAAGAAGGTGAAATTGCCGCGCGTGAAGTGAAAGCATCTGGTATTGATTGGAATTTTTCCCCTGTAATGGATGTTGGTCGTCAACCTTTGTGGCCACGTTTATGGGAAACTTACGGTGAAGATATATATTTAGCGAGTACATTAGGAAGTGCTTTTATCAAAGGCCATCAAGGCGATGATCTGTCTGCAACTGATAAAGTGCCAACATGTTTAAAACATTATGTTGGGTACAGTTTTCCAGTGAATGGTAAAGATCGCACACCTGCTTTGATAGGGGAGCGAATGCTACGTGACGTTTTTTTACCGAGTTTTGAAGCAGGGATTAAAGCCGGTGCGCCAACCATTATGGTTAACTCCGCTGAAGTAGATGGTATTCCCGGTCATGCTAATTACCAGTATTTAACCACTATTTTACGCGATGAATTAGGCTTTACGGGGTTTACGGTATCGGATTGGGAAGATATTATTCGACTTTATTCGCGCGATAAAGTGGCTGCGTCACCGCGTGAAGCGGTAAAAATGGCAGTGATGGCGGGCGTTGACATGAGCATGGTGCCGTTCAATTTTTCATTTTACGATTTATTGCTCGATTTAGTACATAGTGGTGACGTACCCGTAAGTCGAATTGATGAAGCGGTTACGCGAATTTTGGGAGTGAAATACCAATCTGGTTTATTTGAGCGCACTGAGCCTGCAATTGTTGTAAAAGGAAATTTTGCAACCAAAGAAGCTGAATCCATAAACCGTCAAGCGGCGCAAGAATCCATTGTACTGGCTAAAAATGAAAAAAATTTTCTACCCCTTAGCAAAAAAGCCTCTATTTTAGTCACGGGGCCTACCGCGAATTTATTAAGTGTGATGAATGGGGGGTGGACATTAACGTGGCAGGGTGATGATGAAAGTTTATATCCCAAAGAGAAGTTAACGCTACTCAAAGCCATTGAGCAAAAAACAAGCGGTAAAGTCACGTATGTTGGTGGAAAACATTATCAAGATGAAATCAATATTGAGCAAGCCGTGAATGAAGCTCGAAAACATGATGTGGTGGTGCTTGCTTTAGGTGAAAAACCTTACACCGAAACCAGCGGTAATATTGATACGTTAACCTTACCGTTCGCCCAAATGCAATTAGCAAACGCGCTTTTTGCCACAGGAAAACCCATTGTTCTTGTCACATTTGGCGGGCGTCCACGCATTATTACTGAGATTGCGCAGCAAGCAAATGCGGTGGTTTTAGGTTTTCTGCCGGGCATGGAAGGTGGCGTTGCTATGGCGGATATTTTATTTGGTGACGTAAATCCAAGTGGAAAACTACCTATTTCATATCCACGCAACACTAATGATATCGTGCTTTACGATCACAAACCCATGGAGTCCTATGACCCCAACCAATACAATCCACTATACCCATTCGGGCACGGCCTTAGTTATAGTCACTTTGAAACGAGCAATTTAAGGCTAGATAAAACACAAATTCATAGTGGCGAGCCTATTGAAGTTAGTGTTGATGTCAAAAACGTTGGAAAAATGACGGGTAAAGAAACCGTACTGGTTTATCTCAATGATGTCGTTGCCTCGGTCACGCGGCCAACTAAACAGTTAAAAGCATTCGCTAAAGTCGAACTCACACCTAACGAAACCCAAACGCTACATTTTGAACTTTCTTCTGAGGCCATGTCATTTATTGGTGTGGATATGAAACGTCGAATTGAAGCGGGTGAGTTTAAAGTCATAGTTGGCAGTGAATCTGTAAATTTTAACGTTAACTAAAAGGCAAACATATGCAATCACACAACAATTTAGGTTCGTTGAGTATTTTAACGTCGCTATTTTTTATTTGGGGTTTTATCACGTGTTTAAATGACATTTTGATTCCACATTTAAAAGCGTTGTTTACACTTAATTATACGCAAGCAATGTTAATTCAGTTTTGCTTTTTTGGTGCTTATTTTATGATGTCGGTGCCTAGTGGTCGCTATGTTGATAAGATGGGGTATCAAAACGGCATTGTGACGGGTTTATTCATTGCTGTTTTTGGATGTTTATTGTTTTATCCAGCAGCGGACACGCATTCTTACGCCTTATTTCTTGGTGCGCTTTTTGTCTTAGCATCAGGCATTACATTATTGCAAGTATCGGCTAATCCTTATGTGGCGGCATTGGGTTCAGCGAAAACCGCCTCTAGTCGTTTAACGTTAACGCAAGCCTTTAATTCATTGGGGACGACGTTAGCGCCGTATTTTGGGGCTGTCTTTATTTTATCAGTAGCAGAACACAGCACAGATCAAGTCACGTCCGTTCAACATTCTTATTTGTTACTGGCGAGCATTTTATTGATGTTAGCGGTCATTTTTACACGAATAAAATTACCTAAAATTCAAGCGCAATCACATCAAAACGACTCATCTAACAGCATTCAAATCAGTGCTTGGCATTACCCGCATTTGCTATTAGGTGCGGTAGCGATTTTTGTCTATGTAGGCAGTGAAGTGGCTATTGGTAGTTTTTTAGTGAGCTTTTTGGGGCAAGTACATATTGCTGCGCTTTCTGTGCAAGATGCGGGAAAATATGTGTCACTTTATTGGGGTGGCGCGATGATAGGGCGTTTTTTGGGGGCGGCGTTAATGCACAAAATAAAGTCATCACATCTTTTAGCTTTTAATGCATTTGCGGCGGTGCTGTTAATATTGACAGCGATTTACGCACGTGGTGACTTGGCTATGTGGAGTTTACTTGCGGTCGGTTTATGTAATTCGATTATGTTCCCCACTATTTTTTCGTTAGCGTTAAACGGCTTGGGCTCTCATGCAGGGCAGGGATCGGGTATTTTATGTGCAGCGATTGTCGGCGGGGCAATTATCCCATTAATTCAGGGAGTGATGGCTGATTATATCGGGTTGCAGGACGCTTTGTTTTTACCCGTTTTTTGTTATTTATACATTGCTTTTTACGGTTTGCGTTATCAAAACATGTTAACGATGTCTTAATTTTTATTGCGTTTAATAGAAAATAAGGCTCGTTAAAAAAAGCCATGTTTTGTTGATCGGATTTCTCGCTCCCTTGATTTTTACGCACAGTTTAAAATTCTAAAATCATCAAATACCGACTATTTACCTCACTGACAATTTTAAAATCCCATCGCTCAAAGCGTTTTTTATGTTTGGTGCTAACGAGGCATCGACCATGAGGAAATTTGTCACGCATCCATTGAATTCTCGCTGACTCCAAACCTGAACCCACACCTTTGCTACGATGGTCTTCGGCTACGGCCATCATATAAAGAATAAACGTGTCAGATGCCCAATCGGCTGATTTGATGCCACCAACGCCAATAAGTGTACCGTCACTGTGATAAGCGCCGAAAAATACTTTATAAAAGGGCGGTGTATCAATAATGCCAACTTCAGAAAACACACGTTCTTTCTCATAGCGCTCATGCTCATTGGGGCAATTGGCGCATAATAAATTGACAGCATCTGTAATGGCTAACGAAGTGGTATCGATGGGGCGTATGGTGTAATTTTTCATGGAAAAGAGGTTATGTGGGAAATTGCTGTGCATCATACCAGAACTGTACTGTAAAAATCATCGCTTAAATTCATTAAATTATGGGCGATATCACCCATTTGGATGATGAGTAAAATGAACGAAGTATTTATACTGCATTCATGACGTTTAGGAAATTAAGCGTGTTTAACATTGAGTGTATAAGCCATTATTTGTGGATACCTTTTTAAGGCTTGGCATGAAAATGCTTATTTTACAATACGCTTTAAAGTCAATGATTGACGAGTGTTTGACGCATTAATTTCATTGTTATTTTTTGATAACAAAACGGACATAGATAACGTTAATTACTATTCAAAAAGCGAATTTTACTACCATGATCAAATCAGAGCTTATCGCCACGATGGCAAATCGTAGACCTCATTTATCTCGTCATTTAGTTGAAATGATTGTTAATCGTATTCTTCAAGATATGATTCACGGACTAGAGCAAGGGGAAAGCATTGAGGTACGCGGGTTTGGGACGTTTTCGGTACGATATCGGCAAGCTCAACTTGGACGTAATCCAAGGACAGGCGAACCCGTTAACATCGCACAAAGACACGTTGTTCATTTTAAAACGGCAAAAAATTTAAGAAATCGTGTCAATGCGTTAGCAAGTGAGCATCACATTCAAAGTTTGCATGGTGGTGAAAAATGTAATTCAATCCTATTGCCAGCAGGGTCGCTCAAAAACAGTTGAATGTGTCCGGTCTGAGCGACTTTTGAGCGTTGATAGGGAATCCCTTTTTTAAGCAGTTGAGATTCTGTGTTTTGTAAATCATCACATAAAAAAGCAATATGGTCAAAAGTGCCTTTGACATGGCATTGACGAATTTCATCGGGTGAAATTTGAGAGAGATGAAGGACATCTTTATCGCCTGCATAGAGCCAATATCCCACACTGTTAAGTGATGGACGTGCCCCTATTTTAAGGCCTATTACCTCACAATAAAATTGTCTTAGCGCGTTGAGTAATACGCTATCAGCACGCAGGTTATAGTGATCTATGTGAAGTATGGACATAACGTGGTGTATGGAATGAAGTCGATTGCGCCTAGTTTGCCTAGGCGCGATATTAAAGCAAAGTTACTGGAATTGTAAACGCACTTTTCGGCCTTCTTTAATAACGGTCATTAAATCCGTTTTCACTTTACCTAAATATGCGTTGACTTCTTCTTCAGTTTCAAGGAAATTTTTACCTTTTGGCTTGATATTAACGGTTCTAATTAATTTAGGCGGTGGTGCATTCTCTTGGTTTTGGTAGCCAATAGGTGTGGTATCAATAATTTCTTTTTTGGTACCAAAGAGTCCGCGTTTGTATTTCTTTTCTTCTGTATTTGATTGAGTTGCCCCTGCTTTACTTTTGGAGGAGGAGCTGGAATCACCACCCATTAAGCATTCTGTTGGAATAGTGACGTTAGATTCGCATGTACCATTATTCATAGATGAACGAACACAGTCCCAATAACGTTGTCTGATTACACCACAGGTGTCTGCTTTTGATGTGATGGGTAATGCCCCAATGAAAAGTACGCTACCTAAAAGTAGCAAGGTTTTTTTGGATTGATTTCTATTATTCATTTGGCTTTCCTTTTGCGCAGAAAAAAATAACAACAAATTGACTGCTGTATTTTAATAACAAAACAAAACTGTCGTCAAAATTATAACATTTTTCAATTTACGCAATGCGGGCAATCATGTCAATCTCCTCATCAATCCCCTTATTATTTTCATTTACATTCGTTTATATTAATGTTTAACGCATTCAAATTTGATATAAATATCATGGAGATCTTCATAACCGCTATCTGCTGATGGTAAGGCCAATTTTTATAAGAAATGCCCTGCATAAAGTTGCCCTAATGCTAATCCACCATCATTAGGCGGTACTTGCGAATGGCAATGCACATCGAATCCTGCTGCGTTCAATTGGTCAACAACACGTTGAGTTAGTTGGGCATTTTGAAAACAGCCGCCACTAAGTACCACGGTTTTTTCATTCGATAATTGCGCAATATTGATACAAACTTTAGCTAGTGTATTATGCAAAATAGTAGCGCAATAAGCGGGGGGATGATGCAAGGTATCATATAAAATTTGCTCTATCATGGGTTGCCAGTCAATGACTGCCGGTATTTTTTTTTGAATATTGAATTCATAGCAATGGGTTTTATTTATCAATATTGCGCAATTCTCTAATTGCATTGCCGCTTGCCCTTCATAGGTATTTAGGTGGCAAAGTCCAAGCAAACTGGAGACGGCATCAAATAAACGACCTACGCTACTTGTTCGCGGGCAATTGAGTTGATTGTTTAATGCCATTTTCATTAACGCTCGCTCATGCGCAGAAAAAGGTAAATTCATTCGCTCAAAAGCTAAATCACCGTATAGTTCAAATAATAAACCCAGAGCCGCGCGACGTGGCTCTTCCATGGCTTTATGGCCGCCAATTAGTGGGAAAGTACGAAAATGCGCAAAACGTGAAAATCCTTTTTCATGTATGCGCAAAAATTCACCTCCCCACAATGTATTATCTAGGCCTAATCCCGCGCCATCCCAAACAATAGCTAAGGCGGGTGGTGTTAACCCATTTTCCGCCATGCAGGAAAGCGCATGGGCATAGTGGTGTTGAATAGCGTGTTTTTCGAGGGGGCGGGAGACTAATTGACTGCTGGCATAGTCCAAATGCGTATCGTGCATGATCCGCTTGGGGGTAATACCATAAAATGTTTGCATTTCATCCACGGTTTTTTCAACATGGATTTGTGTTTCTTGGGTTTCCAAGTCGCCTAAATGTTGACTAAGTACCGCATAATTACCCTGACTCAATGCAAATGTATTTTTTAAATGTCCGCCTACTGCCAATGTGCTTATGTTGTTTGCATTATCAACAATAGGCAATTTTATGGGCAAAGGCGCAAAACCCCGCGCACGGCGTAAAACCGTTATTTTGTGATTAATGACTCGAACGACAGAATCATCAAGCGCACGTAGAATAGGGCGGTTATGCGTTAAAAAATAATCTGCAATCCCATGTAAAATAGTGAATGCTTGCGCGTCATCAATGCAAATAGGTTCATTTTGGCGATTGCCGCTTGTGACAACGAGGGGGAAATCAATATCATTGAGTAATAAATGATGCAGCGGCGAATAGGGTAGCATTACACCAAGCGTTGAAAGCTCAGGTGATACGGCATTAGCCAATTCATTGCGTTGATGGCTTTGCAGTAGAACAATTGGCGCAGCATAAGAGGTTAACGCTTCTTTTTCACTATCATTTATCGTGCATAAAGTTTGCGCTGCAGCCATATTTTTTACCATAATGGCAAAAGGTTTCATCAAGCGTTTTTTGCGCTCTCGTAGACGCTCAACCGCCACTTGATTGGTTGCATCAACGAGTAATTGATAACCACCCATGCCTTTGAGTGCAATAATGTTTCCGGCGCGTAATTGTGTGATTGTCTGTTCTAAAGCATCAGCATTATCGGCCGCTGCAAGTAGATTCCCTTTTTCATTGAAGAAAAATAATTGCACGCCACATTCACGGCATCCCATGGTTTGCGCGTGAAAACGTCGATTGTCCATCGAATCGTATTCATGCTGGCATTGTTTACATAATGTAAATTTTGCCATACTGGTATTCTTTCTATCAAAAGGCTGGCGCGAGGTAATGCTATAGCGCGGACCACAATGACAACAACTCGTGAATGGATAGCGATAATAACGACTCTTTGGATTGAAAATATCGTTTATACACTCTCCGCAAGTGGCAATATCGGGTAATGAAAAAACCGATAAATGCGTGTCGTGAATGCTTGGTAGAATAGCAAAGTGATTGAAATGGGCTAAATCTTGTTGTGTTAGCGTCAACGCGCTAATCTGAGCAACGGGTGGGAGCTGCGTTTGCAGTGCATGAATCAATTGATGTTGTGTTTTTTCGTCGCCTTCAATGCTAATTAACACGCCAGAAGCCGTATTTTTCACCCAGCCACATTGATTATATTTTGTAGCTAAACGAACAACATAGGGGCGAAAACCTACGCCTTGTACCCTTCCTTCAATCTGAATTTGTTGATGAATGCGCAAAGACGTAGGCATGACCAGTTATTCTCTGCGCCAGCGTGTACTGCCGTCGGGAGAATCTTCTAAAATGATGTTTTGAGCTTTGAGTTCATCTCGAATTTGATCCGCTAATGCCCAGTTTTTAGCTGATTTAGCGTCAATTCGTGCTTGGATTTGTGTTTCAATAGCCGCGTCTGCGTCGGATTCACCCTGTAGAAAACTATCGGGATTTTCTTGCAGCAAACCCAGAAAACTGGCTAGATATTTTAAAGTGCTTGCTAATGCGGGTGACTTTGTTTTGTTGAGTTCACGCGCGAGATCAAATAAAACAGACAAGGCAACAGGCGTATTGAAATCGTCATTCATTGCCTGCTCAAAGCGTTGTTTGTATTCATCTTCGATATCTGTTTGGATGATTTCTACATCGCGTAGCGCGGTATAAAGACGCGTTAAACCAGCTGCCGCATCCTTTAGCGATTCATCAGAATAATTGAGTGGACTGCGATAATGGCTCGATAAAATAAAGAAACGAATCACTTCAGGGCGATATTCTTTTAATACTTCACGCACGGTGAAAAAATTGCCCAGTGATTTAGACATTTTTTCTTCATTAATGCGCACAAAACCGTTGTGCATCCAAAGATTGACGAATTTTTCTCCCGTTGCGCCTTCTGATTGCGCAATTTCATTTTCATGATGGGGAAATTGCAAATCCATGCCCCCGCCGTGAATATCAAAATGATTGCCAAGGCAACACGTTGCCATTGCAGAGCATTCGATATGCCAACCTGGGCGACCATGTCCCCATGGTGACGCCCATGATGGTTCATCGGCTTTTGCCATTTTCCATAACACAAAATCCATTGGATTACGTTTTGCTAAATCAATGTCAACGCGCTCACCGGCTTGCAAGTCATCGAGGTTCTTGCCGGATAATTTGCCGTAATCGTTGAATTTTTCGACCGCATAAAATACATCACCATTTTTGCCAACGTAAGCAAATTCCTTTTCGATGAGCGTTTCAATCATAGCAATAATTTCCGCAATGGATGACGTTGCACGCGGTTCATGGTCAGGAGGGAGTACAAATAACGCATGTTCATCTTCGTGCATGGCATCAATAAAACGCGCGGTGAGCGCGTGATAGTCTTCTCCATTTTCATTGGCGCGATGAATGATTTTATCGTCAATATCGGTAATATTGCGCACATACGTCACGTCATAATCTAAGTAACGCAAATAGCGCGTGACCGT
>ERZ1034361.1928-NODE-1928-length-10277-cov-2.645490_pt1 | contig 10277 bp, 11 predicted proteins | sample MGYA00520617_ERZ1034361 | MGnify/ENA primary metagenome ERZ1034361 (study PRJEB33736, sample SAMEA104284507) | Azolla filiculoides | biome: Urban; feature: Water surface; material: Ditch water | place: Netherlands | collected 2015-10-28 | depth 0-0.1 m ... | reverse complement strand
AAGGCCTGGTCGTCCAGGCTGATGCAAAAACATTCGCTGTTGAAGTTGTCGGTGTTGATGTGTGCGGTGTTCACGGGAGTCCGTCCTGGCTTGGGGTCTGAGAGGATCTTATCGCCAAGCCCATTCCGGACGGATCCGCCAAGCGGTCAAAAACACACAAGCAACACGTTCAGAACTCCACTGAACACACCTTCATCAGCGCAAAACCCTAAAAACAACGCCCTCAGGTCAGTTGGGCCACTGCACGCGCAATTCGTTTGCAGCCTTCATCCAGTATCTCAATCGACGTGGCAATCGACATCCGGAAATAAGGCGCAAGTCCATACGCTGTGCCAGCCACCACCGCAACGCCTTCGCTTTCCAACAAGTACATGACAACGTCGGTGTCCTCTTTCAGCACTTTTCCGTCAGGGGTCTTGCGACCCAACAGACCGGAACAATTGACATACAGATAGAACGCCCCTTCGGGCAAGCGGCAGCTGATGCCATCAATGGCGTTGAGCGCTTGGACAGTGTGGTCACGCCGCTGCTTGTAGACGGCCACGCTTTCTGTGACAAAACTCTGATCACCATTGAATGCCGCAGCGCAAGCCGCTTGGCTGATGGCGCAGCAACTGCCCGTGGATTGAGACAACAAGGTGTCCAGTGCTTTGATGTATTCACGTCGACCTGCGATGTAGCCAATGCGCCAACCGGTCATCGCGTACGTTTTGGACACCCCATTGATCACCAGCGTGCGGTCACGCAGCTGTGGGGCCGCTTGCAGCAAGTGCGGGGTGCGCTGGCCATCGAAGCGGATGTGTTCATAAATGTCATCGGTCATGACCATCACGTCAGGATGGCGGTCCAGCACTTGTGCCAAAGCCTGGTATTCATCCATCGTGTAGCTAGCCCCAGTGGGGTTGCTGGGTGAGTTGATCAAAAGCCAGCGCGTGCGGGGGGTGATGCTGGCTTCAAGTTGTTCCGGGGTCAGTTTGAAACCGTTGGCCTCGGGACACACCACCGTCACAGGCGTTCCATCGCAGGCCAGCACCATGTCTGGGTAAGAGACCCAATAGGGCGCAGGAATGATCACTTCATCACCCGCCTCGATGGTGATGGCAAAGGCACTGAAGATGGCGCTTTTGGCACCGCTGGTCACGATGATTTCGTCCATCTCGTAATGCAGGCCGTTCTCACGCTGGAGCTTGGCCACGATCGCCTGGCGCACTTCGACCGTACCCGCCATCAGCGTGTAGCGCGTTTGCCCCTTGTTCATGGCCTCAACAGCGGCCTCACGGATATGGGCCGGCGTGTCGAAGTCGGGCTCACCCACCACCAGATTGACAATGGATTTTCCCTGCCGACGCAATTCGCTGGCACGGTCAGCGGCAAATGTGCTGGGAGACGGTTTGATGCGCCGAAGCCTGGCTGCAAGTTGAGGCGTACTCATGTGGTGAACTCCTTTGATGGCCGTAAAGGTATGGCGACACGGCCCGAAATGCCAAGACGGCTTTCCTCTGCCTTAATAGGTAACGCTTATGGATAGATAATGGCCGCCATGACGATCAATCTCAGGCGGCTCAAATACTTTGTAAAAATCGTGGATGTCGGCAGCCTGACCCAGGCCGCCGACCTGCTGCACATTGCCCAGCCAGCGATCAGCCAACAGCTGGCCACCCTGGAAGCCGAGGTGCACCAACAACTGTTGCTGCGAACCAAAAGAGGGGTCACACCGACGGAAGCGGGCAAGGTACTGTATCGGCATGCACAACTGATCTTGCGGCAATGTGACCAGGCCGTGGTCGACATGCAAACGGCCAGCAGCGGGATATCGGGTTCTGTGTGCATTGGCCTGGCACCCGGCACCATGGCCGCCACCCTGGCTTTGCCATTGCTTCGCATTCTGCGGGCCAGGCACCCGGGCATCGTGCCCTATTTGAATGAAAACTACGGCACCACTTTGTCCGAACTGGTCATGAGTGGCCGCATGGACCTGGCCGTGCTGTACGGCGGACGAGATGCCATTCATGGACTGCAATTCCTGCCTTTGTTGCGCGAATCGCTGTATTTGGTCGGGCCACCATCGATGCAGGCACCTGCCGAAACCATCACGGTGCGGGAGCTTGCCGAATTTGACCTGTATTTGCCACGCAGCTACAACTACCTGCGCCGACTGGTGGATGAGGCATTTGCCAGCCTGGGGCTGAAACCCCGTGTGGTCGCGGAAATCGAGTCGGCCAAGACTTTGTCGGCCCTGATCAGCGATGGCTTGGGGGCCGCGGTGGTGCCCACCTCGCTGGCGCGGGAACTGGTGGTGGACTGCAATGCCTGGCAAGCACGCATCATCGAGCCTGAAATTGAAGCACGTCTGGCCTTGTGCCAATCGGATCACCTGCCTTTGTCCGAACCGGCCAAAGTCGTCAAGGACATCTTGCTGGAGGTCATTGCCGACATTCCGGGCAGCTTTCTCAGCCCCGCATCACGCGCCCAGCCCATCGGAGGGCCGCCGCCGATCTGAGCGCCGAGCCGGAAATTTCGACTGAATGTCCAGCGCTTCCATAAGCGAACCTTATCTGGAAATACACATTTGGTCTTTGCCGGGCACCCCGTCCTTGCTTACGCTCTGTGAACTGTCGGCTCACCCGACCGATTTTTCACAAGGATTGCCATGACTGAACTTGGAGCCCGGCGCATGCCCTCTTGGCCACAGGCCGAGAAAACACAGATCGACCAATTGCGCGAATTGGCGGTTGCCCTTTTGTCGGACAACATGCACCGTGGCACGGGCAGCCTGGGCATCTCGCCTTATCACAAGCCCTCCAAATGGACCATGGCCGGCACCGCCGTGACGGTGCGCACCCGTGGGGGTGACAACCTGCTGACGCTGCGAGCCCTCGATTACTGCCGTCCGGGCGACGTGCTGGTGATTGATGCTGGCGGCGATGTGAGCAACGCCATTGTCGGCGGCATCATCACGGCCGGCGCGGCCATGCTGGGTTTGGCGGGCATGGTGCTTGACGGTGCCATCCGTGATGTGGCCGAAATCCGTGAGCGCGAGTTTCCGGTATATGCCCGAGGTGTCAGCCACCGTGGACCCTACAAAAATGGCCCCGGCGAAATCAACGTGCCCGTGTGCATCGGCGGCATGGTGGTGCAGCCTGGCGACATCATCGTGGGCGACCAGGATGGTCTGCTGGCTTTTCCTGCGTCCGAAGCGGCCACGCTGATTCAGCAAGCCTTGGTCCAACAAGGCAAGGAACAGCAGCAAATGGATGAGATCAACCAGGGCCGCTGGGACCGTTCATTCATTGCGGCGCTTGAGGCGCGTGCCGTCAACTGAAGACCGCATGAGCCAGATCGAACAGATGACCTTGCCCATGCAGAGCACCCCGATGCCCCTGTGCCGGAACTAGGATCGCCATGGATTTACACCACATGAAAATGGCCATCGACACGATGGCCGCATCGGACCTGAGCGAGATGGAACTCAGCCACGAAGGCTGGACCCTGCGGCTTGTCAGGCACGCCGCCGCGGCGTCTGTACCCGCGAGCGTTAAAACACTGACGTCGCCTCGACAACAGGCAGCGCCCACTGCATCGGTCTGCGAAATCCAGGCCCCCGTGTTTGGCATCGTGCACCTGCAAGCTTCCCCCGGTCAACCGCCTTTTGTTCAGGTGGGTGAGCACGTTCAGGTGGGGCAAACGGTTTGCACCATCGAAGCCATGAAGGTTTTCAACGAGGTGGCCTGTGAGCATGCGGGCCGGGTTGTGGCGGTTCACGTGGTCACAGGCACCGAGGTGGAGGCCGGCCAGGTGCTGGTGGTGGTGGAACAAGGCGCCCATGTTTGATACGGTTCTGATCGCCAATCGCGGGGAAATTGCGTTGCGCATCTTGCGCGCATGCCGCACGCTCGGTCTGCGCACGGTGCTGGTGTATTCAGAGGCTGACAGGCATGCGCCCTACCTCCCGCTGGCCGATCAGGCCCTGTGCATCGGACCAGCAGCGCCCCGTCAGAGTTACCTGAAACAGTCTGCCATTTTGGCGGCGGCCACAGTCAGCGGCGCACAGGCCATTCACCCTGGCTATGGCTTCTTGTCGGAAAACGCCGAGTTTGTGACCCAAGTGGAGCAAGCCGGACTGCGCTTCATTGGCCCCAGCGCAGCGTGCATTCGCCTGATGGGCGACAAAGTATCTGCCAAGCATGCCATGCGCGCCGCAGGGGTACCCTGCGTACCCGGCCCGGACACTTCACTGCCCGACGATCCCCAGCAGGTGCTGGCCATCGCCAACGACATCGGTTACCCGGTCATTGTGAAAGCGGCCGGCGGCGGCGGTGGACGCGGCATGCGCGTGGTGCACGAACGGGCGCAATTGTTGTCCGCCTTGTCGGTGACGCGTGAAGAGGCAGCCCGAGCCTTCGGCAATCCGGAGGTCTACATCGAGAAGTTTTTACTGCATCCTCGCCATGTCGAAATCCAGATCCTGGCAGATCAGCACGGCCATGCCGTCTGGCTGGGATCGCGGGACTGCTCCTTGCAGCGGCGGCACCAGAAAGTCATCGAAGAAGCCCCGGCCCCGCACATTTCGCCTGCACTGTTGGCGCAGTTGAGTGAGCGCTGCGTGCAGGCTTGCCTGAGCATCGGGTACAGCGGCGTCGGCACCTTCGAGTTCCTGTACGAAGAAGGTGCTTTCTATTTCATTGAGATGAACACCCGTCTGCAGGTGGAACACCCGGTCACCGAATTGACCACCGGCATCGACATCGTCGAGCAGCAAATCCGGATGGCCAGAGGCGAGCCGCTGACGATCCGGCAAACCGATGTCCAATGCCATGGGCATGCATTGGAATGCCGCATCAATGCAGAAGACCCCAAAAGCTTCCTGCCTTCGCCTGGCGAGATCACGGCGTGGCGTCTGCCCGGCGGTTGGGGCGTGCGCGTGGATACACATGCACAAAAAGGCTACCGTGTGCCCCCTTACTACGATGCCATGGTGGGCAAACTCATCGTGCATGGCGTTGACCGTGAAGACGCGCTGCGGCGGATGCGTGCGGCACTCGATGAAATGCAGGTCGGCGGCATCTCGACCAATCTGCCTTTGCACCGCGAGCTGATGGTGGACGCGGGCTTTGCCGAAGGCGGGGTGGACATCCATTACCTGGAACGCTGGCTCAAGGAAAGTGCGTTTGCATGACGGACGCAAAACCCATCTTCAGTTTGCTCGGCACGACAGCCGCACTGTTCGAGGCACCAGGCCCTGCGATGGATCTGACACGGCAACAGCGCATTTGGGCACTGGCCAAAGAGACACAAACCTGGCCAGAGGTCAGGGAGGCCGTGCCGGGCATGAACAACCTGATGCTGGCGTTCTCCACACCACCACGCGACATTGCCGCACTGCGTGAGCGTCTGGTCTCGGCGTGGGCCACAGCGTCGCCCATGGTGCTGGACGGGCGCGTCATCGAGCTGCCCGTCGTCTACGGGGGCGAAGGTGGACCCCACATGAGCGACGTGGTGGCGCACACGGGCCTGAGTGTGGATGACATCGTGGCCCTGCACAGCGCACCTGTCTACCCCGTTTATGCCCTGGGCAGTCACCCCGGCTACTGCTACCTGGGCGGCATGGATGAGCGCATTGCCACCCCGCGCCGCCAGGTGCCTGTGTTGCGCATTCCCGGTGGGTCGGTCTCAATCGGCGGGTTCCAGACCGGTGTGTCGGCTTCGGCAGGCCCCAGTGGCTGGAACACCATCGGTTCGACCAGCATGTCCTTTTTCGATCCCGAACTGGCCATGCCTGCGTTGCTGCAGCCGGGTGACAGCATCCGTTTTCGCGTTGAGAAGGTGATCCGATGATCGAGGTACTGAGCACCGGTGCACTCAACACCGTGCAGGATCTGGGCCGCGACGGTTGCCTGCGCTGGGGTGTAGGCACTGCGGGCGCCATGGATGGCCTGGCTTTGGCGGCGGGCAATCTCTTGCTGGGCAATGACACGAACTGTGCTGCGGTTGAAGTCCAGGTTTTTCCGTTCAAGGTCCGCTTTCTAGCCAACTGCGATTTCGCGCTGACAGGCGCAGACTGCGATGCGCGACTGGATGACACGCCCTTGATGCCCTGGGCCACTCATGGCGCTTGTGCAGGCCAGATCCTGACACTGAATTTGCCGCGCCTGGGGGCTTTGCGCCGAAGCCGCACCTACCTGTGCTTGCCGGGCGGCGTGGATGTGCCCATCGTCCTGAATTCGCGCAGCACCCAACTGCGCGGTGCATTTGGCGGTGTCGGCGGACGTGCGCTGCGTACAGGGGACCGCCTGCATGCGACAACGCCCGCATGCCTTGAGGGCCGAGCCCTGGGACTGGTCCCGCCCGAGGTGGCCATGCCATTACACCTTGACGGTTGCCCTGCCATGCGGGTCTTGCCCGCCGCCGAATATGCGCAATACACAGCCGCTTCGCAAAGCGCTTTTTGGTCTTCCGAATGGAAAATCACCCCCCAAAGCGACCGCTATGGTTTCCGTCTGGCGGGAGAGCCATTGCAAGCCATTGCGCCATTGGAAATGCGCTCTCATGGCATCGTGCCCGGCGTGATACAGGTTCCACCGGACGGACAACCGATTGTTCAAATGCGCGATGCGCAACCTACGGGGGGTTATCCCAAGATGGGTACAGTCATCGAGGCCGACCTCTGGCGACTCGGTCAGATGCCCATCGGCAGCCGCATCCGCTTCATGGAAACAAGCTGGGAAGAAGCGCTGGAAGCGCTGCAACAAACACAAGCATGGTTGGCCGACACCAAGCGCCAGATTCAACTGCACCACGACACCCGGAGTGCCGCATGAATGTACCCATGACCAAAATCGCCCGCCAGCTTGAGGCGTGGCTGCGCGCGACCCCGATCAACACCATGGAATTGCGTGGCCCCGGAACGTTCATTCACTTGACGCAAGTCACGGACAACAACCCCAACTCGGACCCAGTGGCCGTGACCCAACCGGAAGACAAGGCCTCCACCATCGTGCGCGCAGGCTCGGTCGGTGTGGTCATGCATGCCCATCCGCTCAGGGACGATCCCTGGATACAAATTGGACAGCAGGTGCGTGCGGGGCAAACGGTGGCTCTCTTGCAAATCGGCGCTGTGTTGCTGCCTGTACCCGCACCCCACGATGGCGTCGTACGCCAAGTGCTGGCCGACAATGGGCATATCGCCGGGTATGGCGACGGTCTTGTTGAAATCGGGAAGGAAAGCCCTCATGCAAATTGACCTGAATGCCGATGTCGGCGAGGGCCTGGGACCCTGGAAGATGGGCGAAGACGAGGCCCTGTTCGAGGTCATTTCCTCAGCCAACATCGCTTGCGGATTTCATGCGGGAGACCCGCTGATCATGGCGCAGACCTTGCGCATGGCGAAGGCAAAAGGCATTGATGTGGGCGCCCATGTGGGTTTCCCGGACCGTCAGGGGTTTGGTCGGCGCGTGATGCAGATCGACACCGTTGAATTGGCCGCCATGGTGGTTTATCAGCTGGGGGCCTTGAGCGGGCTGGCACAGGCTGAAGGCTGCCAGATGACGCACATGAGCTTTCATGGTGCACTGGGCAACATGGCGGCCGCAGACCCGGCTTTGGCCAATCCGTTGCTGGCGGCCGTTGCCCGCTTCGACTCCGGGCTGATCATCAGCTCCTCTTCCAGCCGGGCCATCGAAGACGCCGCTGCACAGCACGGACTGGAGGTGACCACCTCGTTTCTGGCAGACCGCGCTTATGACGATCAAGGCCTGCTGGTGCCACGCAAGTTGCCCAATTCGGTCATCAAGGACCCACAGGCGGTTCTGGATCGGGTCCGCCAATTGCTGACCACAGGCACGGTGACCACTTACAGCGGCACCGTGGTACCGGCCAAAGCGCGTTCCATTCTGGTGCATGGCGACACGCCTGGGGCCGTGTCGTTAGCGCGAACCATTCGCAACGAGATCGAGGCCCGTGGGGGCCGCATCGTGCCCATTTCGGTGCAGCGGAACACAGGGTTTAACCGGTCATAAGACGGGCTTATATCAACACAGCCATTCCATCTTGGCGTTGCGCTCCACTCCCCTATAAATTCACAGTCAAACAAGGACAAGAGATGCCTTTTTCCGATTACAAAACAGCGCTGGTCACAGGTGCATCCTCCGGCATCGGGGCTGCCGTGGTGCGCCGCTTGCGCCGCGAAGGCTTGGAAGTGCACGCACTGGCCCGCTCCAAAGACAGCTTGCAGGCCTTGGCCGCAGAAACCGGGTGCATCGCACACGCGCTCGATGTCACCGACCTCGAAGCTGTGACACGCCTCACGGAGCAAGTGCCCTTCGACATTCTTGTGAACAACGCCGGCGTAGACCGTCCACGCTCTTTTCTCAAGTCACAAGCCGATGACATTGATTTGCTGGTCGACGTGAATCTCCGCGCGGTTTTGCATCTGTGCCGGCTGGTGGTGCCCGGCATGCATGAGCGTGATCGGGGGCATGTGGTCAACATCAGCTCCATTGCCGGGGCCTACAACTTCAACGGCAACAGCACATACCACGCCACCAAAGCCGCCGTGAGCATGCTGTCACGCCAGCTGCGCATCGATGCTTTTGGCAAACGGGTACGGGTGACAGAGATTTGCCCGGGCCGCGTCGCCACCGATATTTTTTCGCACGTGCATGGCGACTCGCCAGAAATTCGTGAACGTTTCATCGACGGCTTTGAACTGCCGCAGGCCGAAGACATTGCCGAAGCGATTGCTTTTGCCATCGCTGCCCCAGTGGCCGTGAACATCGGCCACATGGAGATCACCCCCACCCTGCAAGTGCCGGGTGGCTTGTCAACGGCCCGGCCCATGACTACGCCGGCCTGACACTGAAGACCGCCCCATGAAAGACTTCAACTTGATGGCCTTGCTGCTGAACCCCGAGTTCAGCAGCATGCTCTTGTCCGGTTTGAAAGTCACCCTGTTCGTGGCGTTGGGCTCCTGGTTGCTGGCCATGAGCCTGGCCATCGTTTTGCTGGCAGTGCGTTTAAGCCCCAGCCGCATGGCACAAAGGATCGTCGAAGCCTATATTTCGTACCACCGGAATATTCCGACCCGCGTTCAGATGAGGCTGTGGTATTTCGGGATCGCCAATTTCCTTCCGGACGCCGTACAAGCCTGGTTGGCCGAAAACCAGGCCGAAGCGGTTTTTGCGGTCATTGCTTTGGGGCTGTGTCAGGCCGCTTATTTTTGCGAAGACCTTCGTTCGGGCTTTCGTGCCATTCCGATGGGGCAAACCGAAGCCGCACGCGCCCTGGGACACAGCTACACCGGTGCCATGCGGCATGTTCTGATGCCGCAGGCTGTGCGCAATGCCGTCCCTGCCCTGGTCAACCACAGCGTTTCCTTGTTCAAGAACAGCAGTCTGGCTATGGCGATTGGTGCCGCCGAACTCACGCATGCCGTCAAGGAAATGGAAAGCCGCACCTTCCGGGCTTTTGAGGCTTATTTGATCGCGACCGTGATTTTTCTGGTCATTTCTTTGCTGATCATGGCGGTCGGCAGTTGGATCGAGCGGCGCACGGCCTTGACGACGGCGAGATGATCATGAACGATCTGATCTCCATCCTCAGCGACAACTGGCTACTGCTGCTGGTCGGGCAGTACCCCAGCGGTCCTTTGGGTGGACTGGCATGCACCCTGATGCTGTCCGTGCTGGGCATCACGCTCGCTTTCCCTTTGAGTGTGCTGATCGCACTGGCCCGGATTTCCCGCTACGCATTCCTGCGCTGGCCTGCATCGGCATTGGTCTATGGCGCACGTGGCATCCCTTTGTTGTTGATCATTTTGTGGGTCTATTTTCTGGTGCCCATGCTGATCGGTCGAAACATCTCCGGCTTCACCACCATGGTGGTGACACTGGTGATCTACGAGGCGGCGTTCCTGGCAGAAATCGTTCGCGCCGGAATTGAAGCATTGCCAAAGGGCCAGATGGAAGCCGCCCGCGCATTGGGGCACAGCTACCTGGGTGCCATGTTCTACGTCATCCTGCCCCAAGCGCTTTACAACATGCTGCCCAGCATGCTGAGCCAGTTTGTGTCCACCATCAAGGAAACAACCCTGGGCTACGTGATCAACGTCCATGAACTCACCTTCGCAGCCAGCCAGGTGAACAACCAGTTACTCACCAAACCTTTTCACGTCTTCTTCATCCTGGCCGTGATCTATTTTGTGGTGTGCTGGAGCTTGACCCAAGCGGCTGAATGGCTTGAACGCCGGATCGCGACCAAGCGCCTAGGCACAAACACCCAGC
>ERZ1034361.1924-NODE-1924-length-10291-cov-9.087233_pt1 | contig 10291 bp, 10 predicted proteins | sample MGYA00520617_ERZ1034361 | MGnify/ENA primary metagenome ERZ1034361 (study PRJEB33736, sample SAMEA104284507) | Azolla filiculoides | biome: Urban; feature: Water surface; material: Ditch water | place: Netherlands | collected 2015-10-28 | depth 0-0.1 m ... | reverse complement strand
CAACGGCATCAAATTCTTTTCCAGCGCCGGGGCTAAATTAGGCGACGCCATCGAGCACGCCATTGAGGCAGAATTGGACCAGCCCATGCAGGTCATGGAGTCGGCCCAATTGGGTAAAGCCAAACGCATAGACGACGCGGCCGGTCGTTACATCGAGTTTTGCAAAAGCACTTTTCCGTCCAGCATGGATTTACGCGGTTTAAAAATCGTCTTGGATTGCGCACACGGCGCCACCTATCACGTCGCCCCTAATGTGTTTCACGAATTGGGCGCAGAAGTCATCGCTATCGGCAACAAGCCCGATGGCTTAAACATCAACGAGCAAGTCGGCTCGACTCACCCGCAAGCCCTGCAAAAAGCCGTGTTAGCTGAGCAAGCCGATTTAGGCATTGCCTTTGACGGTGACGGCGACCGGGTAATGATGGTGGACAGTCAGGGCCGTTTGTTAGACGGCGATCAATTGCTCTACATTATTGCCAGTGGACTCCATAAAAACGGCCAATTGCAAGGCGGCGTAGTTGGCACCCTGATGACCAATTTAGCCTTAGAGCATGCCCTAGAAAAGTTAGCCATTCCGTTTGCGCGCGCCAAGGTGGGCGACCGTTATGTATTGGAATTGCTCAACGAAAAAGGCTGGTTGTTAGGCGGCGAAAATTCTGGCCACATTTTAACCCTGGACAAACACAGCAGCGGCGACGCCATCATTGCTGCCCTGCAAGTCTTGCATGCGGTGATCCTAAGTGGCCAGTCGCTAAGCGACCTGGGCGCCAAATTAAGCTTGTACCCGCAAGTTTTGATTAACGTCAGCACTGCCAGCAAAATCAACTTGGACGAGCACGCGCCCATCCAGGCGGCCGTTAAATTAGCGGAACAGGCCTTGGCCGACAGCGGTCGCGTGTTGTTACGGGCATCGGGAACCGAAGCCAAGATACGGGTCATGGTAGAAGGGCAAGACGCGGGCTTGGTGCAAAAGCTAGCAGAAGACATCGCCGCTGCGGTCAAGTTGGCTAATTGATAGGCAATAAAAAAGCCAGCTGTACGCTGGCTTTTTTATTGGGATGGTAGCCTATTAGGCTTTTACTTCTACAGCCATTTCATCCATGCTGATGTGGCGTACGTCTTTGCCTTTTACCATGTAGACCACGTATTCGGAGATGTTTTTTGCATGGTCGCCTATGCGTTCTATGGCTTTAGCAATAAACAACACTTCCAAAGACATGGAGATGGTGCGAGGGTCTTCCAACATGAAGGTGATCAAATGGCGGATAGACATTTGGTAATGTTCGTCCAACTGTTGATCCATTTCGGCAATTTCCAGTACCTTGGATGAATCGGAACGGGCGAAGGCATCCAATGCCATGTGCAGCATTTCACGTGCCATGTTGGCCATGGTTTTGATTTCAGCAAAACGCGGCGTCCACGTGCGATCGGTTTCTTGGGTTTTTTGTGCAAAGCGGGCAATTTTAGTCGCCTCATCGCCTATGCGCTCTAAGTCGGTGATGGTTTTAATCATCATCAATATCATGCGTAAATCGCCTGCGGCCGGTTGCCTTTTGGCAATGATGTGGCTGCAATCTTCGTCCACTTGGACTTCTAAAGCGTTGACTTGATGGTCTATCTTAATGACGTTTTCAGCCAATTGGGTATTGGATTTAACCAAGGATTCCAAGGCGTCGATAATTTGTTGTTCTACCAAGCTGCCCATTTCTAGGACCTTGGCGCGCACGGCTTCTAGTTCGGCATCGTACTGTTTGTATATGTGTTCAGATGACATGAGTAATCCTTATGTAAATGCTTTTGACGAGGTTAAACAATTAACCAAATTTGCCGGTAATGTAGTCTTCGGTTTCTTTGCGTACTGGACGGGTGAAGATGGTGTCGGTGTCACCGTATTCCATCATTTCACCCAAATACATATAGGCCGTGTAATCCGAAATCCGCGCCGCTTGTTGCATATTATGCGTCACGACCAAGATGGTCAATTTTCCGCGCAATTCGTTCATCAATTCTTCAATGTTGGCGGTGGCAATAGGGTCCAAGGCCGATGTCGGCTCATCGAACAACATGATTTCAGGGTCGGTCGCCAAGGCTCGGGCAATGCACAAGCGTTGTTGTTGGCCGCCGGATAAGTTAAAGGCCAGGTCATTGAGGCGGTCTTTTACTTCATTCCAAAGGGACGCACCTTTTAAAGCTTCTTCTACTTTATCGGCCACCACGCGGTTGTTTTTTTCATCGCGCACGCGTAGTCCGTAGGCCACGTTTTCAAAGATGGTTTTAGGAAACGGGTTAGGCTTTTGAAACACCATGCTGATGCGCATGCGCACTTCAATTGGATCCACGCCGTCGGCCAAAATATTGGTATTGTCGGGGTGCATGACAATCTGACCTTCGTATTTATTGCCTGGGTATAAATCGTGCATGCGATTGAAACAGCGCAAGAAAGTCGACTTGCCGCAACCGGACGGACCAATTAGCGCCGTGATTTTATTTTCATATATCGGCATGCTGACACTTTTAAGTGCTTGGTGGCCGTTTGAATAATAAAAATTCAAATTCTTGGATTCTGCTTTTAGCGGTGTGGATGTATTAACCATGGTTGTCCTAGTGTGTATTAAATAAGGTCATGCTTACCATTTAATGTTTTTACGTATTTTGTAACGTAAGTAGATGGCCGTGCCATTCATCAGCAGCGTGACCAAGATAATGATGGCACCGGTGGCAGCGGCATTGATATGAAATGCGTGGTCCGGGCGCGATAGCCAGTTAAACATTTGGATGGGCAAGACGGTAAAGCCAGAACTTAACCATTCAAAATTAAGGTAAGGCGCGACCTCGGTAACAGGTGAGGGCGGCAAGAAGGCGATGAAGGTCAATGCGCCTATGGTAATGATGGGCGCGGTCTCGCCGATGGCGCGCGACATGCCGATGATAACGCCGGTCAAAATACCGCCTTGCGAGTATTTCACCACGTGATCGCTCACCACTTGCCATTTGGTTGCACCCACGGCGTAGGCTGCTTCACGTATGGCTACCGGTATGCCGCGTATGGCTTCACGGGTAGACACGATGACGATGGGTAGAATCAATAAACCCAAGGTTAGGCCAGCGGTCAGTATGCTTTGACCTAAATCCAAGCCGTAAACAAACAAGCCCAAGGCCAACAAGCCGTAAATAATAGAAGGCACGCCGGCTAGGTTAGACACATTGATTTCAATCAGGTCGGAGAACCAGTTTTTTGGTGCGTATTCTTCCAAATACAGTCCAGCTGCTACACCAATTGGCACGGCGGTTAAAAAAGTGACGCCCATAACCAGCACTGAACCCACCCAAGCAGAAAGCAAACCAGCACTGCCGGCACGGCGTGAGGGAAAGTCACTGAAAAACTGCAGGTTAAAGCGTGGGTAGCCGTCCATTACTAGATCGACAAACAAGGTTAGCAAGGTCAACAAGCCTATCATCAAGGCAATTAAGCCTATGCTGGCAAACACCAAGTCGTTGAACTTGTGGCGGCGTATCATGCCTCTAACGGCCTCTAAATCAGCCAATACCGAGGCTTTGTTGCTTTGGGTATCTTGCGCTTGCATTAGTATTGCTCCCGGAATTTTTTACGAACCACATAGCCAATAATATTGAAACCCAGGGTCATGACAAACAGGACCAAACCTGCGGCAAAAATACTTTGGTAACCTATGCTGGCATGAGGTAAATCGCCCATGGCCACTTGCACGATATAAGCTGTGATGGTGGCAGCACCTTCGGTAGGATTGAATGTTAAATTGGGTTGTTGGCCAGCGGCCACCGCCACCACCATGGTTTCACCCACGGCGCGGGAAATAGCTAAAATGTAAGCAGCGACTATGCCCGATGTGGCGGCAGGGGTGACCACGCGGACTGCTGTTTGAAAGCGGGTCGCGCCCATGGCATAAGAGCCTTCACGCATGCTCATGGGCACGGCGCGCATGGCGTCTTCGGCCACCGAGGCGATGTAGGGCACGATCATCACGCCCATCACCAAACCGGCGCTGAGCATGTTAAAGCCTGGCAAATCCGGGTAGATGACTTGCAGTAATGGGGTGACAAACAACAAGGCAAAGTAACCAAAAGCAATGGTAGGCACGCCCACCAATAGCTCTAAAATTGGCTTGGTGATTTCACGCGTTTTGTGTGAGGCAAATTCGGATAAGTAAATGGCGGCGATGGTGCCAACCGGCACGGCTACAGCAAGCGCCACCATTGAGGTGGTCAGCGTGCCGGCAATCAAGGGCATGATGCCATAATGGGCATCTTCAAACAGCGGCGTCCACTCGGTGCCGGTAAAGAATTCGACTAATGAAACGGTTTCAAAGAAACCAAATGATTCGTATAGCAGTATGGCGACGATGGCAAAGGTAGTAAACACGGCCGACAAGGCAGCCAGCATGAGGATGAGCTCAATGACACGCTCTTTAACATTGCGGCGTATGTTTTTAGCTAAACGTGGGCTAATCGCTAATTCGGTAATATTGTTGAGCATAGTGTTAGCAGTATTCATAAATATATTTATCTTGTTAACGCGTTTAAATAACTAGGTTGTCCCTTAGGGCTGGATAAAAAAGGAGCGGGTATGCCACTCCTTTTTAATTTATATCTAATTATTTAATTCTATCGATTAAATCTTTAACTTTAATGCCTACTTCATTTTTACCACCAAAACCAGTACCTGGTTTCATGGCCTTAAAGTGCGCTTTCACCGCCGCGTAATCTTCAGCTGGCAAAGGTACGTATTTCACTTCCGCTACCAATTTCGGTGCGTTTTCTAAGTAGAAGTTAACGAAGGCTTTCACTTCTGGTTTAAATGCTGCTGCCGTAGCGTTAACGTAGATAAACAATGGACGAGAAAGTGGTTGGTAAGACCCATCTTTTACTGCTTCAGGTGATGGCATCACTGCAGGTGAGCCGGCTTTAGCAGTGATAGGAATGGCTCTTAATTTATCTTTGTTTTCTTCGTAATAAGCGTAACCAAAGTAAGCTAGACCGCCAGCATTACCTGAAACACCTTGCACCAACACGTTATCGTCTTCTGATGGGGTGTAGTCAGTACGGCTGGATTTAGCCTTACCGTTCACCGCTTCAGTGAAGTAGTCGAATGTACCAGAAGCCGTACCTGGGCCGTATAGAGCCAAAGCTTTGTCTGGGTATGATGGGTTAACTTGTTTCCAAGATTTAACACTAGATCCTGGTTTCCACATGGCATTCAATTCAGCCACGCTTAAGCTTTTAACGAAATCGTTTTTAGGATTAACCACCACTGTTAATGCATCAAAAGCGATAGGTAATTCGATGTATTGAATACCGGCTTCTTTACATGCATCCATTTCTTTTTGAGAAATCGGGCGTGATGCATCGGATACATCTGTTTCACCGCGACAGAATTTTTTGAAGCCACTACCAGTGCCTGATTCGCCAACCGTTACTTTAGTTTTAGTGGCTTTTTGAAATTCTTCTGCCATGGCTTCAGTGATAGGGTAAACCGTGCTGGATCCATCAATTTTGATGATCTTTTCAGCAGCTAAAGCGTGTGAGCTAGCGAATGTAACGGCCACTAAAGCCGCGATGCGCATGGATTTGCTAAATACTGTATTCATATAATCTCCAACATGGGTTTAAGGTTGTTTCTTAAGCTAATGGAGATAGTAAGTTTCAATTGTGACAACTTTATGACAAAAATTTAAAAAGCCGCTTTATGGTAATAAAAAAGGCTTCCGAAGAAGCCTTTTTTATTAAGCCGTTAAACCTTACAAAAACGTACGGCCGAAATGATAGCTGATGGCGGCTATTAAGCCTGCGCAAGGTATGGTTAAGACCCATGCCCAAACGATGCGTGATGCTAAGCCCCAGCGCACGGCGGACACGCGCCTGGATAAACCTACGCCTATGATGGCGCCCGTAATGGTGTGTGTGGTCGAGACTGGAATGCCCAGCGAAGTTGCAATAAATAAGGCAATAGCCCCCGATGTTTGCGCACAAAAGCCTCCCGATGGACGGATGCGAGTAATGCCCATGCCCATGGTGCGCACGATACGCCAGCCGCCAAATAAAGTGCCTGCAGCCATGGCCACTTGGCAAGAGATGACGACCCAAAATGGCACGTGGAAATCTCCTTGGATGTAACCGTTGGCATAGAGCAGAACGGCAATAATGCCCATGGTTTTTTGGGCATCGTTACCACCATGACCCAAGCTATACAGTGATGAAGACACAAACTGCATTTTATTAAACATGCGCTCGGTCGGGTAGGGCGAGGATTTTTCGTATATCCATAGCACTAAGACCATCAGCAACAGTGCCAGCAACATACCAAAGAGCGGCGATAAGATAATCGCGACTGAGGTTTTAATTAAACCCGCTGCAACAATGGCGCCGCTGCCAGCTTTAGCGACGCCTGCGCCAACCAAGCCACCAACTAATGCATGAGAGGATGAAGAGGGGATGCCAAACCACCAGGTAATAAGGTTCCAAGTGATCGCGCCACTTAAAGCGCCAAAAATGACGGCATTATCTATGACTTCTTTGGAAATGATGCCTTTACCCACCGTGTTAGCCACGTGTAAGCCAAAGAATAGAAAAGCCACTAGATTAAAAAATGCGGCCCAAGCAACGGCAGCTTGCGGCGTAAGCAATCGGGTGGAAACCATTAAGGCTATGGAGTTAGCCGCATCGTGGAAACCATTCATGAAGTCAAACATCAGGGCTACGATGACCAGCATGCCCATGATTAGAATCGCGTGATCCATTTTGGCTCCTTAGATGCGTTCTAACACGACACCGTGTATCACGTCTGACACGTCTTCACAGCTGTCTACCGCCATTTCAAAAAGATCGTACAGTTCTTTTGAGCGGATGATGGTGCGTGCATCCGATTCTTCTGCAAACAATCGATGCATGCCTGCGCGCATGACGTGGTCTGCTTCACCCTCTATGGCGCTGATTTCTTCGCAGGTGCGTAAAATTTTCTCAGCATTTTTCATGTCGGATAACATGTTCACGGCATCGCGTACTTTTTCTGCAGCGCGCAACAGAATTTGGCCAAGAGCCACCATCTCTGGTGTGAAGTTGCTGTGACCGAAAATTTTTGCACTTTGTGGGATGTCTTCCATGTAATCGATGATGTCATCTAAGGCCATAGCCAGTTCGCGTATTTCGCGTCTATCAAAAGGCGTGATAAAGGTTTTGTGGAGAGAGATAAGAATTTCTTTGGTGTATTCGTCGGCCTGAGATTCGATTTTTCGGATTTCCGCAAAATGCTCTTCGAATTTTTCTGTGTCGTTTACGGCGGTCATCATGGCCAGCACTTTCGAGCCTTTTACTGCGCTGTCAGCTAAATTATTAAATAACACAAAATAATTATCACTGCGTGGTGATATTGCCGCCATCACACGACCAAAAAAAGCATTTGCCATGGTTACTCCCCTTAATTATTACTATTTTGTTTCAGAATTATTACAGTTTTATTATTCGGTTAGTTTAACCGCCAGCGTAAAAAACCGCGAGGGCTTATCGCATAAAAATTTAAATTTATTACGATATAATTTGCCACACTTTCACTTGGCGCAAATGCAAAATAAAGGATGCCGTTTATGAATCAACCCCAGGCTAAAATCAGTGTGTTTGAAAGAAACCTCAGCTGGTGGGTGTTAGGCTGCATAGTGGTAGGCATAGGCCTAGGGCAGGTTTTTACGGATTTTTTTCAATTCGTGGCCAGTTTAAAACTAGCCGAAGTCAACTTGCCGGTGGCAGCGCTGATATGGTTGATGATCATCCCCATGCTGCTAAAAATAGATTTCTCCGCCATGAAGGAAGTGCTGGCGCACGGTCGTGGCATAGGCGTGACGCTGTTTATCAATTGGCTGGTTAAACCCTTTTCCATGGCTTTATTGGCGTGGCTGTTTATACGTCATGTGTTTGCCGATTGGCTGCCGGCTGAGCAATTGGACAGCTACATAGCCGGCTTGATATTGTTGGCCGCCGCCCCCTGCACGGCCATGGTGTTTGTTTGGAGCAACCTATGCGATGGCGATGCCAAGTTCACTTTATCGCAAGTGGCCATCAACGACAGCATCATGCTGTTTGCCTTTGCGCCCTTGGTGGCTTTGCTGTTGGGTTTGTCCAGCATCATCGTGCCTTGGGACACCTTGCTCATTTCGGTCATGTTGTTCATCGTGGTGCCAGTCTTGTTCAGTCAAGCGCTACGTAAGCTTATGCTAAGGCGGAGTCAAGCCAGCTTGGATGGCATGCTTAAACGCCTGCAACCACTGTCTTTAATGGCCTTGTTGACCACCTTGGTGTTGTTGTTTGGCTTTCAAGGTCAGCAGATTTTGGCGCAACCCTTAATCATTGCATTATTGGCCGTGCCCATCCTTATTCAAACTTACGGCAATGCCATGTTGGCCTACTGGCTGAATAAACAATTTAAGGTGGCGCATTGCGTGGCCGGGCCATCGGCGCTAATCGGTGCTTCCAATTTCTTTGAGTTGGCTGTTGCCACCGCCATCGCTTTGTTCGGCTTTAACTCCGGCGCCGCTTTAGCCACCGTGGTCGGCGTGTTAATTGAAGTGCCGGTGATGTTGTCGGTGGTGGCCATTGTTAATCGCAGTAAAAATTGGTACCAAGCTACATAAGGAAAAAGCCATGACCATTACTATCTACCACAACCCAGCATGCGGCACCTCGCGCAATACCTTGGCCATGGTGCGCGCCAGCGGCGTAGAGCCTGTGGTCATTGAATACTTAAAAACCCCGCCCAGCCGCGCCCGATTGATCGAGCTGATAGCTGCTATGGGCGGCGATGTGCGCGCCATCATCCGCGAGAAAGGCACGCCTTATGAAGAGCTGGGTTTGGCCAACCCTGATTTAAGCAACGATGCCTTAATTGACGCCATGCTGCAGCATCCCATCCTCATCAATCGACCCATCGTGGTCACGGCAAAAGGCGTCAAGCTGTGCCGCCCATCCGAGTTGGTGTTGAGTCTGTTAGACAACCCCAATATTGGTCGCTTTGTCAAAGAAGACGGCGAGGTGGTAATTCCCTAAGCGTTGTAGCCAAGCCGGGCGGACTTAATAGGTTTTAAATGCGCTAAGCCTTTGCTGTATAATGCTGTTTTTTCTAAATCAGCCGAGCCGTCATGGAAGCCGAACAACTCAATAGCATTGCCCATCGCCTAGTGGATTTGGCTGAGCGCAATCTTGCCCTTAGGGGGTATCTTTGACGTTGAAACAAAAAGTCAGCGGCTAGAAGAAGTTAACGGCTTATTAGAAGACCCAAAAATCTGGAGCGATAACGCCAAGAGCCAGGCCTTAGGTAAAGAGAAGCGTGAGCTGGGTTTGGTGGTGGAGGCCTTGATTCATTTGCAATCTGGCCTGCAAGACGCGCAAGATTTGTTTGATATGGCGCGCGAAGAAAACGACGACGCCACCCTATTAAGTGTGGCCAGCGATGCACAGGCTTTAGAAAAACAAATTGCCGAGATGGAATTTAGGCGCATGTTTTCTGGCCCCATGGACGCCAACAATTGCTTCATTGAATTTCAATCGGGCAGCGGCGGTACCGAGGCCCAGGACTGGTGCAACATGCTGTTGCGCATGTATTTGCGCTACACCGAACGCAAAGGCTTTAAAGTCGAGGTGCTGGAATTGTCCGATGGTGACGTGGCCGGCATTAAAGGCGCTTCGATTAAGGTCAGTGGCGATTACGCATACGGCACCTTGCGTACCGAAAGCGGCGTGCACCGCTTGGTGCGTAAATCGCCGTTTGATTCCAACGCCAAGCGTCACACCTCGTTTGCCAGCGTGCAGATTTTCCCCGAAGTGGACGACAGCATAGAAATCGACATCAACCCAGCCGATTTGCGCGTCGACACCTACCGCGCCAGTGGTGCCGGTGGTCAGCACATTAATAAAACCGATTCGGCGGTGCGCATCACGCACATACCGACCAATACCGTGGTGCAGTGTCAAAATGACCGCTCGCAACACCGCAACCGTGCGGAAGCGATGGCCATGTTAAAAGGCGCGTTGTATGCCTTAGAACTAAATAAGCGCAATGCCGACAAACAAGCCTTAGAAGATGCCAAAACCGACATCGGTTGGGGCCATCAAATTCGGTCTTACGTGCTCGATCAATCGCGCATTAAAGATTTACGTACCAGTGTGGAAATAGGCAATACCCAAGGCGTGTTAGACGGCGACTTGGATCCATTTATTACTGAAAGTTTGAAGCAGGGAGTATGAGTGTGAGCAACGAGCAAAATAATCA
>ERZ1034361.1923-NODE-1923-length-10297-cov-1.554207_pt1 | contig 10297 bp, 6 predicted proteins | sample MGYA00520617_ERZ1034361 | MGnify/ENA primary metagenome ERZ1034361 (study PRJEB33736, sample SAMEA104284507) | Azolla filiculoides | biome: Urban; feature: Water surface; material: Ditch water | place: Netherlands | collected 2015-10-28 | depth 0-0.1 m ... | reverse complement strand
AAAAGGACGTGCGTGGTATCGATGTGCGGCCCGCTCTTGAGGCGCACCGGTGCGCCTTCCATGATCTTGAGCAAGGCGTGCTGCACGCTCTCGCCGGAAGCGGCGCGCGCTTGACCGCTGATGCTGCGCAGCTTGTCGATTTCGTCAATGAAAATGATGCCGCGCTGGGCGCGCGCCATGTCGCCATTGGCACGGTCAACGAGTCGATGGAGCATGGCTTCGATCTCCTCACTAACGTATTCAGTCTGCGCTAGCGAAGTGGCGTCGGCCGTGACGAAGGGCACATCGAGAATTTTGGCGAGTGTTTCGCAAAGCAGGGTTTTGCCGGTGCCGGTCGGGCCGATCAATAAAATATTGCTTTTTGTGATGTCGACCGCACCACTCTCCGACCAGGCCATTTTGCGGAAGTGCGTATAGATGGCAACGGCCAGCGTGCGCTTGGCTTCCACCTGACCGATGACGTGCAGATCAAGCTGGCGGACTATTTCACTGGGTTTGAGCGGCGGCGACATGCAGTGCATCCTCAAATGGCGGAAGTTCTGATCCTATCTTGCTTCCTGTTTGGCGCAAAGGCAAGGCAAGCTGGTTGAGGCAGAAATTATTTTAAACCTGCCGCAGCAACACGTTTTTAAAAATATAAACACAGGCCGGTATCCGTATAACCCCCTAGATGTATCCGAAATCGTACCAATAGTTTCTGTTCGCCCTCGGACATAGACTAACCAGTCCAATTCACGGATTGCAACCTCTCAGGGAGTGCGTATGAAAATACTTGTCGTTGACCCCAGCGCGGAGCGGCGCAAGCTGGTTTTTGATGCCCTGTCCTGGAGTGCCGATGACTGCCATCTGGTTGAGTCGGAAAATTTGGAGCAGGCACGCGATTGCCTGTCAAAGCACGATTTTCGTGTTGTCATTGTTGGCCCGAATCTGCCCGAAGATACGTTGGCTGCGCTGGTTTTCCTGCGCGGAAAGTTGCCACACAGTGCCTTGCTGACCTGTACAAAAATGTCCAGTCGTGATCGCGAAGGCCCTACTCGCCTGCTAAAGAGTGGCGCAGATCTGGTCTTTGACGAACGCATGTCGCCCATCCAACTCAGTCTGACCCTGCGCCCCTATCTCGGCCGACCGGTGAACGGCAACCAGTCTTTGTCTTCACAAGCCAAAATCGAACTAATTGCTGCCTGAATTTTGCTAGGCGTAATTGTGGAATTTATTTTCGCAGAGAAATTCAAGCGCTTGCTTGGTCAGCGCTGAGCCTCTGTTCACTTAGAGCACCCCGACCAGTTCGGCTCCGTCGGCGAAGGGCCGGGTAGTCTCATAAACATCGCAGCAGTGCATTGCGAAAACGTGCGCAATACATGCGGTCTTCGCTGGTCCAGGGGCGGCTGACGCCGCGCTTGACTTCAATCCAGCGCTCGAAAGAGCGGCGCGGGGCGAGACTGGGGATGACGGTGTTTTCTGCCATTGGCTTGTCCGGGTTCCCGGCCCAAGGAACCTCGAGCGGTTCTTCGCGCCGGAACCAGTAAATCCTCACCGATTGACCGGCAGTTTTAGGGTGGCGGCTGATGGTTTTGAGCGCCATCAACCCGGCCAGTGGCTGGATCGACGAAGCGACGGATGCAGCCATGCTGGCCAGCGTATCGGACATGATGGCTGGCTCGGGTTCCTTGAGAAACCAGGCGTCAAGTAATGCCAAGCCTGCATTGTCAGGGCAATGACCGTGCGAGACAAAGTCATCGCCAATGGCCATGATCAGCCCGTCGGCATTCATTAAGTCGAGCAAGGGCTGGGGTTCAGTCGCGATTGCCTCAATCGGGGATACGTACGAGGTAAAAATAGTCAGGACACCTTCGATCCGACGATTCAGCGCTTCGATACTCTGCATCCGGCTTTGTGCCAGGAAACTGCCGAGGCCAATCGAGTGCGCCTGTGCCATGCCGGAGGCAACCTGGCAGGCTTCCGGATCGGGTGCTAATGGGCTCAGATGATGGCAGGCGACCAAGCCCCATAGCTTGCCGCCGACCTTGACCGGCAGCGAAAACGAGGCACGAACGCCCATGTGCTCAAGGTATTTGAGATGTACCGGAGAAACACTGCGCAACAGTGAATTGGTCAGATTGGGTACGCCGTCGCCCAGCACAGCGGAGATGGGGGTCTCAATGTCGGGAATGCTGCGCCACGGATTGACCAGGTAAATGCGCCGGGCAATTGCTGGAATGTCGCTCGCCGGGAAGCGCAAGCCCATATAACTGCCCAAGCCTTCGCGCGCTTCTTCAGCGATCACTTCGCCGCTGAAATCATGATGATAATGGTACAGCATGACCCGGTCAAAGCCAGTGACTTCGCGTACGCCAAGTAGCAGGGCCTGATGGTGGGCCTTCAGTTCAGCAGTATTGCCTGGTGTTTTCAGGAGCGGCAATTGCAGGCGTTGCGCGGCGAGCGGTGGCGCGCTGCGCGACGGTAGAAGTTCGACCAGCAAATGCTCGCCAGAGACTGTTAGCCAAGCATCCAGCCAGCCAGCGCTCCCCGTTGTGATGTGCGAACAAAGCTGGTTGCTGCCCGGCTTTTGCCGGCCCAGCGCAAACGTCAGGGCGGCGTAAAGCCAGGGCATTGAAAGCATCACCTGAGTCGCCAGAATCTCCTTGGCTTCAATGCCTGTGAGTGCCGCGAGATTGGCGCTGGCGTGGGTTACCGTTTTGCCGTCAGGCGTCAGGACAATCAGTGCGCCATAACTCTGAATGGCGCCTGAACGATGCAACTGTTCAGATTCGCAGCCGGCCGTCAGCGTGGCGAGATCATAATGTGGAGTCATGACGGCATAGCGCCTTTTGTTTTGAGCAAGGCGGCGAATTCATCAGCCGGGAGCGGACGATAGAAATAATATCCTTGGGCGTATTCGCAACCCAGTGCGCGCAGTGCAGACACATGGCTTTCGCGCTCGACGCCTTCGGCGACCACCTTGAGTTTAAGCGAGTGAGCAAGGCTGATCACGGCAGTGGTGATGGCCATGTCATCGGCGTTGGTATCAAGGTCATCGACGAAACTTTTATCCACTTTCAATTCAGCCAGCGGCAGGCGCTTGAGGTAGGCGAGCGAAGAGTAGCCCGTGCCAAAGTCATCAATGCTGATGCTCATCCCGCTATCGGTCAAGTGTTCAAGTATCTTGCGTGAAAATTCAATATCCTGCATCAAACAACTCTCAGTGACCTCAATGCATAGCAGGGCAGGAGGCACCGCGCATTCAAGCACCATGGCTTCGAGGCGCTGCGAAAATTCGGCGTTACGTAGTTGATGACTGGACACATTGACTGAAACGGGCACAAGCTCCAAACCGGCAGCCTGCCAGTTTTGCATGTGCTTGAGTACCAGTTTGAGCGCCCGTTCGCCGATGGCGTCGATCATGCCGCAATGCTCGGCAACCGCGATGAACTGATTGGGGGGAACCGCCCCCAGATGATCGTCCTTCCAGCGCAACAGTGCTTCGGCGCCGACGATACGGCCGGTGTTCAATTCAACCTTGGGCTGAAAGGCAATGGTGAATTGGTGGTTGTCGAGGGCCATGCGTAGCCCGCTTTCCAGCGTCAGGCGCTGGAGGACAATGACCTTCATTTCATCGGCAAAAAACTGGTATTGGTTTTTGCCTCTTTCCTTGGCGCGATACATCGCGGTATCGGCGCTTTTGAGCAGGGTGCTGCTGTCGCTGCCATCTTCCGGGTAGATGGCAATGCCAATGCTGGCCGAGCCAAACAGATTGCGGTCCTGAATGTGGAACGAAGCAGAGAGAAAATCGACAACCCGTGCCGCGATGGCACGAATCTGGTCCAGATCGACGTCGACCAACAATGCCACAAACTCATCGCCACCCAGCCGTGCCAAGGTGTCGGCGCCACGTACGCAGGACTGCAAACGGTTTGCTGCCTCCTTGAGCAACTCGTCACCGACATCGTGCCCAAGGCTGTCATTGATGTTTTTGAAGTTGTCGAGATCAATGAACAGCACCGCCAGCTTCTGATGTAAGCGTGCCGAATGTGCAATGCCATGCTTGAGCCGGTCGACCAGCAGATTACGGTTGGGTAGCCCCGTCAGTTCGTCGTGCGTCGCCATGAATTCGATACGCCGCTGGCTTAGTTTGATGGCGCTGATGTCGCTGAAAATATAGACATAGTGCTGTACAGCGCCATCGGTTCCAAATACGGCGTTGATCGTCAACCACTCCGGGAAGATTTCGCCGGTCTTGCGCTGGTTGAACATTTCGCCTTGCCAGAAGCCAAACTGGGCGACAGCTTTTTTGATGGCATCGTAAAAGTTTCGGTCATGGCGCTCGGAGCGCAGCATGTGCGGGCGCTTGCCCAGGACATCTTCAGGGAGGTAGCCAGTTATTGTGCTAAAAGCCGCGTTGACCGTAATGATTTCATCTTTTTCATTGGTCACGCAGATCGCTTCGCCGGCACGATCGAAAACCTTGGAAGCAAGACGCAATTGCTCCTCGGCTTGCTGCTTGTGTGTGACGTCAATCGCTTGGGTGCAAATGAATCGCACACTGCCATCATCGGCAAAAATTGGAAAGCTGCTAGCTTCAAGATAGTGTTTGTTCTCGTTGAGCAGCAACTCAAGTTGCACATTGCTGGCCTGCAAACTGCCCATCACGGCGAGGTCGCGCTCACGCAGTTGTTGGGCAATGTTGGCCGGCAATACCTGCATGTCAGTTTTGCCGATGATTTCCTCGCTGCCCAAACCGAATACCTGAACCCAGCGCGGGTTGGCAAAATGGTAGCGGCCAGCGGTATCTTTCAGGCAAACCAGCGATGGCGACTGGTTCATGATTGCCAACAATTCCTCACGGCTTTGCCGCAGGCGCAGTTCGGCACGCGCCAGATCGCTTTGGTCAATGACGACCAGCACGATACTTTGCGTCACGCCGGCACTATTGATCGCAGGTGTGATGAACACTTGCCAGGTCATCTCCCCCTCATTGACCGCGTAACTCTCTTTGCGCTGTTCTGTCAGTGCACGGGCCATGCGCTGTGCGATGTCGGCCAGATAACCGGGTAAACGGAGCCCCGCCAGGTGCTGGCCGGCAACGCCCGCCGGCAGGTCAAAGCGACGGCTGGCGCTGCTATTGACCCGCTTGATGAAAAGTTCGGCGTCAAAGACAACAACCGGAAAATCGAGCGTGTTGTACACGCTTTCAAAGTCAGCATTGACCGCCGCCAGCTCGGAAGATTTATTGAGACTTTCATCGTTGACCGCAACAAGTTCCTCGTTGGAGGCCTGCAACTCTTCGTTGGCTGCTTCCAGCTCTTCATTTGCCGCCTGCAGTTCCTCGTTTGCCGCCTGAACCTCCTCGTTCAGTGCCTGCATCTCCTCGTTGGCCGAGGCCATTTCTTCAAGCAGGATTTGCAGGTGTTCGCGGGTCGCTGCCAGTTCATCGTTTTCTGCTGGCTCCGGGGCAGCGTCGTCTTTTGCCTGATGTGCCTCAAAAACAATAAGGAAGTTTTCGCCAGCGGGTTCCCCGGATGCCACGGGGTACACCGCCATTTTCCAGGACTTTTCTGGCGAACGGGGTATGCGCCGGTTGCGGCTTCTGGCCAGTTTTTGCTTGCGTCTTGCGCGATTGACCGTCGTCGCCAGTTCGCCCTGCAATTCGGGAACGATGATTTGCGCCAGATTCATTTGCGGCGTGCCTTGGGGCAGGTCAATGAACTGCGTAATGTCGCCGCGTGAATAGAGAATGTTGAAGCCTTGATCGATCAATACGGCACGTGCCGCAAAGTTTTGATCGACGGCATCCATGAAACGCTGTTCGAGTGCAGGACGAGTCTTGATGGCACTACGCACAATGCCGCTGGAAATTGTGCCGCGTGTGGCCAGTGCCACATCGACACGACGAGCGCCACTACTGCGCCGGAATAAACGATTACGCCGATCAAGCGGCGTGAACAGTTCATTTGGGTGGTTGGCATTTTCTGAGCGACCAAGAAAGAGAATGCCATCCTCACGCAGCGCAAAGTGGATTTTGGACAGCGCCCTGATCTGCAATTCCGTGTTGAAGTAAATCAGCACGTTGCGGCAAGTGGCGATATCAAGGCGCAGGAAAGGTGGGTCGGAAATAAGGTTCTGGCGGGCGAAGGTAACGCACTCACGTAACTGCCGCGAAACCTGCAAGCCACCGTCAACGGGTTGAAAATATTTGTCGATGAAATCAACCGGCAATTCGCTCAAGGCAGCCTGTGGATAAACCCCTCGGCGGGCAACCAGTAGCGCCTCTTCATCAATATCGGTGGCGAAAATTTGCAGTGCCCGTTTTGACAGGCGTTCACCGATGGCTTCGGCAAACAGCATGGCGATTGAGTAAACTTCTTCACCAGTGGCGCAGCCGATGACCCAGACGCGGCTTTCTTCCAATAGCGATTTTTTGGCGACAATTTCGTTGATTCGCAGTGTCAGTGCGCGAAAGGCTTCACGGTCACGAAAAAATTCGGTGACTGAAATCAACGTTTCGCGCGCCAGCGCATCAAGCTCTGCCTTGTGTTTATGGCAGTAGGTGAGATATTCGCCAAGATCGCCACTATTGGTGGCGGCCAGGCGGCGTTGCAGGCGACGCATGACGGTCGCCATCTTGAAGCCGGAAAAGTCGATTTGGGTATGTTGGGTAACCAGATCAAAAATCTGCGCCAGATCAGTGCCGCGTTCTTCCCAGTGTTCAGCCTTCGGCAGTATGCCTTCACAGCGGATCAGGCGTTCGATCTCTGTGCCGATGTCAGCCGGGTCAAGAATGCGATCAACGATCCCGGCTTCGATGGCGGATTGCGGCATGCTCTCGTATTTGGCACTCAACGGCGTTTGCGCGATGGTGATGCCCCCGGCCGCCTTGATCGCCTGCAAACCGCGCGTGCCGTCGCCGCCGGTGCCGGAAAGTACGACGCCAATGACGCGCTCACCGTAGTTTTCGGCCAGGGATTGAAAAAACTGGTTGATTGACGGCTTGGGGGAAATTTCGGGCGAAGTGACGACCAGTTGAAAGCGGTCGTCACGCAGACTGAGATTGAATCCGGGCGGGATAATGTAAATGTGATTCGGGAGCGGCTTGCTATCGGCAATCGCATCGCTGACCGGGAGACTGGTTGCCCGCCCGAGAATTTCGGCCATCAGGCTACGATGGCTGGGCGACATGTGCTGGGCAATGATATAGATGCAGCCACTGTCTGTGCGCAAACCTGCCACGCAATGGGTGAGTGCCTCAAGTCCGCCAGCAGAAGCACCTAGACCAACCCAAAAAATTGTCGTTTCTGGCGTATTGGAATGGTCCAAAATTTTACCCAGATTGTGAAAATTGAAATTGAGTATGTCTGAAGATCAAATCAGGCTCGCATCACCAAATAAAGTTTTTTGCGTAAGCGCAACCATATAAAAAAATCCCCAATTCTTGCAGACTGGGGAGGAAGGAGAACAGCATTCTTTAGGGGAATTTTCAGGCACTCGCAGTTGTTGCCGCACGGCGCTTACTGCCAGCATTGTTGCGTGATGCCTGGGCAGTCAGAGCGGCGATCAATTTGTTACCACTTTTGCCACTCACTTCCATCTGCTTTTGCCATTCGTTGGCTTGCTCAAAACCCTTTTGCGCAACCCCCGTCCATGAGCGCACGGTGAGGTCGATAATTTCCTGTCCAGCCGGTGCTGGCTTGATCTCGGCTATTGATTCGGCCAGTACTTCACCAAATTGCTGAGCTTGTGCCTGAATCAGGCTGTTGATCTGTTTTTGCATGGTGCTGATCAGGGCTTTGCTGCCGAGCAGGTAATCACTGCAAGCCTGGTTGGCATCCTGTGCAAGTTCGGCAAACCAGACCGGATTTTGCGCCAGTTCTTGATTGGTGATCAGCGCCTTGCTGTGCTTGGCGATCAGATTGAGGCTGCGTTTTGCCATGGTGGCGTTGAATTCCAGCATTTCCTGATTGCCTTCAAAGCTGACGCGCAACAGATTGAGTAGCATTTCAGCCTGATCGGCAGCTGTGCTTTGAATTTTTTGAATTGTGTTTTGCATGATGAGCTCCTTTGTGTGTGGAGCGCATTTTCCACCTTAGGCAAAACATCGTACATTGGGTCAATTCCTGCTTCAATTAGGGGTTAACCCCGTTTTCTCAATCTTTGTTGGCGTGCCGAGCTGGATGAAAAGGTCTGCCAGGCTGCGGGCGCCGAGTTTGTGCATGGCGTTGCCGCGGTGTTGTTCCACCGTTTTTATACTGATATTCAATTGCGTGGCGATGCGTTTGTTGGGCAGGCCGCTGAGTATGGCGTCAACCACATCGCGCTCGCGTGGCGTCAGGCAGGCCAGTCGCGAATCAAACGCCTGTTGCCGGCGTTCGGCAGCCAGTCGCTCGCGGCACAGGGCGATGGCTTTTTGTACGCGGTCGAGCAATACCTGTTCATTGAATGGTTTTTGCATGAAATCGACAGCGCCTTTGCGCATGGCTTCCACTGCCAGCGGAATATCGCCGTGGCCGGAAATGAAAATAATCGGCAAGTAGGCAGCACGCTCGCTCAGGATGTCTTGCAGCACCGTGCCGCTGATGCCGGGCATGCGGACGTCAAGAATCAGGCATTCACATTGCGTCATCTCGCTTGACTCGAGAAAGCTGCGGCAGTCGGGGAAGGTGACGCAGGCCAGCCCGAGTGTTTCGAGCAGCATGCCCAGTGACTGGCGCACCATGGCATCGTCGTCGACAACGCATACCAGAGAGCTTTCAGGGATGTTCAGCATGGCTACCCTCTTGTGCACAGGCCAGCGTAAAGCAGAATTTGGCGCCACCTTCTGGTGCCGGTTCGGCCCACAGGTGGCCGCTGTGATTTTCGATAATTGAGCGGCAGATTGAGAGCCCCATGCCGAGTCCATCTTCCTTGTCGGAATAGAAGGGTTCCCAGTGGCCGTTGATCATCGCCGTACTGAGTCCGCGTCCGTGATCAATCACTTCGACGCGGACCCGCGCTTCGGCATCCTGACGGGCGCCAAGCAGCAATTGTCGCGGGGCGGTGCTTTGCTTCATCGCTTCAAAGCCATTGCGGATCAGGTTGAGCAGCAGTTGTTCGATTTGTACCTGGTCGGCGAGTACGGCGGGTAACTCGGGCTCGATCTCGATATTGAGGGTTGCTTCAAATGCCTTGGCCTGCATGCTGGCCAGCGGCAGGATGCCGGCGACAAGCTGCTTGAGCGACAAAGGGTGCAGCGAGGTTTTGCCCTTTTTGACAAAGCTGCGAATCTGGTGCGTGATGTTGCCGGCACGCATGGCTTGTTCGGCGATGGTTTGCATCAGGCCGGTGAGTTCCTTTTGCGGAGCGTTGGCTTTGAGCTTGTGCAGTGCAACCGCTGAAAAATTACAGATGGCCGTTAATGGTTGATTGATTTCGTGCGCCAGCTGACACGCTGAGCCCATTGACGCGCTGAACGGTTGCCCCGCCGCGCCGCGGCGGCTAGCGGGCGGCAAATTGCTATTCAAATCCGAGGGGAAGACCATGTCCGCCGACCTGCAGAACGCCATCGAAGTCGCCTGGGAAAAGCGCACCGAAGTGACCGCCGCCAACCGCGACGTGTTTGACGCGGTGGAAGCGGCGATTGCGCTGCTGGACAGCGGCAAGGCGCGCGTGGCGGAACCCGATGGTCAGGGTGGCTGGAAGGTCAACCAGTGGCTCAAGAAGGCGGTGCTCTTGTCCTTCCGCCTCAATGACAATGGCGTGATGGCATACGGCTCGGCCGGCGCTCCGGCGTTTGACAAGGTGCCGCTCAAGTTCACCGGCTGGGATGAGGCCGCGTTTCGGGCCGCTGGCATTCGCGTGGTGCCCGGCGCGGTGGTGCGCCAGAGTGCCTATATTGCCAAGGGCGTGGTCCTTATGCCCAGCTTTGTGAATTTGGGCGCGCATATTGGCGAAGGCACCATGATCGACACCTGGGCCACGGTTGGCTCTTGCGCCCAGATTGGCAAGGGTGTGCATATTTCGGGCGGGGCCGGCATTGGCGGCGTGCTCGAACCTTTGCAGGCCAACCCCGTGGTCATCGAAGACAATTGCTTTATCGGTGCCCGCGCCGAAGTGGCCGAAGGCGTGATCGTCGGCACCGGCTCGGTGCTGTCGATGGGCGTCTATCTGGGCGCTTCCACCAAGATCGTCGATCGCGCCACCGGGCAAATCCACATCGGCTATGTGCCGCCCTATTCGGTGGTGGTGTCTGGCTCGCTGCCGGGCAAGCCGTTGCCCGATGGCACCCCCGGCCCCTCGCTCTATTGCGCCGTCATCGTCAAGACCGTGG
>ERZ1034361.1921-NODE-1921-length-10300-cov-27.037073_pt1 | contig 10300 bp, 9 predicted proteins | sample MGYA00520617_ERZ1034361 | MGnify/ENA primary metagenome ERZ1034361 (study PRJEB33736, sample SAMEA104284507) | Azolla filiculoides | biome: Urban; feature: Water surface; material: Ditch water | place: Netherlands | collected 2015-10-28 | depth 0-0.1 m ... | reverse complement strand
AAAGCGTTTCGGTTACCCCTCCCTAACTTACCCAATCTAGGCAGCCTATGGATGCTGCTTGCTGCGCTTGGTTTTGCGCTAATGGGCGCATTGGTTAAGCTCGGGGCGACAAAATTCAGCAGCAGCGAACTGGTGTTTTACCGCTCATTATTTGGCTTAATCACGGTAAGCCTATACCTGCGCAGTCAAAAACTAAGCCTAGCCACACCGGTGCTTTTCAAGCAGATGTCACGCGCACTGGTTGGCTTCGCTTCCTTGGTGTTGTTTTTTTACGCCATCGCGCACTTGCCGCTCGCGACCGCCATGACGCTTAATTACACCTCGCCTTTATTCCTCGCCTTATTGTCGCCTTTTTTATTGCAGGAGCCGCTCAAAAGAACGCTGCTATTAGCCCTCATCATTGGCTTTATTGGCGTCAGCTTGCTGCTGAAACCCACTTTAAACAGCGGTAACGCCCTGGCAGGCAGCCTAGGCTTGCTGTCTGGGCTAGGCGCTGCCTGGGCCTATGTGCACGTCAAACAATTGGGGCAGCTAAACGAACCGGACACGCGCACGGTGTTTTATTTCACCTTGGTGTCTACCGTATTGGCCGGATTGTGGATGCTGATGGCGCCGCAACTCCATGGCTTAGACGGCATAAGCAGCGAACTCCTGAGCGGATTCCATCGCTTGAATTGGCAAGACATGCCGCTGCTAATCGGCTTAGGCGCCACGGCCACCGTTGCCCAATTAGCCATGACGCGGGCCTACCGCACTGGCGACACCTTGGTGGTAGCCAGCTTAGCTTACACCACGGTGGTGTTAGCGAGCCTATTTGGGGTGTTTTGGTGGGGAGAGCAGTTAAGCATAGGCGATTGCCTAGCCATTAGCTTGATAGTGTTAAGCGGACTCATCAGCCTACGCAGCAAAGCCGCCTAACCCTTATTAGGCTTCCAATAAACCACTGCGCATGGCAATCAAGGCAATTTCCGCCGAGTTATTTGCATTTAATTTTTGCTTGATGTTGTACAGATGGGTGCCTACCGTACGCGGGCTTAAAAATAAAGTTTCGGCAATCTCATTGGTGGTTTTACCTTTAGCCAAGGCCATGAACACCTCAAATTCCCTGGGAGACAACACGTCTACTGGATTTTGATCGCCAGACAATTGCTGTATGGCCATTTGCTGAGCCACGCCAGCCTCCAAGTACTTCTTGCCACTGGCCACCACCCGTATCGCTTTGATCATCTCTTCGGCGGCACTGCGTTTAGTTAAATAGCCCATGGCGCCGGCATTGAGCACGCGTTTGGGATGCACCGAATCCTCATGGGCCGACAGCACCAGTATTTTTGCCGCACTGTCTTTGGCTAAGATGCGCTCTATCGCTTCCAAGCCGCCTATACCCGGCATGGTGATGTCCATGACCACCACATGCGGTTTGAATTCCACGTAGCGCTGTATGGCTTGCTCGCCGCTTTCGGCTTCGCATACGACCTTAATGTCCGCATCGGTTTCCAGTAACATTTTGAAACCCATGCGCACTACCGCATGGTCGTCCACCAACATCACATTAATTACGCTCATTTTTTACCCGTTCACTAAAAGCGGTCTAACTGGCCCGCGGAATGTTGATATGGATTGCGGTGCCGCGATTCGGTTCAGATAGCAGACTAAAACTGCCGTGAAAACCCTGCACGCGTTCGCGTATGCCTAGCAGTCCAAAATGTTGAGATTGATCGACGGACGCCAAGTTCATGCCTACGCCATCGTCCTTAATCAGCAACTGCAGCTCGTTTTCCAGCAAGGTCAGACTGACCTCTATGTTCTTTGCTTGCGCGTGCTTTAAGGCATTGTTAATGGATTCTTGGACGATGCGGTACACATTGATATTCAGACTTTCACCCAAATCGTCCAATTGCCCATTTAACTTTAATTCAAAACGCACGCTGGCATGCAATGTTTGCCAATAATGCATGGCATCGCGCAAGGTTTCGGATAAACCTAAATTGTCTAAAGCACCGGGGCGCAACTGCCGTATGATGCTGTGCATGCCTTCGTAAATTTGGTTGGCTGCGCCCACTATGGTTTGCGCGTTAGCCGCTATGTCCGGTGATTTATCTTTGGCCTTGTTGGCTATTGCCACCGCAAAGGTTTTGATGGCCGTGACGTATTGACCAAGCTCATCATGCAACTCTCTCGCTAAACTGCGACGCTCGTCTTCAATGTGGGTTTGAATCAATTGGGTAAGCTGACGGTTTTCTTCCAATTGGCGTTCCATGGCTAAAGACTCGGCCATGCGGTTCAAACTATGGCCTATGCGATTGAATTCCGGCAAGGTAAAGGTCGGCAAGCGCGTGCTTAAATCGCCCCGTTCCATGCGGTTAATCGAGGTCAATATGGGTTTAATCGGCTTCAAGGAATGGCTTAACAAGGCGTACACCATCAAATTAAGCAGCACGAAAAAAAACAACCCTACCCACATCAATTGCCTAAAACCCGACCAGGCTTCGCGTATTGAACCGGCGGCGCTGGACGACACCACCAAGGTGCCATAACGTATACGGCGCTCCACCGTCTCAACTGGCGGTTGGACCATTTTCTCAAACCACTTAGGCGCTTGCACGTCCGCCTTGTAAGTCGAAGGCGGCGAGGTATACAAGACGTTACCGCTAATGTCGTACAGCACTATGTGGCTACTGCGCACGTAACCTAAGGACTGCAAAAAGCTTTGCAAGACCTTGTCTGTTTGACCGTATTCCGGATTAAGGGCGGAACTAATGATCACCGTATCAAGTAATTGCACGGTGACGCGACTGGCTGCTTCAACACGCTCCCGTATAGAAGTGCGTGTGTCGTTGACCAGTATGCTGCCCACCACCAGAATGAAAGCGAGCGACAGCAAGGTAATGAGTAGGTTTAAGCGAAACTTTAAGCTCATGCAGGGCTTTTTTCTTTAGTAAAAAATTAAAACAGAACTGAGTTTAACAAGTTTATGCCTGCGGCGACATAGTGATATTCACTAGAATAAAAACAGTTTTCGCCTTCATCCAAGTAGCGCATTACAAGGCAAATCGAGCATGCAGGTCGTTTAAATTCAAGCTTTGCAATATCGCCTCCAAGCGAGCCATTGCGTTCTTACGCGGTTGACCGGTGTATTTGGCGACGATTAACTCATTTTTCATGGAGTGCTCCCAGCCCACCAACTCGGTGACGGTAACTTGGTATCCGGCCGCCTCTAACTGCAGACAGCGTAAGACATTGGTCAGTTGGCTACCAAATTCACGGGTGTGTATGGGGTGGCGCCAAATTTCACTTAATGGGGTTAGTGAAAAACTTTCGTTTTTACGCAGACGCAGGGCTTCCGCCACCTCCGCCTGACAACATGGCACCAATACCATGTAACTGGCTTGCTTGCTTAAGCCAAAGCGGATGGCATCGTCGGTCGCCGTGTTGCATGCATGCAAAGCGGTCACCATGTCCACTTTAGCCGGCAAGCTGGGCGAAGTGATGGATTCGGCTACCGTTAAATGCTGAAAGTCCATGCGCGCAAATTGCAACTCTGCCGCCAATGCTTTCGATTGCGCCACCAACTCAGGTCGGCTTTCTATGCCTATCACTTGGCCAGCCGCATGCTGCTTTAATAACAAGTCATACAAGATAAAACCCAAATAAGACTTGCCTGCCCCATGGTCAACAATAACAGGCTGCTCATTGCGCAACAGCGCCTCGTTAAACAAGGGCTCGATGAAGTTCACCAAATGGTAAACCTGCTTAAGTTTGCGTCTACTGTCTTGGTTGAGTTTGCCGTCACGCGTGAGGATGTGCAAGGCTTTAAGCAGCTCTATGGATTGATTGGGGCGAATTTCTGCTGGCATGGTCATGCCGCTATTTTAAGGCAAAATCCGAACAAACTGCCGGCTCGCAGATAAAAAGAGGAATTATCCTAGGCAATGTTAAAATGCGCGGACACAGCAATTCAACGCCTCAAAATATCTAAACAAGACGAGGCGCTACAACAAAGCAAGTATGGAAGAAGGATGAGATAGATGGCGATTCAGTGGTACCCAGGGCACATGACCCAAGCGCGCAAAAAAGCCGAAGAAACGATGGAGTTCACCGACATCGTCATCGAGGTATTGGATGCCCGCGTGCCCGCTGCCAGCCACAACCCCATGATAGATGAAATGCGTTTATTCCGTCAGCGCCCGCAACTCAAAATTCTCAATAAAGCCGACCTGGCTGACCCCGTGGCCACCCAAGCTTGGCTTAATTATTTCAACAGCCAACCCAACACCAAAGCCGTCGCGCTGTCTTGCAAAAAGCCCGGTGATGCCAATAAAATTCCTAAGCACTGCCTAGCCCTCACGCCGCACCGCGGCACGCACTTAAAACCATTACGCATGCTGATCATGGGCATCCCCAATGTGGGCAAGTCGACTTTAATGAACGCCCTACTGAATCGACGCGTGGCCAAGGTCGGCGACGAACCGGCTGTCACCAAAAGTCAGCAGCGTTTTGATTTATCTGAAACCATGAGCATCACCGACACGCCAGGCATGATGTGGCCCAAGATACAATACGAATCCGATGGCTACATGCTGGCCGCCAGTCACGCCATAGGCCGCAACGCCGTCATAGACGAAGACGTAGCGCTATTTTTGGCCGACAACTTGCTTAAAACCTACCCCGCCCTGCTGAATGCGCGCTACAAATTGGATACCATGAAACACAATGGCGCCATGCTGGATGTGAGCAAGATGGACGGTGTGGATTTATTGGAAGCCATAGCCAAACGCCGTTCTTACAAGCGCCATGACGGTTTATGGGACACGGAAAAAACGGCAGTGGCTTTTTTAACCGATTACCGCAGTGGCGCCATAGGCCGCATTAGCTTAGAAACGCCTAATAGTCGCGCCTTGATGACGCAAGCAAACCTAGTGTTGCCAGACAATGTTACAGACCATGGCTCAGACGAGACCGCAGCAGCCCCAAGCTAAGTGGTTTTTTTCTGCAGTTGCTTACTAAACGCCACGTCTAATTTGCTCACGCGCTTGACTATTTGCGGGCCGTAGCCATTCACCCACGCAACAAATTCGTCCATGGCCATGGGCTCACATAAGCGCGTGCTGTTACCCAAACCGTCGCCTAACTGCAGGCTAAACAGGCCGGCACTGCTCATGCTCATGGAATAAAGCGGGTTGTCACTGCGACGCTTAAGTCTATCAATGGCGGCGCTGGCCTTAGTCGATCGCATGTTCATTCCTGTGCTTGTTAATTAAAGGTGGATTATGGCACGCTTTACGCAAAGCACAGGCAGACGCAAGTTTAAGTAGCTAGTTAAACCGGTAAACGCTAAAATCTCTGCCTGCCCGATTACCTCAATTCCTATCACTCACTAGCGCATGTTAAATAGCCTTAATTCTCCCCAACGCGAAGCGGTCAAATACCTAGATGGCCCCTTGTTGGTTCTGGCTGGCGCAGGCAGCGGCAAGACCCGAGTCATCACGCAAAAAATCAGCTATTTGATCGACGAGGCCGGTTATTCACCTAAGGAAATAGCGGCCATCACCTTCACTAATAAAGCCGCGCGGGAAATGCAAGATCGGGTAGGCAAATTAATGCAAGGCAAAAGCACCAAAGGCCTCACCATAGCCACCTTCCATTCACTGGGCCTGCAAATGCTGCGTGCCGAAGCCGCCCTATTGGGTTACAAGCCGCAGTTTTCCATACTGGATTCCTCAGACAGCTACAAAATTGTCGCGGACATATTGGCCACCACAGACAAGCAAATAATTCGCAAAACCCAATGGCAAATTTCGGCATGGAAGAATGCCTTCCTTAATGCCGATCAAGCCAAAGCCCAAGCCGATGAAGAGCTGACCGTGGCAGCGGCTAAAGTCTACCAACTCTACCAACAAACCCTAAAAGCATACCAAGCGGTGGATTTCGATGATTTAATCAAATTGCCCGTAGAGCTTTTTCAGGCGCACGAAAGCGCCCTGAATAAATGGCAGCGTAAATTGCAGTATTTGCTTATCGACGAATACCAAGACACCAATGCTTGCCAATACAAATTGGTCAAAATGCTCACCGGCTTGCGTGGCCAATTCACTGCCGTGGGCGACGACGACCAAGCCATCTATGGTTGGCGCGGTGCCGATGTGGAAAATTTACGCCAACTCACCGATGACTTCAGCAAGCTAAAAGTCATTAAATTGGAACAAAACTACCGCTCCACGGTGCGCATATTGCGCGCAGCCAACCAGGTAATCAGCAACAACCCCAAGTTGTTTGAGAAGAAATTATGGAGCGATTTGGGCACCGGCGATTTGATACAAGTGTCGGCCGCCATGAGCGAGGAAGCCGAAGCGGAATCGGTCATCATGAAAATTCAAGCGCATAAATTTGAGCACCGCACCAAATTTTTGGATTACGCGGTTTTATACCGAGGCAATCATCAAGCGCGTATTTTTGAGCAACAATTGCGTAATCACAAAATCCCCTACACGGTGTCGGGTGGGCAATCTTTTTTTGACAAGGCGGAGATTAAAGACTTAGTCAGCTACTTACGCCTGATTGCCAACGAAGACGACGACCCGGCATTTATACGCGCCGCCACCACCCCGAAAAAAGGCATAGGCAACACCACCTTGGAGCGTTTGGGCGAGTATGCCAGCTTGCACAAAATATCCCTATTCGCTGCCGCCTTTGAAGCCGACTTTCAAAGCGATGTGGGCGCCAAGCAATTGGACGATTTGCTCAACTTCTGCGCCTACATCAACAAATTGCAACAACGCGCCGTGCGCGACCCAGCTAATGAGGTGCTGGACGACTTACTCAACACCATACAGTACGAGGCGTTTTTATACGACAGCGAAGAACCGCGGGCAGCCGAAGGCAAATGGGCCAACGTCATGGACTTCATAGGCTGGCTGAGTAAAAAAGGCGAGGCCAATACCGAATACGGGAACGAAGCCGAAGCGAAAAATCTGCTGGAGCTGACGCAAATGGTCTCCTTAATGAGCATGTTAGAAGGCCAAGAGGCCGGCGAAGTCGATGCAGTTAAGCTGTCTACTTTGCATGCCGCCAAGGGCTTGGAGTTTGGCCACGTTTTTTTAATTGGCGTAGAAGAAGGCATACTGCCGCATCGCGAGAGCGTCGATCTGGGCGTCACCGACCCAACTAAAATCGAAGAAGAGCGCCGCCTCATGTACGTAGGCATTACCCGCGCGCAAAAATCCTTAAACATATCCTGGTGCAAAAAACGCAAGCGCGCCGGTGAAATGGAGTTGTGCGAACCCAGTCGCTTCATCGCCGAATTGCCTAAGGACGACGTGCGCCATTTTGGCAACCCCTTTAATGACCCGGAAATTAGCAAGGATTTTGGCAAATCAAAAATGGCCAATATCAAAGCCATGCTGGCCAATAAGTAAGACCGGCCTGAAATCGAGCCTAGCTCGGTTATAATCGCACTTAAGCTGAACTTCTAGCACCAACCTATAGAAAACCATCAAAACCCATGCCCTTTATTACCTTAGATAACGCCTCCCTTGCTTTTGGTCATCACGCCCTGCTCGATCATGCTGCCTTTCAACTGGACGCAGGCGAGCGCGTGGGCTTAATTGGCCGCAACGGCGCCGGCAAATCCAGCTTATTGAAAGCCATAGCCGGCACCATCAAATTGGATGAAGGCAACGTTTGGCGGGCACCCAATGCCCGCGTAGTATACGTGCCGCAAGAACCGGAATTGAACACCGCGCACACGGTATTTGAAGCGGTGGCAGAAGGCTTGGGCGCCTTGCAACAAACCATCATTGATTACCACCAAGTGACCCACGACATGGGCATGCCAGAAGCCGACATCGATGCCTTGATGACTAAGATGCAGCATTTGCAACACGAATTGGACATGCAAAACGGTTGGGCGGCGCAATCGCGGGTTGAAACGGTATTAAGCCGTTTGAAGCTCGATGCCGACGCTTTAATTTCAACCTTATCCGGCGGTTGGCGCAAACGCGTTGCCTTGGGACGCGCACTGGTGGCCGAACCCGAAGTGCTGTTACTGGACGAGCCGACCAACCATTTGGATTTAGAGGCGATACAGTGGTTAGAAGACTTATTGTTAAGTTTCACCGGCAGCGTGCTATTCATCACCCACGACCGCCGCTTCCTAGATAGCTTGGCCACCCGCATTACCGAGCTAGATCGCGGCATATTGACGGATTTTGTCGGCAACTTTAGCCAATATCAAATTAAAAAAGAAGAATTGATAGCCGTGGAAGAAACCCACGCGGCTAAATTTGATAAATTCTTAGCCCAAGAAGAAGTCTGGATACGCCAAGGCATTAAAGCCAGAAGGACGCGCAATGAAGGCCGCGTGCGTAGATTGGAAGCGCTGCGCTTAGACCGTGCGGCACGCCGCGAACGCCAAGGCAACGTCAAACTGAATTTGGATGCCGGTGAACGCAGCGGCAAATTGGTCGCTGAGCTAGACAATGTCAGCAAAGCCTATGGCGATAGAACCTTGATAAGCCACTTCAGCACACGGATTTTGCGTGGCGATAAGATAGGCTTGCTCGGGCCCAATGGCATAGGCAAAACCACCTTGCTTAAATTAATACTAGGCGACATCGAGGCCGACAGCGGCAAAATTGAACGCGGCACCAAAATCAATGTGGCGTATTTTGATCAAATGCGTGAGCAATTGGATGAAGAAGCCACCTTGGCCGACACCATCAGTCCGGGCTCCGATTTTGTCGAAATAGGCAACGAACGCAAACACGTCATCAGCTATTTGGAAGACTTTTTATTTCCGCCGCAACGCTCACGCTCTCCAGTCAAATCCTTATCCGGCGGCGAACGCAACCGTTTGCTATTGGCCCGATTGTTCGCGCGGCCGGCCAATGTGTTGGTGTTGGACGAACCAACCAACGACTTGGACATCGACACCTTAGAGCTATTAGAAAGCCTGTTGCAAGATTTCACTGGCACGCTATTTCTAGTCAGCCATGATCGGGCGTTTTTAGAAAACACCGTCACGCAAGTGATTGCCTTTGAAGGCAATGGCATATTAACCGAATTCGGCGGTGGCTTTGACGACTGGCAACGCTTTAGCCTACAACGTGCTCAAGCCAATCGAGCAGAAGACAAACGCCTCAGCGAATTGGCGCAGGCGGCCAAACCGCAAAGCAAACCGGCCCCCGTGAAAGTCGCCAGCAAACTCAGCTTTAAGGAGGAAAAAGAGCTGGCCGACATCCCCTTGAGCATAGAACAATTAGAAGCGGAACAAGCCGGAATTAATACGCAACTGGCTGACAGCGAGATATACAAAACGCAGGCAGACTTGGTTAAAACCTTGCAAGCGCGCTTAGTTGAAATAGACAGCCTATTGGAGGCCTTGCTCGCCCGTTGGGAAGTGCTGGATGCCAAGCAAGGCTGAGCCAGCATCAGAGCGGAGCTTTAGGTTAAGATTAACTTAAAGCCAGCGATCAACAACACCATGGCCAACAATTTTTTTATGGCATGAGGCTCAATACGGCGACTGCCAAAATAAGAACCCACTAGCCCACCTAATGCAGCGGCAATAAGCAAGGGCAAAAGGAAGGTTGGCAAGGCCTTGGTGGCACTTATATTCCCAGCCAGCCCAGAAACAGAATTAAGCAAGACAAACAAAGCGGAAACAGCCGCCGCCCGCTTGGCATCCGCCCAGCCCATCAAGAGTAACAATGGCGTTAGGAAAATGCCGCCGCCGGTGCCAGTTAATCCTGATAAAAATCCAATTCCCGCACCGGCCAAGAAAGCTTGAGTACGAGGCGGTTCATGTATATGCGTGCTTTGTTTAGATTGCACAAAAAACCGCATAGCCGAATACAGCAATACCAGGCCTAAAAGCACTTTAAATAGCTGGGTAGGCAAATTAAGCTGGCCACCTATAAAGGCACAAGGCACAGCAAGGGCCGCAAAAGGCCAAAATAGCGACCAAGAAAAATGCCCGGCTCTATAAAATTGCCAGGTGGCGATTGATCCCACCAAGATGTTTAAAGATAAGGCGGTCGGCTTAATCACCTCCGGTGCCAATGACAGCAAGGACATGACAGCAATGTAACCGGATGCGCCAGCGTGCCCCACGGAGGAGTAAAGCATGGCGATAAGGAAAACAGCCAAGATAAGCAAGTATAAAAATTCAACCGTCAATTTTTAAAGCTCCAATACTTAGTCCATCAAATTAAATTGGAAAGCATGATTGGTGCCCCCGACACGAATCGAACGTGTGACCCTCCCCTTAGGAGGGGGATGCTCTATCCACTGAGCTACGGGGGCA
>ERZ1034361.1919-NODE-1919-length-10313-cov-6.648691_pt1 | contig 10313 bp, 9 predicted proteins | sample MGYA00520617_ERZ1034361 | MGnify/ENA primary metagenome ERZ1034361 (study PRJEB33736, sample SAMEA104284507) | Azolla filiculoides | biome: Urban; feature: Water surface; material: Ditch water | place: Netherlands | collected 2015-10-28 | depth 0-0.1 m ... | reverse complement strand
ACGATATCATCCTCACGTTGTTTGAAATCATCGGTGATATAGGATCCCGGCACTTTCTCGAGGGTTTCGTAGTCAAGGGTGTGAAGCCAATCATCAGGAATAAAACCAATGATTAAATCACGGACAAATTCGGGATTGGAAAAGAGGAATTTGTAGCTGCTATCGTGTACTTTGTTCATTATGCAATTATAAGCCTAAGTAGCTTAAAAGGGTATGCTCAATTGAATTCATAGTGGAAATTGAATTTAGCTGTATTTCTAATGTACGCAAAATGTGCTTTTATGAAATATCGATGTAGCATGTTAGAGCTTCGTGAAATCCATAATGACTTGAATAGCAGAATGCAACACATTGATTTTTTTAAATTAAGTTATGATAACGCTTGTCAACCTGCGCATAAATTGTATAAGTAGCACCATGCTTGAAATGGTTGATGTTGCATATCGTAAACGGTTATAGTTTTACGCACATAGTCATGGGGTATCGGATAATCTTCGTTGCATTCTTCGTACTCATCCAAGCGTTCAAATAAGTTTTCAGCATCAATAATACGATAGAGTTCACCAAACACTTTTTCGGGTGAGTTTTCAATCTCAATAGCTGCGGGATATTCGCCTACATTGTATAATTTTCCATAAAAATACGCATCACTTTGATACATGGAATCATTATCAAGTAATCCATGAGCGGCGTGACCGCTACTTTTTTTAAGCGTGCCATATACAAATAAATACACCAAAAATGCCCTTTATGTCTTATTGTGAATTTTGTTTAAACCAACCTGTTGATTCGATTCATCGTATTTATCACGACACACAATACGGCTTTTCAATTCAAAATGACAATGAATTATTTGAACGACTGATATTGGAAATCAATCAAGCAGGGCTTTCTTGGGATATTATATTGAAGAAAGCGGACAATTTTCGTATGGCCTACGATGATTTCAACATAGAGAAAGTTGCGGCATATACGGAACAGGATTTTTCGCGTTTGATAAATGACGCTGGAATTGTGCGTAATCGGTTAAAAATTAATGCCACGATTATTAATGCGAATCGCATTTTATCCATTCAATCCCAACACGGTTCTTTTAAACATTGGCTTGACGAGCATCGTCATTTCGATAAGGCAGAATGGACTCGGTTATTCAAAAAACACTTTGTGTTTACAGGTGACGAAATTGTAAACGAGTTTTTAATGTCAACAGGGTATTTAGACGGTGCACATCACATCGATTGCCCCATTCATCAAAAAATAGGATAAGACAGGATAGCTGTGACTTTATTTTTTTAACAAGCATTGGGGTGTGAAGAAATTGTGAATTATGATGTAACACCTAGTGATATATAATTAACATGAATCCTATTACCCGGATTTTCAAAAACAAAGCCTTTTCACGATTCGCTAAAAAAGCAGATATCAAAAATTGTAAATTGTGCAAAGCCTTTGATAATGCAGAAAACGGCTTAATTGACGCTAATCTAGGTGGAGGGGTTATCAAGCAACGTATTGCAAGGGAAGGGGAATGTAAATCCGGTCGTTTTCGAGTCCTCATTTTACTTAACATTGGCAATCGTACTTTTTTCATTTATGGATTTACGAAAAAGGAATTATAAGGTGGGAATGTGGTGAAAAACATCCATCAGGTGCATCACTTAAACTTAGCATTAGTTGAGAAAAACGGACTTTCTGCTATTGCCTAAATTACGGATGGTTATTAGTGCAGCGCTTTGATGATGCTAGACATGTTGAAACCCTTGGCGACTTTTTGACGACTTTAACTTAGACTCAGTTAGGCTTTATTGGGTTGGCGAACGAAAAGCCTTTGATTAAGTTATTGATATTATTCGTTTTTATGTATAGCGAAAGCACTTTTAATGCGATGGTCGCGCGTTCGAATCGCGCACGACCCACCAAGATAAGATATGCAAATCAAAGACTTACAAGTAATTGTGAAGTCTTTTTTTTTGACCTGAATTTTGCTTACGCGAGATTTACGCGACTTATCTTTTCAACCGCTTCATGCAATTGGGCGATTTCAGCACGGCAATAATGATCGGTAATTCTATTCGATTTATGCCCCAGCAGATCTTGTCTATTTTCAAAACTCACTTCTGCTGCTCTTAATCGTCTGCCGAACGTATGTCGCAAATCATGGATACGACATTTCTTCAATCCGGCTCTTTCTCGCGCCTTAGTCCATGCGTGCCCATTGATACGTTGAACGGGTTGGCCTTTGTAGGTAAACACGTATTCGTTGTGCTTACCGCGCTGTGCATCAATAATTGCCTTGGCAATGCTATTGAGGGGCACAATTCTATCTTCCCCATTCTTGCAGCGTTCACCCGCTAAAGTGAAAATACCCAATTCTCGATTTTCTTCATCCCAACGCAGTCGCGTGATTTCTGTTTCACGACAACCGGTATTGAGTGCAAAAATTACCATTTCTTTTAAATGATCGGGAAGTTCAGAAATAAGACGTTCTTGTTCTTCTTCATTAATCGGATAAGGTTTACGATTATTGGTCTTTAACAACGGCAACAAAGGCGCCTCTTGCAGCCAAGAATTGCCAAATTCATCGCGCCACAGTCGTGAAGCTAAGACCATCACACGGCTAATAATGGCCAAATCACGATTAAGGGTCCCATTAGAGATCCCTGCTGATTGTCGATCAGCAATGAATTTTTCCAATGTTCCCATATGAATCCGTTCGAGTTCTAATTCTCCAATATAGGGCATCACAGCCTTCAACGTGACCGCATCGCGGTCAAGACTCTTCTTTTGCACTTCTTTCAAGTATTTCGTCGCCGCTTCGATGAACGTATAAGATTTGCGTTCACCATAAATCAATTGCCCACGAAACTCGTTGATGCGTTTAGCTAAGTAGCGTTCCGCTTCTTCGAGGTTACTTGTGCCAGTACTTTCATAAAGTCTTTTTCCTTTGATGACTTTGTTGATGTGCCAGATGTCGTTTCTTTTGGTAAGGCCCGGGGTCTTTTTGGACATGAGAGTTTCTCCTGTTTTTGAGATGCGGGACTACCTACGCGACTTTTATAGTCGTCGAACCACGCATCTAAGTCAAGTCTATCGAATGCAACGCCTTGCGTGCCGATTTTGATTTCGGTGACATGCGGGCGTACTTCTTTGTTGAATCGGTTTTTATCCATTCCTAGGTAGAAGGGTGCATCGCGTATTCGGATAATGCGCGGGATTATCGTTACCGACGTTTTGGCGAAATTGCTGTTAGGCATTGTTATGCTCCTAATTCTTCAATTTCGTATTTATGATTTTGAAATGAGGGCGTATAAAAATTGGTGAATATGGAATGCTTGGGGCAAGTATTGCTGATAATTTAAGTATCAAAAAGTTGAGTTTTCGCGGTCTAATTGTTTGGAATGTCCATTATTTCAAATGTTCCTAACCATCTCTGACCGTTCGATTAACGGTTGTTAATGCCTATTAATGGTTGTGGAAGCATGAGAGCCTGGAGCAGCACTAATCAGAATGACTACGAACTCTTTGGACTGCTGATTATTTTGATTTTTTCGACCATCCTTGATCGTTCAATTGACGGTTATTAATGGCTTGGAAATGTGAGGGTATAATACAATTTGATAACAGATGTCAGGATTGATAGCTAACCCCTGAGTCATAATTTTAAATATTTAGAGATCATTTAATGAATTTAAACACCGAAGAATGTGAGCAATTTTATCGAATTTGGTTTTCATTGCTGAGTTATGCCAATAAAAGAGAAGGATTGGTGCCTAATTTTCCTAAAACGCCGATAATTGGAAATATAAAGCAGCAGGATGCGGGTATTATTCGAAATGCGATCTGGTCTTCTAATTATTTGCTCAGTGACTTTGTAGGCGACAATCCAAATCATTTATCGATGGATGATATGAGAATAGCAGCCAGTTGGGAAGGGCGCATAAATTCACGTTTCATGATAATCAAGCATTTAAAACAGCATAGCATTTTCATGGATGTATCAGATAATCGAAAAGCCTATGGCGTTAAGGGGATTATTTCGCCTTTATCAGAGATATTGCCATTCCCTCCTCCAGTAATGGTGGAAGCAGTGCTACTGCCTTTTGGTAATCAAATTATCATTGATAGCTTATTAATGCCCCATAACGTTGTATTTGGTCGAGGGATTGTGAATGATATAAAAGTGGAGTTCCGCCGTTTAGAAGAATCCCAGGGTATTATCATTAACTTTAATGATAGTGACCCTACACCCGCTATAATCAAAGGTAATAAAAAGATATTGGGTGAGTTTCAAAAATGGCTAGGTAAGCAGTCATTAAGCATAAAAATGCAGCATGAACATTTTTCCAATATAGAAATATTTGTGAGAGATATTTTGAATATTGCCCCTGTGCAATCCTTGTCGCAATTATCGGCTGAATCTGTGAGCCGTTATCTTCTATTATCAAACAAAGCCAATAAAGTGAGTATGAAACGCCTAGTGAAATTTCTTATGGATACGGATAGATTAGATTTTGATGAGCTATCTGAAATTGAAGATGTTTTAAAGAAATGACATTGAGCGATTCACCATTCCTTATATATTCCACTCACTATTTGAACTTTTTCTAACGGTCAGTTGAACCGTTTCAAAAGTACTCAATGATTCATATAGGGTGAGAACGATAAAAAAGTCTCCCTATATCGGTTAGGTTATCGACATCTGATATATCGTTTTATTTATACACAAATTGGAAATTATGAAACAATATTTTGCTGTATTGTTTACATATTCATGCATCTGTATAGTAAGTCCCAAGTTAGATTTAATTTTATTAAGTATGTTTAAGGAGGTCTGTCATGAACCGTTTTAGTAAAGATGTCTTAATAGGGTTATTGTTTACCCTTGGCATTATTAGCTTTATAGCAGGTCAATTTATTATTTCAACGGTATTATTTGCAGTGGCAGCTATTTTTAGCAACGTGTATTTAAACCGGGAATTTTATGGTTAAGAATTTTGTTAGATGTCCCACTCCTCAAGGATTATGCAAACATAGGCTCTCCTCCCAATGTTTGATTTTGGCTCTCAATGTATCACATTGGGGGCCTTTTTTTTATGATTGGTATTACTGAATTTGTTTTGAATATTAATATCAAGTAAATTTGGTAATAGATATTTTAAATTTAACAAGTGATTCCTTTTAATAGATCAATTTATAGATTAAAGTTTATACATATCAATAGATAGTCGTGTTTCAGTTAAACATGTCCATGAAATATTTTGCAGTTGATATAAGTAAATATTCAATGCAATTATTTGAAATTGTGAAAAATGGAGCATAAGGGATGCGTCAATAAACAGCGAAGATTACCCAGAGGGGTATAGTATTGCTGGTTTTGAAGGACTAGGTTTTGAATGGGATTATTTGATAAATGATGTGGATTAATCGGAAAGTATTAAATAATCATATAATGAAGTATGAGGATAGTTGACCAGATTTTAGTTCATTGGATATTTTATTATTGATGCTGAGTATCTAATATTTCCATTTTTAGGATTGATATTGGATTAAAAAATCGGTTACTAAATGTAACAAAAGCAGCAGGGTATTCCACCATTTTCATGTCTTTGGACTATTTATAGTTGTCTAATTTTTGTCTTGGATTTGTCTTATTTTTTAATATGGCCTCAGGCCACGTATTCATTGATCTGTAGCGATTTGTCTTGGATGTCTTATGATTTTTTGCAAAGTTTTTTTGTGGACTTAAAAAATGGGTTTTTGATTTGTCTAGACATGTCTTGGATTTGTCTTATTTTTTAATATGGCCGCAGGCCACGTATTTACTGGTCTGTAGCGATTTGTCTTACTTGTCTTACTATTTTTCATAAAGTTGATGATGAAAAAAATAGAGGTATAGATATAGAGATATATAAGCAGAGAGAGTTTTGTTAAAAAAAGCAAGACAAACAAGACAAAAGTCTGTAGGCCTTGTGATACCTGGCCTGCGGCCATTTTAAAAATAAGACAAAAACAAGACAAAAATTAGACAAAACTGATAGTGATAAGATACCTCTCAATCATACTATTTTTTGGGGATGTAAAGAGGTATTAGAAGGCGATATGATTTTGATGAAGAGAGATAAAAAAGGCATGTTTACAAATGGATAGATAATGTGCTGATATGAGATTTTATAATAGAGATATAAAGTGATTATTCACTGATTAATATATATTATTAATTTACTAAAAAATTGATTAATAAAACTTTAATTTATGATTTATCTATTCTAGATTATTTAACATAATACTAATGGAATGGATAATATAATTTTATAATACAGGAGTCATTATTTACTTAATTCGTTTTAAAATTTTTTAATAAATTATGAATAGAATAGGGTATATCTTGATTGACTCTGTGATAATGAAAATGGGTAATTAATGACTAGTTAATGATATAAAGCGATGATTATCTATTTCAATATGTGATTAATTACCATGATATCGATTTGGAATTTGCATTTTAATAAATTAATATTAATTATCTACCATTGCACCATATTGATATCACTCATGACATATAAAAATATTTAATAAATTATGGTATTTATCTGAAAAAGTGACATTCATAATTGAGTGATATGACGCGTTTGCGATATTGGTAATGCATTTGCATGGCTATAACTAAAAGATGCCTGAAAGGCTGTTTATGGCTAATAATGAAAAATTGAATAATTTTTAAGGATTGTATACTGATAGATAGAATACTCTCAATATAGGTATGACTATCTTCATTCTAAAAATTCTCAATGGTTATGATGCTTAAAAGCCTTAATATTAATGCTTAAGAGCATCTTGACCATAATTTGGGGTTATGGATTTTTCTGATCTAGAATTAATAATTAAATATTTAGGGTGAATCTGGAACATGTTCGATGGTTATGATGTTTAAAAGCCTTATCCTCAATGCTTAAGAGCATCCTAATCTATAATATGATGTCTAATTAAGTGGATCATATTTTAACTGGTTAATTTTCCATTTCTATAATCGCTAATCGCTTGTTCAATTTCTTCATGCGTATTCATGACAAAGGGACCATGCTGCACAATGGGTTCGTTTAAAGGGCGAGCAGCGAGTATTAAAAATGCTGCATTTGCAGTATCGGCATAGACTTTAATTTCATCGCCTTTACAAAAAATACCCACGGTATGTGTGAATAACACCTCCCCACCAATCATGATATTTCCTTCGTAAGCATAAATGAACGCATTATGGTTTTCTGGTACGGGTAGCGTAAAACAATCGCCCGATTGAATTTGTACATCTAAAAATAAGGGTTCGGTACTGAGTCCTTGAATGGGGCCTACTAAGGTTTGATTCTCTATTTGCACGGTCCCTGCAATCACTTTCACCCGTCCACCTTGAGTCAGATTGAGGGCTGGAATGTCTTCAGGGGGAATATCTCTATACGCTGCGGGTTTCATTTTTTCTTTGGCTGGCAAGTTTATCCATAACTGAAAGCCACGCATACGCCCACTTTCTTGTTGGGGCATTTCTGAATGAATAATTCCACGCCCTGCCGTCATCCACTGTGCTGAACCACTTGTTAAAAGTCCTCGATTTCCCAGATGGTCTTGATGCAGCATATTACCATCAAGCATATAGGTGACCGTTTCAAAGCCTCGATGAGGATGGTCAGGAAAACCTGCAATGTAATCATCTGCATTCATTGAGGAAAATTCATCCAACATCAAAAAAGGGTCAAGGCGTTGTTGAGATTGCCCCAAACTACGCAATAATTTAACTCCCGCGCCATCAGAAGTTGCAATAGCAGGAATGACTTGTTTCAATGTGCGGCATGGCATGATGTCTAATTCCTGTTTTTGATTGTTATGCGATACACTTCTTCGTGAATTTGGCTGAGGCCTTTAGCTTTGAAATGGGGTTCTTTATCAGTGATGTCTTCAGTGTATAAATGTTCCACACTACACCAATTAGCAAACAACTTATTAACTTCTGTAAGGTCGACACTAAATGGGGGACCTTGCATTTCATGTTGTGGATAATACAATGCTACCAATAAGATAACCGTATGAAATGGCAGTAAATCATGCATTTTAGCGGCATAGTGTTCTCGCATTTCAGGTGGTAAGGCGATTAAAGAGGCTCTATCGTACACGGCCACAACATCAGAGAAAATATCAGGGGATAATTTGAAGAAATCTCCGCAATATATCTGAATACCCTCCGTTTCAAAAAGTTCAAACTCACCCACTTGATCTCTTTTAAACAGCAACTGATTGTCTGAAAAGAAGGCTTCAACCGCAATACAGCTTAACTCAACAGCAATAATTTGATGACCTTGTTCACGTAGCCACAATAAATCATTGGTTTTGCCACAAAAAGGAACAAACACCTGGCTATTTTTGGGTAACGCTAATGATGACCAGTTTTGTTTTAAATGGGAATTGATGTCATTGTCGTGAAAACCAATTTGATTGTGTTGCCAGCGCTCTAGCCAAAATGACTGTTGCATAAAATCTCCGTATTCTTTAGCTCGTCAATGAATAAGTGGTATGTAACTTGCCATTTTAACATGCAGAGTTAGTTTATGTAATGAAGCATGTAAACGTTTAATGATCTGAAATTCAATTTGATTTATCGACTGGATTAAGGAACAATCTAACTATCATAAACTAAATCAATGTAATTATCCGATGCTTTCAAAAACAGAAAATAATAGTGCGCAACCCACTTCAAATGACATGGATCACTATCATTTAGTTAGAGAAGTTGGCAGAGAGCTTAATAATGTTTTAGGTGGAAAAATCCCAAGTTCGGGTTTAAAAGAGTGTGCAAAAAAACTGGGTTTCTGGAAACATGGCGGGATCGATGTTAGGCAAGATGGAGAAGTAGATGTCTTTTTTGATTATTGCATTCATCAATTCAGAATCAATAATGCAAGTGTAGTTGAACGTCATTTAAAAACGTCACCGCCTGATGAAGATTCAGTTGAGTTCTCAATATTGCAAATTATGCTTAAATCCTATTATACCATTTACACAGTAACAGGCGTTATTGAAGGTAAGGGGATTGCAGTTTTAGATTTATTGTATCAGCGTGAGATGTTTATAATCGACATAAGCCTGTCACATACGGCGATGGCTGGGTTAGTTTTTGCAGGAAACGTCGTTCCATTTAATCAATTTTATATAACAACAGGCGCTAATTTAATTATTCCGCTAGAGTTATTAGATGGCAAAATATTCTCAATAATTGAAAAAAATATAATGGGTCATGACATGAGTGTAATGCTGCCGAAAAGCAAAGAAGCGTCTTTAGCAGCACAGGTGATTCGTGCCATTTTAAAATGTGGTATTTGGGAGAGTTTTGGATTTGAAAAACATTGATATTACCCGAAGGCTCGTAGGATAAAAGTCTCGTGCAGCTAAATATGAAATGAATAAAGGTTAGGGGGACGCTTAATCTGTAATATCTTGCTAGATTAAAGAATGCAAATCGATTTTTTCACCAATTATAAAAACAGTATTTAGAGAGATATCGGTTGCCTAGATGTTACTATTTGGAATTGCTGGCATTGTTTTAGTTGAATTTATTATGTCACTGGTGTTATTTGTGACACAGATATTTTATGAGACTCTAAATTACATAGTATTGAAAAACAACGTAGCCTAAAGCTATTGCAGATAGCCCATATTTAATATGGACTTTAAAAAGAAATGAACTATCTTTATAATCCTTCACAGAATGAATTTAAATGTAGAAATGTGATGAATTTCGGGTATTTATAATTTTTCCATTTAAAAATAAAGTTTCCTGGTTTCAATATGTGGGGGGATATATAAAAAATCTTAAATATAAAATTAATTTCTTTTTTAGTGGAACGAGTGATGAAAAAAACAAAAACAGTTAAATATCCATTGATTACTATTTTAGCTACCGTATTGTTATCTGATGTCATTGCAGCTCCAGCAATATCTAGCAATGATGCAAATTTATCAAGTCCGAATTATTTAAAAGGCAGTGATAAAAATGACTTATTAAAAGGAACCTTAGAAAACGACACTATTGATGGTATTGCTGGTAACGATACAATAAGTGGTTTAGATGGTGATGATTTTATCTATGGTGGGTTAGGTAATGATTTACTCAAGGGAGATGCAGGTAATGATGTGATTAACGGGGAAGAAGGAAGCGATAAAATTGATGGCGGATCTGGTAAAAATCTACTCAGAGGAAATGATGGAAATGACAGTATCTTAGGCGGAGAAGATAAAGATGTTATCAATGGAGATAAAGGCAAGGATACTTT
>ERZ1034361.1918-NODE-1918-length-10314-cov-3.323044_pt1 | contig 10314 bp, 14 predicted proteins | sample MGYA00520617_ERZ1034361 | MGnify/ENA primary metagenome ERZ1034361 (study PRJEB33736, sample SAMEA104284507) | Azolla filiculoides | biome: Urban; feature: Water surface; material: Ditch water | place: Netherlands | collected 2015-10-28 | depth 0-0.1 m ... | reverse complement strand
TTCTTTTTTGCTGGAGACTTCTTTGTAGCCATGGTCTATTACCCTTCCTATTGGTAGTTAATGTGCTTAGCGCACAAATGGATATTACTTCAGTTCTATCCACTTTTGCTGATACCTATATGGGGATTTACCTAGCAATATCAAGGATCAATCCCTAATTATTCTTCGGGCTTTGGGAGTAGGGGCGTGGTGCTTGAATTTAAATGCGAACTTGCTACACTGGAACGGTGCAGTTATGAATAACCTCAACCTAAAGAGAATTTATGTTCCCTGAATATCGCGAGTTAATTAGTAAGCTGAAAACATCAGATCGTCACTTTTCTCATTTATTTGATAAGCACAACAATCTCGATCAAAAGATTCAAAGAATGGAAGCCCATACTGAGCCTAGTACTCCAGAAGAAATCGAGAATCTGAAAAAGGAAAAGCTTTTACTGAAGGACCAGCTCTACACGGTCTTGAAAAAAGCCAGCGCCACCTAATTGGCTCAGACCATCGGAGCCTCTATTTGGGTCTGATGGTCTTTTATTGATACTTACGCTTTCTTTAAAAAGCAGGCTTTGAGCAACATATTGCCTGCCTCTGTCTTGCAGTCCACCTCATGATCGCCAGACACCAGGCGAATGCCCTTGATCTTAGTGCCAACTTTCAGGGTAGTGGATGATCCTTTGACCTTTAGATCCTTGATGAGGGTTACGGTATCGCCATCAGCCAGTAGATTGCCGTTGGCATCTTTCACAATCAGAACACCTTCATCCTCTTCTGTAGCGGCTGTCATCGGCCATTCATGACCGCATTGAGCACAAACAAAGTTCTCACCATCCGGATAAGTCATGTCTTCTTGGCAGGCAGGGCATTTAGGAAGGTTGGCAGTCGTGTTCATAGTGGGGCGCTATTAAAAGTGAAGTAGGCGCTAATTTTAGTCCACTACTAGCGGGGTAATTTAGAATCAATAGACAATGAGTAAATCAACCAAGATCATCATCGGTGCATTAGGCGGGGCGTTTATCCTAATTGCTGCTGGAGTTTGGTATGCGGCATCAACAGTTGACCCTGCACAGCTCGCTAAATTACTATCGTCTTCAGTCAAGACGGCTACTGGACGAGATTTAAAAATATCAGGGCCCGTTACTCTGAGCTTTTTCCCCAGAATTTCTGTGTCAGCGGAGCGCTTAAGTTTGAGTAATGCATCTTGGGCATCTCATCCTGAGATGCTGAGCCTTAATCGCATTGAGTTAGATATTAAGATCTTGCCGCTACTCAGTCAGCGTATTGAGGTTGGAAGCATAAAACTCTCTGGCCTAGAGTTATTTCTCCAGAAAAATGCAGCTGGTAAAGTCAATTGGGATATGAGTGCGGATGCATCCAATCCTGTTGCTGCTTCTGATAGCAGTCAGGCTGATAGCGCTTCAGTGAGTGATAAGCTGATCTTCATGGATAGCATTGCGATTGTGGATACTCAGATTCAGTATCAAGATCCTTCTGCCTCAATCTCAAGTTATCAAATTAAGCGCTTATCCCTCCAGGAGAGCGGTGATGAGACAAGCATCTCGGTCAATATGCAAGCTCAGGGACAGGCTTTGGACCTCAGTGGAAAAGTTGGCTCTCTTTCTCGCTCATTCAAGCAGTGGGATGTTTCTTCGATACAGTTCCCAGTCGAGCTTAACCTCAATCTGAACGGTAAAACTCTGTTGATGAAGGGCGAGGTAAGTAAGGCTCCTAAGGCTATACCTTCATTCAATTTAGCATTGAGCTCAAAAGCATTTGACTGGCCCGGCTCGGTTGAGGCAGTTAACCAATCCCCTCAATCTATAAACACTGCTAAGCCATTGCCAGCCGTACGCCAAACCCAAAAGCCGCAGCCTAATTTCTTATTTAGTAATGACATCATTCCTTTTGATGCGCTACCTCAAGCTAAAGGGAAGGTGCTGATTAATATTGCTGAGTTGGGGTTACCAAAACGCAAGCCAATTGAAAATCTTCAGGCTACCTTGCAATTGAATGGCGGCAGTATTGAGATTCCAAGTCTGACGTTTCAAATGGGTAAAGGCAGCGCTGACATCCAGATCAATCTCTCCCAGATTAATAAAGCAAATCCTGAGTTAGCAGTTAAGGGTGTGACAAAAGATTTCGTGCTGGAGAGCTTACTGTCCCGGCTTGATCCAAGCTCCAAGGTGAGTGGCGGCGCTATGAAGTTAGCATTTGATATCAAGACATCCGGAAACAGTCTTCACCAGATGGCAGCAAATTCCAATGGCAAGATTCAGTTGAGTATTAATCAGGCTCGTATGGGTACCAACTTTTTAAACGATGCTGGTGATTTTGTGGTCACCTTATTGGATTCCATGAATCCAATGCGTAAAAAAACAAGTGAAACAGTTTTGGAGTGTGCGGTTGCCTATCTGCCAATTAATAATGGCCAGGTCAATATAGCCAATACAGTTGGGGCGGAGACAGATAGATTGGATGTGGTCTTGGCTGGCTCTATCAATCTGAAAACGGAAGCAGTTAATCTGACTATTAATCCACGAGAAAAATCAGGCCTCACTACAGGTCTTGATTTGGCAGGGCTAGTTAAGATGGGTGGCACACTGACAAATCCTAAGGCGGGGATTAATCAGGCCGGGGTCGTCAATAGTGCCGTCTCGGTTGGGCTTGGATTTTTAACTGGTGGCGTGAGCATTTTGGCTGAGAATGCCAGATCAATGACTACAAAAGTGCACCCCTGCCGCGATGCACTGCACCCCTGGTCTGATATCTACCCTGGGGCGCAGTAATTCTTAAAGCAGTATTCCGCTGATAAAGAGGCTGAATAGAGAAATAAAGATGCTGGCAAAGAAGGCGGTCCAGAAGCTGGAGATCGTGAAGCCACTGACTACAGCTGAGACCAGCATCAGCACCAAGGCATTCACTACCAGCAGAAACAATCCCATGGTGAGAACAGTTAGTGGCAGGGTAAAGAGAATTAATAAAGGCTTCACAACGGCATTAGCAAAGCCAAGCAGAAGGGCGGCAATCAGTAGTGAGCCGCCATCAGCAAAACGTAAGCCGCTAAAAAGATAGCTGGCGACCCAAAGGGATAAAGATGTTAAACCCCATTGAACTAAAAACGGAACCAAGTTACCCATTAAGAACATCCTTTTTCTTTTTTAGAATTCAGCTTTAATCGTAACTGATTTTAGTGGTGGATTAAGCCGCTATCTTTTGCTTTGAGTTTTTGATAGGTTTAAAGTGAATTTCAATGTGAGTATTGGTAGCGGCTGCAAGTTTTGTCAGGGTTCTCAGGGAGGGCAATCCTGCGCCACTTTCTAGTCTCGCGATCGCAGATTGAGAGGTGCTCATCAGTACGGCCAACTCCTCTTGAGATAGCCCTCTTTTCATGCGCGCCTCAATAACCTCTTGTGCAATCTCAAATTCCACACGAGATTCATCGTAAGCTTTTTTGTATTCAGGATTCTTGATCCATTTTTTATGTAAATTAGAGATTTTGGTCATATTAAGTTTGCCTGTTTAGCTCTTCTTGTTGCCATTTCTAAAGCTGCCGGTGGAGTTTTCTGAGTCTTCTTAATAAATACATGCAATACGATTATTCTTTTCCCGCTGGCATGGATATAAATTCCTCGTGCAATCCCATCCTTACCGGAAACTCGTATCTCCCAAAATTTTGCACCCAAAGATTTGATGTGAGGCATTCCAACTTCTTGGGGTCCAAATTGCTCGAGTAAACCAGAAACCCTGACAAACCGACTTCTAATATCTGCCGGAAGATCTTCTAGCTCTTGGTCAACTGTTGAGTTTAGGGTGTGAACGCTCCATGTTGTCATTCATAAATTATATCAATATTGATATATGTCAAAAATGATATAACTTAACCAGTGATAAAGCAAGGGCTTTAATAGTGTGGAGGGATTTCATCTTTTGGACTGCTGTTGCTTGCGCCGTCAGCACCATTGGCTTGCTCTTTGATGGACTTTAGTTCTCGATATAGAAACTCAATTTGTTGCTGTTGCTTATAAATGGTTTGATTCAGTTGATCAATCAAATCTTCAGTAAAGCTGAGTTTAATTTCAAGGTTGGTGATGCGATCTTCCGTCATTTCAATTCCTCTATTGATATCTTAAGCATCGACCAATTCAAAGCGACCATCTTCCATCTCCGCCTTTGGTCTTATCCAAAAGTCATGCGATTGGAGTGATTCGTAGACATAGGCTGGTTCAAGGTTGGCTTCAACATTGGCAAGTAGCACTACTTTATAAAAGCCACCGGTTTTAATGTGCCTTAGCTTGCTTCCTGGCTTAAAGAGGCCATCGTCGGCATCCGCCATTTTTGGTTTACTCATGTCAAAAAAGTACTTTCTCAGTATGATCTACGAATGACAAATGCTGTCCCGTACTCCATTCTAGATATATCTCCAATCCCACAGGGATTTACTGCTGGGGATGCCTTGCGTAACTCACTAGATGTTGCTCAGCATGCGGAGGCTTTGGGCTATACCCGCTATTGGGTGGCGGAGCACCACAATATGACAGGTAATGCCAGCTCTGCCACGGCAGTCTTGGTTGGATATATTGCTGGCGGTACCAAAACGATTCTTGTTGGGTCTGGTGGTGTGATGTTGCCAAACCATGCCCCGTTAGTCATTGCCGAACAATTCGGCACATTGGCATCTATCTACCCCGGAAGGATTGAGTTGGGCTTGGGCCGTGCGCCAGGTACAGATCAAATGACTGCTAGAGCCTTACGTCGAGATTTGCTCGGAAGCGATGATCGCTTTCCGCAGGATGTACGAGAGTTGCAGCATTACTTTGGCCCCATTCAAGAGGGGCAGGCTGTTAAGGCGATTCCAGGTGCGGATACCGAAGTACCGATTTGGATTTTAGGATCTAGCTTGTATGGCGCTCAATTGGCGGCTCATTTTGGCTTGCCATATGCCTTTGCTTCACACTTTGCACCTGAGCAGTTGCTTGATGCAATGTCGACTTATCGTGAATTATTTAAACCTTCCGATAAGCTAGCTAAGCCCTATTGTGCATTTGTGATGAATGTAGTGGCCGCTGATACCGATGAAGGGGCTGCTCATCTATTTACTACTTTGCAGCAAAATGTCGTTCGTATGCGCCGTAATACCCGTGGGCAATTACCACCCCCGATTGATGATTTGGATGACTTCTGCGAGCCGCACGAAAAGACTACTGCGGCACACGCATTGCGCTGCTCTGCGGTTGGATCTTTGCAAACGGTAAGAAAAGAAATGCAGTATTGGCTCGACCAGACTTGCGCTAACGAAGTCATCATTACAGGTCAAATCTATGACCACCAAGCACGCTTAAGATCATTTGAGATTGCCGCTGAAGCAGCCAAAGGATTGCGCTTTAGCTCTAAAGCTTAAAGGCGTTGTAGTCGCTGGTAATCAGAACATCTTCATGCGCAGCTCGACCGGCTATATTGAGCACAGCATTGTCTTTGCTGATGAGTATCGCCGGCCTCAGTCGATAGGCTAGATCTAAGAAGATTTGATCATCAGGATCTTGGCATATCCAGGGGGCAGGGGCTAAATCAGAATCATCATATTGCTGTGCTATTGATTGCCATTGGGATAGAACTGCCACTTGAGTGGCCTCATCTAGTTTGAAGAGGGGGCGAGAGATGACGTCAGTAAACTCAAGCATGGTCTTTTGACTTGCAATCGCGACAATGCTTTCATTCACAATTGCTTGCTTCAGATGAACGGCCCTTTCGTCATTAAAGACAAAAATATCTAGCAAGATATTGGTGTCTAAGACTACCGGTTTCATTGCTGCTGATTGCGCCAGATTTCTGGGGTGATGGTGACTTGGCCCATATCCGAGGAAACGTAAGCCTCTCCATCTTGAATATTCACATGCAAAACCATGCTGCGTTCCACTAGCTTGTTCAGTTCTTTAGCTTGTTCTGCTGGAATAGAAATCACTTGCAGGTTGCGCGCACGAGTCAGCTTATTCGCAATGCCATCCCACCAGATTTTGCTAGTCTGGCCACCATAGCAATAGACAATGACTTGATCAGATCGACCGCAAGCTTTCAGAATACGTCGTTCATCGGGCTGACCTACTTCAATCCAAAGTTTGATGGCGTCGGTGAGATCCTTAACCCAGAGGTCAGGCTCATCGGTATCACTTAAACCCTTGGTAAAAGCCAAATCTTCTTGTGCTTGCAAAGCAAAGGCGATGATGCGAATCATCATCCGCTCTTCAGTCTCAGAGGGGTGCTTGGCAATGGTGAGGGAATGACTACCGTAATAGTGGCGGTCAGAGTCTGCGACGTGTAAGTCGGCTTTGTGGATAGTTGCGCGTAGAGCCATGGCGCATTATCGCCTTTAATAGGGGGCAAGTCGGATCTCCCAGTATTATTTAGAAAATTGCCCCGATTTACTGTGTATCGTAGAGTCCCATGATCCGTATTACTGAACTGCGTCTGCCTATTAGCCATGCCCCTGAGGCATTGGAGGAGGCGATTTTGAAGCGCTTGAATATCCAAGCTCAAGACTTGATCCGGACTGATGTCTTCAAGCGTAGCTACGATGCCAGAAAAAATGTTGCTCTAGCGTTTATCTACACCGTCGACTTATCGGTGAAAAATGAAGAAAAATTACTTCAGCAGTTTGCTAATGACATTCACGTAAGGCCATCCCCGGATACGAGTTATCACTTCCTTGCCAATGCCTCGCAATTAAAAAGTCAAAGCTTTGAACGTCCTGTAGTTATTGGATTTGGCCCTTGTGGAATTTTTGCTGCCTTGGTACTAGCGCAGATGGGTTTTAAACCGATCGTATTAGAGCGTGGCAAACCAGTACGCGAGCGCACCCAAGATACTTGGGGTTTATGGCGCAAAAATGTCCTCAACCCAGAGTCCAATGTGCAATTTGGTGAGGGTGGGGCAGGCACGTTCTCCGACGGCAAGCTCTATAGTCAAATTAAAGACCCAAAGTTTTATGGGCGTAAGGTCATCGCTGAATTTATTAAAGCGGGTGCCCCAGAAGAAATTCGTTATGTAGCTAAGCCACACATTGGAACCTTCCGCTTAGTTGGTGTTGTCGAAAGAATGCGCCAAGAAATTATTGAGCTGGGAGGGGAGATTCGCTTCTCGCAAAAAGTGATTGGCTTTGATATTCGGAATGATCACATTGCTGGAGTCAAGATTGAGGGACATCCAGATTTACCAGCTAACCATGTTGTGCTGGCATTAGGTCACAGTGCTCGCGATACCTTCGAAGCGTTGCATGCAGCGGGCGTCTATATGGAAGCCAAACCATTTTCGGTAGGCTTTCGCATTGAGCACCCGCAATCCTTGATCGACAAAGCTCGCTTGGGCCCACATGCTGGTAATGAACTGATCGGTGCGGCAGACTATAAGCTGGTTCACCATGCTAAGAATGGCCGTGCGGTTTATAGCTTTTGTATGTGTCCAGGCGGAACCGTAGTTGCCGCCACATCTGAACCTAATCGTGTCGTGACTAACGGGATGAGTCAATATTCTCGTAACGAGCGTAATGCTAATGCCGGTATTGTTGTTGGCATTACCCCTGAAGACTATCCTGGTGGCCCATTAGCTGGTATTGAGTTTCAGAGGGCGTTAGAGTCTAAGGCATATGAGCTTGGTGGCTCCACCTATGAGGCTCCAGGGCAGCTGGTAGGGGACTTCCTGGCTGGTACGGCTTCAACCGATTTTGGTTCTGTAATGCCGTCTTATAAACCTGGTGTGCATCTGACAGATCTTGCTGATGCCTTACCTGCTTATGCAATTGAGGCAATCCGAGAGGCGATCCCTGCGTTTGAAAAGCAGATCAAAGGCTTTTCAATGAAAGATGCAGTTCTGACCGGTGTTGAGACGCGTACATCCTCTCCTTTGCGCATTACTCGTGGCGCAAACTTGCAGAGCCTGAATGTCAAGGGGCTTTATCCAGCGGGTGAGGGTGCTGGCTATGCCGGCGGAATCTTGTCGGCCGGGGTTGATGGGATTAAAGTAGCAGAAGCGGTTGCGCTTGATTACCTATCCCAATAATTCAATAAGCTGATTTTCTGATGAGTTCTGTAGTGTCTGCATCCACCCCCAATGAAAAAGAAGTCCTTTTTCATCCAGAGCTATTGCAGAAGTTTGATATCAATGGCCCGCGCTATACCTCATACCCTAGCGCCGATCGCTTTCACAATGAGTTTTGCGAGTCTGATTATTTAGGTGCTTTGCAGCGTGTAGCTAAAGTCAATGAGCCGCTATCCCTGTATTTCCATTTACCGTTCTGCCCCAATATTTGTTACTACTGTGGTTGCAACAAAATCATCACCAAAGACCATGGCCGAAGCGCTAAATACATCAAGTATTTAGCTAAAGAGATGGCGATGGTTTGTACCGCCATGGGTGCCCAGAAAAAAATACCAGTGACTCAGTTGCATTGGGGTGGTGGCACACCTACATTTTTATCTCACGAAGAGATGATTGAGTTGATGCACCATACGCGTGAGCATTTCGAACTTCTTCCTGGCGGAGAATATTCTATTGAGATTGATCCGCGACGTGTCACCGAGGCTGATATTGCTCTGCTGGCTGAGTTAGGCTTTAACCGTATCAGCCTTGGAGTGCAGGACTTTAATCTTGAGGTGCAGCAAGCAGTGCATCGAGTGCAGACGATTGAAGAGACTCAGGCGGTGATGGATTGGTCTAGAAAGTATGGCTTTAAATCTAGAAGCGTAGATCTCATCTACGGACTACCAAAACAAACGCCTGATACATTTAAAGAAACTGTTGATGCAGTACTCAAGATGAGTCCTGATCGCCTCTCTGTATACAACTATGCGCATTTGCCGCATATATTCAAGCCGCAACGCAGAATCGCTGAAGCTGATCTTCCGGGTGCTGCAGATAAATTAGATATTTTGTCCAACACTATCGAAAGACTTGGCGAAGCGGGCTATGTCTTTATTGGCATGGACCACTTTGCTAAACCAGATGATGAGTTAGCGATTGCCCAAAAAGAAGGAAAGCTGCATCGGAACTTTCAGGGTTACTCAACTCAAGCTGAATGTGATCTATTGGCTTTCGGGATTTCTTCGATTGGTAAGGTCGACGATAGCTATTCCCAAAATGTTCGCACACTAGATGAGTACTACGCTGCAATTGATGATGGTCATCTACCCACCCTCCGAGGCCTGCAGCTGGATAAAGATGACTTGCTGCGCCGCGAATTAATCGGCGAGCTCATGTGTCAATTTGCTTTGGACACCGAAATGTTTGCAAAATCCCATCAAATCCATTTCCCAAGCTATTTCAAGACAGAGATTGCAGAGCTTAAGCATTTAGAAGAAGCTGGCTTGCTGGAGTGGCAGGGCACGAAGTTGTTTGTACCGATCAAAGGTCGCCTCTTGGCTAGACGCGTCGCAATGACTTTTGACCGTCACCTCAGGGAGTCTCAAGCCAAAGGCACTTATTCCAAGGTGCTCTAGGAAAAATTAAGCTGCAATCCAAGTGCATTTGATTTAGATCAAAAACTCATCAAAACAGTGTTGCTTTAAAACCAATAAAAAATTTCAGCATGCCTTGCATTTGATTTACATCAAATAGCCACCCTAAGTTCAATTTGAAAATAGATTCATCAAATTGATAACAGAAAAGGGGTACATCATGCGCATTAAAACTCTAGTAGCCGCTATGGCAGCAGTAGCTTCATTAGCTCCAATCGCCGCTCAAGCTCAATCTTCAAGCGAGAACCCATGGATGGTCCGCGTACGTGCGGTTGATTTACTCTGGGCCAATGGGCAAACTGGTACTGTTCAGGCTTTAGACGTTAAGGCAAAAAACCAATGGATTCCTGAGTTTGACGTTTCTTATTTCTTTACTAAAAATATTGCTGCTGAGTTGGTCTTGACTTACCCTCAGCAGGTAAATATTACTTCGGGCGCAGGAAATACAAACGTTGGTAAGATCACAGCACTACCACCTTCACTATTGGCACAATATCACTTTACCGATTTCGGTGCATTTAATCCTTACGTTGGCGCTGGTGTCAATTACACTATTTTTGGCAATCGTCAAAATTTCCCTGGCCTTGGAAATGGTTATCAAGTTGATCAGTCAAGTCTGGGCCTTGTTGGTCAGGTTGGTATGGACTATATGCTTGATAAAAACTGGGGTTTAAACGTAGATGTTAAGTATGCAACTATTGCTACAAACGTATCTACATCTGCGGGTGCATATGCAGGAAGATTGACATTAAATCCATGGATGCCAGCTGTTGGTGTGACTTACAAGTTCTAAGAATTCAGTTCTTAGTTCTTGAGATAG
>ERZ1034361.1917-NODE-1917-length-10316-cov-3.052251_pt1 | contig 10316 bp, 8 predicted proteins | sample MGYA00520617_ERZ1034361 | MGnify/ENA primary metagenome ERZ1034361 (study PRJEB33736, sample SAMEA104284507) | Azolla filiculoides | biome: Urban; feature: Water surface; material: Ditch water | place: Netherlands | collected 2015-10-28 | depth 0-0.1 m ... | reverse complement strand
CGCCAGCGGCGGGTCTGTTCGCACAGCTCGCGCCAGCCCTCGGGCTCGGTCAGCAGCCGCTCGGCCAGGGCCGGGCCGACCACGGCGGCCAGCGCCGCGCGCGGCTGGGCGAATATCGCTGGCGGCAGGCCGAAGGCCGCCAGCAGCTTGCGCGCGCTGGCATCACCGACACCGGGCGTGAGCTTCAGGCGCAGCCAGGCCTCAAGCTCGGCGTCTGGCAGCGCGCGCGTCATGGCATCAGGCGCTCAAGGGGTGATGAAGCGGTCGCCGATCTTGACGCCGTCGGTGATCTGCAGCAGCAGCGCGTAGGACACCCGCTCGAAGGTCCGAAACACGATCATCAGTCCGTTGCGTTCGCCCGGCAGGCGCAGCTCGGGCTGGCCCGGGTCGGTCTTGTCCGGCAGCAGGCCACCCTCCTTCAGCAGCGCCAGCACCTGGCCGGGCTCGATGCCGTCGCGCGCGCCGCGGTTGATCGCCACGATCTGGCTCTGGCCCGCGTAGCGCACCGCATTGCCATAGACTGATACCACCTGTCCCTGCTGCACCGGGTCGGGAGCATGCGGCACGAACAGCGGCCACTCGGGCGGCGGCGCGGGCAGCAGGCGGTCGCCGACGCGGATCTCTTCCTTGGCCAGCGTGATGTCCACGGTCGCGGGCATGAGCTGCTGCGTGGGCTGGCCATCCGATCCGGTACCGAGCAGGATGTCCTCGGAGCGCACGAGTTCGGCCTGGCCGACATACTGGGCCTCGTAGCCCAGGATCTCGCCACTGCCCGGGTCCTTGAGCGCCACCGCGTTGCGGAAGAGGCGCAACAGGCGCGGCGAACCCGCCTCGAGCCGAAGCGGCTGACCGAGCTGGCGGCCGCTGTCGCCATACTGGCCGCGCGCGTAGGCCCGGTCGCCCTGGCTCAGCAGCACCCGGTTCTCTGGCGTGGCGACCAGTCGGGCTGCACCAGCCAGGGCGTTTTCGTCGACCACCAGCGCTTCGTTCAGGAAGGGCAGGATCACGCTCAGCGGAATCGGCGGGATCGCCGTTTCGGCCAGGTTCTCGCTTCTGACGCGAGGCGACAGCCTGACCGTGGGCATGTCCCCCTGGTCCAGGCTGAGCCAGGCGCGGCCGTTGGCCTTGTGCAGCACCAGCCGCTGGCCCGGGAAGATCAGGTGCGGGTTGCGGATCTGCTGCAGGTTCATGCCCCAGAGCTCGGGCCAGCGCCAGGGCCGCCTGAGGTAGAGTCCCGAGATGTCCCACAGGGTGTCGCCGCGCTTGATCCGGTAGCGGTCCGGGGCATTCGGGCTCAGCTCGGACAGCGGCACGCCAGCCTGTGCCACCCTTTGCGCCGTCCCGCGCTGGCCGGGCGTGACGGGATAGTTCGGGAACGCCGGTACCGGGCGTGCCGCCCACAGCTACGTGAGGCTGGCCGCGGCAGCCAGCAGACCACGGCGCCCGCTCGCCAGCTGGCTCGCCCCGACGGCTGGCGTTGCGGTTTCTCGGGTCCCGGGCCCCTGGCCCGGCCCGGGCTTGCTCGTGGCTGCCATTGTGTCCTCCCTAGAGTGATTTTTCTGTCGATCTTGCCTCCTGTCCCCCCTTGTGGCAAGCGCAAAACCCGCATCGCCAGACGCGGCGCTGAAAAGTCGCGAAAATAGCTACTTTCGCGCCGCGCCCCTGGCGGCGGCCTCCTACCGATATAGCTCCCCATGTCCGATACCGAACTGCTGACCATCCTGCGTTACCCCGACCCGCGCCTGCACACCGTGGCCAAGCCCGTGGCGGCGGTCGATGACGCCATCCGCGCCATGATCGAGCGCATGCTGGCGACCATGTACGAGGCCCAGGGCATCGGCCTGGCCGCGACCCAGGTCGACTTCCACCAGCGCCTGGTCGTGATCGACGTCAGCGAGGAGCGCAACCAGCCCCTGGTGCTGATCAACCCCGAGATCGAATGGGCCAGCCCGACCCAGCGCCGTGGCGAGGAAGGCTGCCTGTCGGTGCCCGGGATCTACGACGGCGTCGAGCGTTCGATCGCGGTCAAGGTGCGCGCGCTCGATGAAAAGGGAGAAAGCCGGCTGATCGAGGCCGACGGCCTGCTCGCGGTCTGCATCCAGCACGAGATCGACCACCTCAACGGCAAGGTGTTCGTGCAGCACCTGTCGCAGCTCAAGCGCGACCGCATCAAGGCCAAGCTGGTCAAGGCCGAACGCGAGGCCAAGCGCTGAGATGGCGGGCCTGAAGGTCGTCTTCGCGGGCACGCCCGAATTTGCCGCCGTGGCGCTGCAGGCGCTGCTGGACGCCGGTTTCGAGGTGCCGTTGGTGCTGACCCAGCCCGACCGCCCGGCCGGGCGTGGCATGAAGCTGCAGGCCTCGCCGGTCAAGCAGCTGGCGCTGCAGCACGGCATCCCGGTGTCGCAGCCGCTGAGCCTCAGGCTCGACGGCAAGTATCCGGCCGATGCCGCCGCGGCGCGCGAGGCCCTGCTGGCGGCTGACGCCGACCTCATGGTGGTGGCGGCCTATGGCCTGATCCTGCCGCAGTGGACGCTCGAGCTGCCGCGCCTGGGTTGCCTGAACATCCACGCCTCGCTGCTGCCGCGCTGGCGCGGTGCGGCGCCGATCCACCGCGCGATCGAGGCTGGCGATGCTGAGACCGGCATCACGATCATGCAGATGGACTTGGGGCTCGACACCGGCGACATGCTGCTGGTGGAAAAGCTGGCGATCCGCCCCGACGACAGCACCGGTGCGTTGCATGACCGGCTGGCTGTGCTGGGCGGGCGCCTGATCGTCGAGGCGCTCGAACTGGCGGCCTGCGGTGGCCTGAGCGCCACGCCCCAGCCGGCCGAGGGCGTCAACTACGCGCACAAGATCGAGAAGGCCGAGGCGCTGATCGACTGGTCGCTTGATGCCGCGACACTGGCGCGCCGGGTGCGCGCCTTCAACCCGTTCCCGGGCGCGCTTACGAGCTGGCAGGGGGAGTCGCTCAAGGTCTGGAGCGCCGTGGCCGAGGGCGATCAGCCCGCCAGCGCCGACTTTCCCGTGGGCAGCGTGCGCAGTGTCGATGCCGAGGGCGTGCGGGTGCAGACCGGCGCCGGTCTGCTGCGCCTGACCGAACTGCAGCGCGCGGGCGGCAAGCGCCTGCCGGTGGCCGATTTCCTGCGCGGCGTCGCGTTGGCGGCCGGTGCCCTGCTGGGCCAGCCGCAGGCCTGAGCCGGCTTCTCCGCGATCTTGCCAGCAGCGCTCAGTGGCGCTGCCGGCTCCAGCGCAGCAGCGTCTGTTGTAGCTGCTGCTTTTGCACCGGCTTGGACAGGAATTCGTCGATTCCGGCTGCCAGAGCCCGCTCGCGCGCTTTGTTCATCACATCGGCGCTGAGGGCGATGACGGGAATATGCCGCTTGTCATCGCTGCGTGAGCGCAGCGCACGGGTCGCTTCGAGTCCGTCCATCTCGGGCATGTGGATGTCCATCAGGATCAGGTCGAAGTCCCGTTGCTCGATCTGTTCGAGCGCCTCGCGGCCATTGACGGCGAAGCTGGCCCCGTGTCCCAGTCGTTCGAGCAGGGTGCCGATGAAGCTGCGGTTGACCGGATGGTCCTCGGCCACCAGGATCTCCAGCTGAGGCGGGGCCGGTTCGGTCAGTCCGGCAGCAGGCGGCGGTAGCGGATTGGCAGGTGGTTGATCTGCCTTGGGGGCAGGGCAGGCAGGCGTCTTCAGCGTCAGCGTGAAGGTCGAGCCCTGTCCGGGTTGACTGGCCACTGTGATGTCGCCGCCGATCAGGCGGGCCAGTGTGCGCGAGATTTCCAGCCCCAGTCCGCTGCCACCGAAGCGGCGGTTCGCCCCTGCATCGATCTGGTGGAAGCGCTGGAACAGCTGGGCCAGCGTGGCCGGGTCCATGCCGATGCCGGTGTCGCTGACCGCGAAGGTCCAGTGCAGCCGGCCTGCTGACCCGGGCCCGCAGTTCACTTTCAGCGTGACGCTGCCTTTGTCGGTGAACTTGATTGCATTGTTCAGCAGGTTGTAGAGGATCTGGCGCACGCGCGTGGGGTCGGTCTCGACCCAGTCCGGCCACTGCGCCGGTCCTTCGAACACGAAGTCCAGTCCTTTGTGCTGCGCCTGGTTGCCCATGAGTTGCTCGACATCCCCGATCAGGCGGCGCATGTTGACCGGCTCGGGCTGGATCAAGATCCGGCCCGACTCGAGTGCCGACATGTCGAGGATGTCATTGAGCAGGCGCAGCAGATGCTGTGCCGAATCCTTGGCGGTCTGTATGTGTTCGTGCTGTTGCGAGTCGAGCTGGCTGTCACCGAGCATGTCTAGCATGCCCAGCATGCCGTTGAAGGGCGTGCGCAGCTCGTGGCTCATATTGGCCAGAAACAGACTCTTGCTGCGGTTCGCTTCCTCGGCCAGGTCGCGGGCCGCGGCGAGCTCGGCGTTGAGCGCCTGCAGCGCGACCTGTTCCTGTTCCTGGCGGCGCTGACGCAGCAGCAGGCCGGTGGCCGCCAGCATCAGCAGCAGCATCTGTGCGCCGAGCAGCCAGCGTATCTGGGCGCTCTGTGCGTTCAGCACCATGACATGCTCCTCGATCAGGCCCGCAACTACTAGGCTGGAGGCAACCGAGAGTGCCTGCATGTCCGGACCCAGCTGGTCGAGGCGCTCAAGCAGCATTTCGAGCGCCGCGCCCTGCGGCTCAGGCGTGCTTAGCAAGGGCGTGGCATCGGCGATCAGCTGTTCCAGCTGCGGCATCAGCTCCTGGTATTCCGAGCGTGTGCGCAGCTTGAGGGTGCTTGGGTTGTCGCGCAGCAGCTCGACCCGGCTCAGGAAAATCTCGTAGCGCAGCGTGATCGCCTCCCAGTCGGGCTGGCTGCGGCCGCTGCCGCGCAGTGTCAAGGCCAGATCCGAGCGCAGGCGCAGGAATTCGCGCTCGAGCTGGAAGGTCAGCGAGGTGATCGAGTCGCCCTGGAGCCGCGTCGCTTCCTCGACGGTACGGTTCTGGCGCATCAGCACCGCGAGCATGATCGCAAACGCCACCGCCAGCAGCGCTGCCGTCAGCGACAGCCCGAGCAGGAAGCGACGATGGCTGGGCAAGCGCATCGATCTATTCAACCTCGATCGCCTTGAGCTGCCAGATCGAGCGGCTGTAGTAGAGCGTGCTGCGCAGCTCCTCGTGGCTGTCGTAAGGGTAGACCACGAACAGCGGGCCCTTGTGACGCACGGGTATCAGTTCGCCGTTGATGCGCAGCGCCAGCACCACATCGAAACGCTGGCTGTCCGAGACCGGGATGCTGACCTTGTAGTCGTTGAGCGCAATGGCCTTGAGCTGGCTGCCCTGGGCCTTGACCGAAGCCAGTACATCGCGCAGCAGAGGGCCGCTGAACTGGACCGGCTTGTCCTGCCAGGGGGTCTGGGTCGTGAAGCTGTGCTGCGGCAGCGACTCCAGCCGGGCCAGGTCGAGCGCGACCTTGGCGTTCGCCGCTCCGCTACCGATCTTGCCGCTGATCGTCAGGATTTTCTTGCCGGTCGGCGTGGCATCCCGTGCCAGCCCGGGCCTGGCCAGCAGCAGCCCCGAACTGGCCAGCAACAAGCCCAGTACCAGTCGGCGCCGTCCGGCTTTACGCATCATTTTTTCCATAAATGTATTGATTTTTTCGTTATGGTAACGCTCACTGGGCGGGTTGTGCCTGTGCGGCCCTGGCCGCGAATTCGGCGCGCAGTGCGCGCAGCTTCTCGCGCGGGTCTTCCTTGACTGTCGCCTGGTCCAGTCCCATCTCCTCGATGAAGCGACTGGGCTGGCCCGGCACCATCTCACGGCCCTTCTTGCGCCGCTTGAGCCAGCTCACGACCAGGGTCTGCTGCGCGCGCGTGATGCCGACATACATCAGGCGCCGCTCTTCCTGGATGCGTAAGGCCAGCGCGGCGCCGTCGCCCGCATCGTCGGGCTTGAACGGCAGCAGTCCTTCGTTGACGCCGGCCAGGATCACATGCGGCCATTCCAGGCCCTTGGAGGCGTGCAGCGTCGACAGCGTGACCTGGTCGGCCTCCTGCTCGCGTTCCGAGATGGTGGAAATCAGCGCGATCGTCTGCGCGACCTCGAGCATGGTCTTGACCTCGCGCTCGGTCGTGACGCCGCCGCTGTCGTCGATCTGGCCGCCGCAGCGCGCAGCCACCCAGTCACAGAAGTCGATCACGTTGCCCCAGCGCGCGGCGGCGGCCTTCTCGCTGTCCTCGCTGTCGTAGAGGTATTGCTCGTAGCCGATGTCCTTCAGCCAGTCGCTCAGGAAGGCCTTGGCCGCTTCGAAACCGCGGGTGTGGCGCGCCCGGTGCTCGAGGTCGTTGAGGTAGCGGCCGAATTCGTGCAGGCCGGCCAGCGCGCGTGCGTTGACTGCCGCTGCCAGCGAATGCGAGAACAGCGACTCGAACAGGCTCAGCTTGTACTGCGTCGCAAAGGCACCGAGCTGGGCCAGGGTCTGGTGGCCGATGCCGCGCTTGGGCGTAGTGATCGTGCGCAGGAAGGCCGGGTCATCGTTGTTGTTGACCAGCAGCCGCAGCCAGGCGCAGAGGTCCTTGATCTCGGCCCGCTCGAAGAAGCTCTGGCCACCCGACACCTTGTACGGGATCTGCGCCCGGCGCAGCGCCGTTTCCAGCGCACGGGCCTGGTGGTTGGCACGGTACAGGATCGCGAAGTCCTTGAACGCCTTGTGCTTGTGGTTGGCGCGCAGGCCCTGGATGCGCGCGACCGCGCGCTCGGCTTCATGCTCCTCGTGGTCACAGGCAGTCACGCGCACCGGCTCGCCCTCGCCAAGCTCGCTCCAGAGCGTCTTCGGGAACAGCTTGGGGTTCGGGCCGATCACGTTGTTGGCTGCGCGCAGGATCGCGCTGGTCGAGCGGTAGTTCTGCTCGAGCTTGATCACGCGCAGCTCGGGGTAGTCCTGCGGCAGTTTCTTCAGGTTGTCGAGCGTCGCGCCGCGCCAGCCGTAGATCGACTGGTCGTCGTCGCCCACCGCGGTGAAGCGTCCGCGCTCGCCGACCAGCAGCTTGAGCAGCTCGTACTGGGTCGCGTTGGTGTCCTGGTACTCGTCGACCAGTACATGGCCGAGCTTCTTTTGCCATTTCTCGCGCACCTCGGGGAAGTCGCGCAGCAGCTTGAGCGGCAGCGCGATCAAGTCGTCGAAGTCCACGCTCTGGTAGGCGGCGAGGCGCTCCTGGTAGCGCGCCATCACGAGCGCGATCACGCGCTCGTTTTCGTCCTTGGCCTGGGCCAGCGCCTGTTCGGCGTTCAGGCCGGCGCCCTTCCAGCCGCTGATGGTCCACTGCCATTGGCGCGCGGTCGCGCTGTCGGTGCTGCCGCCGCAGTCCTTCAGGATGCTGGTGATGTCGTCGGTGTCGAGGATCGAGAACTGGCTCTTGAGCCCGAGCGCCTTGCCGTCCTCGCGCAGCAGCCGCACCCCGAGCGAGTGGAAGGTGCAGATCAGCACGTCCTTGGCGGCCTTGCCGACCAGTTGGCGCGCGCGCTCGCGCATCTCGGCCGCCGCCTTGTTGGTGAAGGTGATGGCTGCGATCCGGTTCGCGGCCAGTCCGGCCTGGATCAGGCGCCCGATCTTGTGCGTGATCACCCTGGTCTTGCCCGAGCCGGCGCCGGCCAGCACCAGGCAGGGGCCGCCGAGGTGGTTCACGGCATCGAGTTGGGCGATGTTCAGACCGGCTGACATGGGGTGGTGCGCATGGAAAAGCTTTCAATGATAAAGGTGGGGCAGTTTTTTCGCTTGTAGCTGCCGGTTTCTGCGTCGGGCCAGCCCAGGTGCCGACCTATTCTCGGCAGAATGGCTTCAGATCGCCAGCGGGTCGACGTCGATGGCCCAGCGCAGCACGCCCTTGGCCTCGGGCTGGCTGCGCGCCAGCTGCAGCTGTTCCTGCCAGGCGGCCAGGAAGGCCTGCAGCGCCGGGCGCGAATCGCTTTCGATCAGCATCTGGGCGCGCTCGACGTTGGCCACGCGCTGGATCGCCATCGGCACTGCGGGGTAGAGCGTCAGGTGTTCGCGTCCGGGCAGCGGTGCGCCGGCCTGCGCCGCCAGATTCAGCAGCGCCTGCGCCGCCTCCTGCGTGCGGGCCTCGGCGCGCACCAGCGCCTGGAACGAGTAGGGCGGCATCAGCGCGGCCTCGCGCTCCTCGAGCTGCTGCGTCGCGAAGGCCGGGTAGTCGTGCTGGGCCAGGGCCGCGAACAGCGGATGCTCAGGGTACCAGGTCTGGACCCAGAGCTCGACCGTTGCCCCCTGGCTGGCGACGAAGTCGGCATCGCGTCCGGCCCGGCCTGCGGCCTGCAGCAGCAGCGCGAACAGCCGTTCGGGCGCCCGGTAGTCGCTCGCGAACAGGCCGCCGTCGACGTTGAGGCTCGCGACCAGCGTGATGCGGCGAAAGTCGTGGCCCTTGGCAATCATCTGGGTGCCGACCAGCACATCGAATTCGCCCTCGTGCATGCTGCTGAGTTGCTGCTCCAGGCTGCCCTTGGCGCGCGTGCTGTCGGCATCGAGTCGCAGCACGCGGATCGGCGCGCCATCGGCGCGCCTGGCGTTGGCCAGCAGGCCGACCAGCTGCTCCTCGAGCTGTTCGGTGCCGCGCCCGACCGGTGCGATGTCGAGGTTGCCGCAGTCTGGGCATGCGTAGGGCACGCGCGAACTGTGGCCGCAGTGGTGGCAGCGCAGCGTGCGGTCGATCTTGTGGAACACCGCGTGCGCGCTGCAGTGCGGGCAGTCGCTCTTCCAGCCGCAGGCGTGACAGGCCAGCACCGGGGCGTAGCCGCGCCGGTTCAGCAGCAGCATGCTCTGCTCGCCGCGCGCGGCGCGCTCGGCGATCGATTCCAGCAGCGCTGGCGCCAGTACGCATTGCTTGGGCTGGTGGTTCATGTTGACCAGCCGCAGCCTGGGCAGCGCGCCGCCACCGATGCGCTGCGGCATCTCGAGCTTGAGGTAGCGTCCGATCTCCGCCGCGCGCCAGCTCTCGAGCGAGGGCGTGGCCGAGCCCAGCAGCACGCGGCAATGAGCGGACGATCGGCCCTGGCTTTCGCGCTTGGCGCGGTAGATCGCGAGGTCGCGCGCCGAGTAGCGCGCGCCTTCCTGGCTCTTGTAGCTCGGGTCATGCTCCTCGTCGACCACGATCAGGCGCAGCTGCGGCAGGCTGGCGAAAATTGCCATGCGGGTGCCGAGCACGATGCGCGCCCGGCCCTGGTGTGCCGCCAGCCAGTGGTCGAGCCGCTGCGCCGGTGTCAGTCCGCTGTGCAGCGAGACCACGCCCCAGCGCGCGAAGCGCTCCCTGAAGCGGGCCTCGAGCTGAGGCGTCAGGTTGATCTCGGGCACCATGATCAGGGCCTGGGCCTGCGGGTCCTGTTCGAGCAGATCCTGCACCGCGCGCAGATAGATCTCGGTCTTGCCGCTGCCGGTGGTGCCGAACAGCAGCGCCGGCCGGTCTGCGCCCTGGAAGCGCTGCAGCGCGATGGCCTGTTCCGGGCTGAGTTCGGGGCCCGCCGTGGCATCACCCTGGGACGCTGATTTCTCCGCCCGCGCTGAGGTGTCAGCGGCCTCGTTGGCTTGCCTACCCTGGGTCTTCGGGCTGCCGGCCGCCGCCTTGGCCAGCCGCTTGAGCTTGCGTGCGAGCTGCTCGGCTTGCAAATCGCGCAACTGTGGCGGCAGCGCGGCCAGTGCGACCTCGCCCAGGCTGCGCTGGTAATAGCGCGCGGCAAAGCCCGCCAGTCCGCGCCAGGCGGCGTTGAGTGGCGGGATCGCATCGAACACCTGCAGTACCGCGCGCGCCTGTCCGGACTCCAGTCCTTCCAGGCTCAGTCCGGGCACCTCCCAGACCAGGCCAAGCAGTTCGCGCTGGCCCAGTGGCACCCGCACCAGGGTTCCTGGCTCCAGCGGGCGGTCATGTACATAGGTCAGCGCCGGGCCCAGGCCGCTGTAGGCTGGCGTGGTCACGACCACCGCCAGCGGGGTCAGTGGCAAGGTCGGATCGCCAGCATCAGCCATTCATCGAGACCGGAAAGGAAAGACCGATTCGCCTCCGTAACGGCACAGAATTCCTGTGGATAACTTTGTTGGCAATCTGTATGAGCGGGCTAGGCATTTGACCCCGAAGCATTTTTCATGGATGTGAAACTTATGCCAATGCTTGATAAAAAATCAATTAAAACAATTGCTTGGGAATTTTTTTGAGCCAGATTGCTTGATTGGCTGCGCGGAAGACTGGTCCTGTCAGGCTCCGGCCAGTCTGTGCAAAAGCCAGTGTTCCACATCCGGTTTCGCTGCTTCAGGCGCGCGCGCGCATCAGGCGCGAATGCGCA
>ERZ1034361.1916-NODE-1916-length-10324-cov-2.877135_pt1 | contig 10324 bp, 10 predicted proteins | sample MGYA00520617_ERZ1034361 | MGnify/ENA primary metagenome ERZ1034361 (study PRJEB33736, sample SAMEA104284507) | Azolla filiculoides | biome: Urban; feature: Water surface; material: Ditch water | place: Netherlands | collected 2015-10-28 | depth 0-0.1 m ... | reverse complement strand
CAGGCGCGGTTGTTGTCGATCAGGTGATGCAAGGTACGACGCCTGCCTCGATATTACCCAAGCCGCGTGACCCGAGCGGTCAATGCGGCTATCGGGCCCCAGGTCTCAGGGTGCCAGTCGGACCTGCCTGAGCCGCTGGCGCCGCGGCTCGTAGTCAGACATCACGCTGGCGACCACGCGCCAGAATTCCGGGCCATGGTTCATCTGGCGCAGGTGGCTGAGCTCATGCACCACCACGTAATCGATCAGCTCCAGCTCCAGGTGCACCAGGCGCCAGTTGAGCCGCAGGCTGCCGTCGGCGCTCGCACTGCCCCAGCGGGTAGCCGCATTGGACAGCTTGAGGCTGCGGTAGCGCACCCCCAGGCGCGGCGCGAAATGGTCCAGCCGCTCGAGGAAAACCTGCTGGGCCACGCGCATCAGCCAGGCCTGGGCCAGCGCGCGCACCGGTTCGGATCCGGCGTCGGGCGCCAGCACCAGCCGCAAGCGCCCGCTGGCCAGGGCCGCATCGAGGTCGTCGCTGCGCAGTCCAGGCCCGGGATCAGGAGATGGAAATGGATCGGGACAGAGGTCCAGCACCAGGCTGCGGCCCAGGCAAGGCAGGACGGCGCCTGATCGCCACTCGGTCGGGGCCGGCGCCAGCCGGCTGGCCTGCGCCCGCAGGAAGGCGTTGGGCTGGGTGCCGTACTTGAAGCCGTCTATGGAAAACTGCTGGTCCCAGAACGTCATGGCCTGACTGCGCTCAATCGAAGTTCAGCAGCAGGGCATCGACCTCGGCCAGCGGCGTCCAGTGCGGCGCACGCACGCTCAGGCCCTGCGGCCCGACGCTCAGGCCGATGGTACGGCGCGCAGCGCGCTGGAATTGGTAGGCCACCAGCTGCTCGCCAAGCCGGCACTCGCGGTTGGCACGCGGGTGCCGGCTGCTCATTTGGCGCTGGGCGGATAGGCGTCGGGGTCGAGGCGGCGCATCTCGGTCTCGATCCAGGCCTGGACCTCGGCCATCAGCTCGTCATGGTGACGGCCGACGCTGGGAATCTGCGGCCCGATCGAGATCTCGACCTGGCCCGGCTGCTTGAACAGCGCCTTGCGCGGCCAGCATTTGGCCGAGGTCACGGCGATCGGGATCACCGGCGCGCCGGTCTTGATCGCCAGTCGGGTGCCGCCGCTCTTGTAAGTCCCCTGCTGGCCGCGTTCGATCCGCGTGCCTTCCGGGAACATGATGACCCAGGTGCCCTGGTCCAGCAGGCGCTTGCCCTGCTGCACCATCTTGGCGAAGGCGCGCGCGCCGTCGGCGCGGTCGATGTGGATCATGTCCATGCTGCCGATGGCCCAGCCGAAGAAGGGCACGCGCAGCAGCTCCTTCTTGAACACATAGGCCAGCGGGTGCGGCATGATGGCCGGCATCGCGAAGGTCTCCCAGGTCGACTGGTGCTTGACCAGCAGCACCGCCGGGTCCGAACTGCCCTGGGGCAGGTGTTCTCGACCCAGCACCTGGTAGCGGATGCCGATGATCCAGCGCGCGCTGTCGACCGACAGCTTGAGCCAGCGCTGGCACATCCAGTAGATGGTGGTCTTGCTCGCGAAGGGACGGGCCAGCACCACGGCCAGGCTCCACGGGATCACCGTGACGGCCATGAACAGCAGGTGCAGCAGGGAACGGATGGCAGAGATCATGTGGCTCAGGTCGGTGGTTCTTGGGCCAGCACCCAGTCGGCGAAAGCCAGCAGGTCGGCATGGGCGCGGGTACCGGGCGGCAGCCCTTCGGGCAGGCCACCCTCGCGGTAGGCGGATGAATGGCCGCTCAGGATCAGATGGGGACTGCAACCGGCCGCAGCGGCGGCCTGGGCGTCGCGCACCGAGTCGCCAGCGGCCAGCACCTGCACCAGCGGCACGCCCAGGCGCTTGCCGATCTCGAGGAACAGCCCAGGGGCGGGCTTGCGACAATCGCAGTCGTCCTCGGGCGCGTGCGGGCAGAAAAAGATCGCATCGACGCGCGCGCCGACCTCGGCCAGCGACTTGAGCATGCACGCGTTAAAGGCATTGAAACTCATGACATCGAACAGGCCGCGTCCGATGCCGGACTGGTTGGTTGCGATCACCACATGCCAGCCAGACTGGTTCAGGCGCGCCACAGCCTCCAGCGCGCCCGGAATCGGCTTCCAGTCCTCGGAACCGCGGACATAGGCCTCCGGATTCTGGCTCAGGAGGCCGTCGCGGCCGATCACGACCACCTTGGTCAGGGCTGGCATGCGCATCATGCCGCCAGACGCGACAGGTCGGCAACCCGGTTCATGGCCTGGTGCAGCTGGGCCAGCAGGCCCAGGCGGTTGGCCTTGAGCGCGGGATCGTCGGCATTGACCATGACCTGGTCGAAGAAGGTATCGACCGGGTCCTTGAGCGCAGCGAGCGCCTGCAGGCTGACGGTGTAGTCACCCTGGCTCCAGGCCGCGTCGGCGACCGGCGCCACCTGCGCCAGCGCGGCACTCAGCTCGACTTCGGCGGTTTCCTGCAGCAGTTCGGCATGAACCTCGGCCTTGACCTCGCCCTCGGCCTTCTTGAGGATGTTGCCGACGCGCTTGTTGGCGGCGGCCAGCGCGGGTGCCTCGGGCAGCGCCGCGAAGGCGCGCACGGCGGCCAGACGGCGCGCCACCTCGCCGAGGCGGGCCGGCTTGAGCGCCAGCACGGCATCGACTTCCTGCGCGCGGTAGCCTTGCTCGCGCAGGTTGACGGCCAGGCGGTCGAGCATGAAGTCGAGCAGCGCGGCGCTCGGGTCGGTGATCAGCTCGCCAAACGGCTGGGCGGCGGCCTTCAGCAGCTCGGGCAGGTCGAGCGGCAGCTGCTTTTCAGCCAGGATGCGGATCACGCCCAGCGCGTGGCGGCGCAGCGCGAACGGGTCCTTGTCGCCGGTCGGCAGCTGGCCGATGCCGAACAGGCCGATCAGGGTCTCGAGCTTGTCGGCCAGCGCCAGCACGGTGCCGGTGTGGTTGCGCGGCAGCGCGTCGCCGGCGAAGCGCGGCTTGTAATGGTCCTCGATCGCGATCGCGACGCCATCGCGCAGGCCTTCGTGGCGCGCGTAGTAGCCACCCATGATGCCCTGCAGCTCGGGGAACTCGCCGACCATGTCGGTCAGCAGGTCGGTCTTGGCCAGCCGCGCGGCCTGCTGGACCTTGGTGTCGAGCAGATCGAAATGGTCCTTGTCGTCGACCGTGAACGGCAGCGTGGCCAGGCGCAGCTGGTTGACGACGGCATGCGCGATTTGCCTGACGCGCTCGCTGCGCTCGCCCTGGGTGCCGAGCTTGTTGTGATAGACCACCTTGGCCAGGCCGGCGACGCGCGACTCGAGCGTCTTCTTGCGGTCCTGGTCGAAGAAGAATTTGGCATCGGCCAGGCGCGGGCGCACCACGCGCTCGTTGCCCTGAATCACGGCGCTGGCGTCAGCCGGGCTGATGTTGCTGACCACCAGGAATTTGTTGGTCAGCTTGCCGTGGGTGTCGACCAGCGGGAAATACTTCTGGTTCGCCTTCATGGTCAGGATCAGGCATTCCTGCGGCACCTCGAGGAACTCCTCCTCGAAGCTGCAGGTCAGCACGTTCGGGCGCTCGACCAGTCCGGTGACCTCGTCGAGCAAGGCCTCGTCCATCAGCACCTCGTAGCCCGGACCCAGGCGCTCGGCCGCCTGCGCCAGCTGCTGCACGATCGCGAAGCGCCGGTCGCCAAAGCTGGCAAACACCGAACCGTCGCGCAGCAGGGTCTCGGCGTAGCCATCGGCGTCGGCGATCACGACCGGCGACTGGGCCGCCTCGAAGCGGTGACCCTGGGTGCTGTTGCCGGCCGTCAGGCCGAGCACCTTGACCGGCACCACGGTCGAGCCATGCAGCGCGACCAGGCCGTGCGCCGGGCGCACGAAGTTGACGCTGGTCCAGCCCGGCAGCTCGCAGTCGGTCTCGAGCTGGTAGCTCATGACCTTGGGGATCGGCAGCTTGGCAAGCGCCTCGTCAAGCGCCTTCTGCAGGCCGACGTCGAGCGTCGCGCCGGTCACCAGGCTGTCGTAGAACAGCGCCTCGGCCTTGCCTTCGCCCTGGCGCTTGAGCTGGGCTACGGCAGCCGCCGGGTCCGACAGGTCGGCGCCCAGCGCGGCCAGCTTCTTGAGCAGCGCCGGCGTGGCCTGGCCGTCAGCCGTCAGGCCGACCGAGGCCGGCATCAGCTTGAGCTGGACGGCCTTGTCCTCGGCTTTCAGCCAGACCTGGCTGACATGGGCCGCCAGGCGGCGCGGCGAGGCAAAAGGCGTCACGGCGGAATCGGCGCCGGCCAGGCCCTGGGCCTTGAGCTGTTCGAACAGCTGATTGGCAAAGGCGTCGCCCAGTTTCTTCAGCGCTTTGGGCGGCAGTTCCTCGACGAAGAGCTCCACCAGCAGGTTTTTAGTCGTCATAGTCTTGTCCGGTAGGAGGCAGCGTGGCCAGGCCTGGGCTGCCCCACAAACACATCAGGCGGTTTTCTGTTCCATCTGCGCCACCCACTCGCGCGGCGCCATCGGGAAGCCCAGGCGCTCGCGGCTCTCGTAGTAGCTCTGCGCGACAGAACGCGCGAGGTTGCGGATGCGGCCGATGTAGGCGGCGCGCTCGGTGACCGAGATCGCGCCACGCGCATCGAGCAGGTTGAAGCTGTGCGCGGCTTTCAGCACCTGCTCGTAGGCCGGCAGCGCGAGCTGCTGCTCCATCAGGTACTTGGCCTGCTTCTCGTGCGCGGCAAAGGCCGTGAACAGGAAATCGGCGTCCGAATGCTCGAAGTTGTAGGTCGACTGCTCGACCTCGTTCTGGTGGTAGACATCGCCGTACTTCAGCGTATCGGTCCACTGCAGGTTGTAGACGTTGTCGACGCCCTGCAGGTACATGGCCAGGCGCTCGAGACCGTAGGTGATCTCGCCGGTGGCAGGCTTGCAGTCGATGCCGCCGACCTGCTGGAAATAGGTGAACTGCGTGACCTCCATGCCGTTGAGCCAGACCTCCCAGCCCAGGCCCCAGGCGCCCAGGGTCGGGTTTTCCCAGTCGTCCTCGACGAAGCGGATGTCGTTCTTCTTCAGGTCGAAGCCCAGCGCCTCCAGGCTGCCCAGATAGAGCTCGAGGATATTGGCCGGTGCCGGCTTCAGCACCACCTGGTACTGGTAGTAATGCTGCAGGCGGTTCGGGTTCTCGCCATAGCGGCCGTCCTTGGGCCGGCGGCTGGGCTGGACATAGGCCGCCTTCCAGGGCTCGGGACCGATCGCGCGCAGGAAGGTCGCGGTGTGGCTGGTGCCGGCGCCGACTTCCATGTCGTAGGGCTGGAGCAAGGCGCAGCCCTGGGCGTCCCAGTAGGCCTGCAGTTTCAGGATGATTTGTTGAAAGGTCAGCATGTCGTTGCCTAGGGGCGGTGATCCGCCATACATTCGGGTCGCACCTGCAGGGCGCAGGCGGCCAAAGCCTGATTCTACGGTCGCGGCCGGCCGGTGCGGCGCCAGGCCAGCGCCAGTGCGATGACACCCAGCAGGGCCAGTGGCCACAAGCCGAAGCGACCGGCCCAACGCGCATAGGGAGTCAGGCCAGAGCGCCCCTCGACCTCGACCGCCAGCACGGCGCGCGTCAGCCGCGGCAGTTCATGCGTGACGCGGCCCAGATGGGCGATCGCCAGCGTCGCGCCGGTGTTGGTCGCGCGCAGCATCGGGCGCTGCAGCTCGAGCGCGCGCAGGCGCGAGATCTGGCGGTGCTGGGCTATCGCCACCGTGTCGCCGAACCAGGCGATGTTGCTGAGGTTCACCAGCACGGTCGGCGCCAGCGCCGGCGCGACAAAGCCGCGCGCGAGCTCCTCGCCGAACAGGTCCTCGTAGCAGATGTTGGGCGCGAGGCGCTGGCCGGCCCAGTCCAGCGTCGGCTGCACCGGCGCGCCGCGGTTGAAGTCGCCGAGCGGAATCTGCATCAGCTCGGTGAACCAGCGAAAGCCGGTCGGAATGAACTCGCCAAACGGCACCAGATGCTGCTTGTCGTAGCGCAGCGGCTCATCCTGACCCGGGCGCCAGGACAGCGCCGAGTTGGTATAGCCCTGCTCCGGGCTGCCGATCGGCAGGCCCAGCATCAATGCCGTACGGCCCTGCGCCACGCCCTGCAGCAGGGGCTGCCACCAGGCCGGGGGCAGCTGCTGCGGCAGCAGGGGAATGGCGGTCTCGGGCGCGACCACCAGGCTGACTTGCCGCTGCTCGAGCGCCTGGAGCGACTGCTGCCGGTACCAACTCAGCGCCAGCGGCAGGCCGCTGCCGGGCTGGAACTTTTCATCCTGCGGGATATTGCCCTGCAGCAGCAGCGCCGACAGCTTGCCGGCCGGCACGGTCCAGACCGGCACCGAGCCGGCCCAGTAGCGGGCGGCACCAGGCCAGCAGAGCAAGGCCAGGCCGAACAGGCCTGCCACTGCAGCGGACCTGGCGATGATGGAAGCCCGGCCGGCTGCAGCGCCCGGACTGAAGGTCGGTTCGGCATGTCCCGCCAGCAGGGCCAGCGCCTGTGCCGCCAGCAGCGCGAGTGCGGCCGAAACCGCCCCCATGCCATAGACCCCGACCCAGGGCGCCAGCGGCGCCAGCGCGTCGACCTGGGCATAACCGCCCGCGCCCCACGGAAAGCCGGTGAACAGCAGGCCGCGCGCGAGCTCGGCCAGGGTCCAGAGCGCGACGAAAGCCGTCAGGCGCCAAGACAGCCTTGCGCCACGCCAGCGCCAGAACAGCGCCGCCGCCCCGGCGTAGTACAGACCCAGGGCAACCGCCAGCGCCAGCACGCCGAGCAGCGCCAGCGGGGCCGGCAGGCCGCCATAGGTATGCATCGAGACGAACAGCCACCAGAAGGTCCCGCCGAGCCAGGCGGTCGACCAGATCCAGCCGCGCAGGAAGGCCGAGCGCGCCGAAGGCGCGCCGGGCAACAGCAGCAGCAGCGCGGCCAGCGACAGGATCTGCAGCCCGGCCACCGGCTCGCCAGCCGGCCAGCCCAGGCGCCAGGGCCAGGCCAGCGCAACCGCCTGCAGCAGCCCGGCCAGGCCAAGGGCGAATCCGAGCGGCATGACCCGCAGCAACAGGCTGGGGTTCAGGCGCATGAACGGGACGACCGTGGCAAGCGCGGCCGATGCGGGAAGGAAGACCGGCTCACGGCTCGTGCGGCAGGCGCGTCACCTTGAACCATCTGACCGCCCCGCCCTTGCTGTGCTGGACCATGAAGTCCAGCCCTTCGAGCCAGTGGCGCTCGCCGCGGCGCGGCACCCGGCCCAGCGCATGCGAGACCAGACCGCCGATGGTGTCGAAGCCTTCGTTGTCGAGCGTGATGCCAAAGGACTCGATCACGCGCTCGACCGGTGTGTCGCCGCTGACGCGCCAGGTGCCGTCGGCCAGGGCGAAGATGTCGCCCTCGTCCTCCTCGACGTCGAACTCGTCCTCGATCTCGCCGACGATCTGCTCGAGCACATCCTCGATCGTGACCAGGCCGGCAACGCGACCGAACTCGTCGATCACGATCGCGAGGTGGTTGCGGTTGGCACGGAATTCGCGCAGCAGATCGTTGAGACCCTTGCTTTCGGGCACGAAGATGACCGGCCGCAGCAAGGCACGCAGCTTGAGCTCGGGCGCGCGCTGCAGCTTGAGCAAGTCCTTGGTCAGCAGGATGCCGATGATGTTCTCGCGCTCGCCCTCGTAGACCGGGAAGCGCGAATGCGCGGTCTCGATCACCTGGTGCAGCAGCGCGTCGTAGGGCGACTGGATGTCGAGCGCGTCCATGCGTGGCGCCGCCACCATCACGTCGCCGGCCGTCATGTCGGCAATCCGGATCACCCCCTCGAGCATCACGCGCGACTCGGCGTTGATGATGTCGTTGTCCTCGGCCTCGGCCAGGGTCTCGATCAGCTCGTCCTTCGAGTCTGGCCCGGGATGGATGAATTCGGCCAGCTTCTGCAGGAAGCCGCGCTTGTCTTCATGCCGCACGCTGCGCTGCGGCGCCGGACTGGGATGGGGTTCAGCCACTGTGGATCGGGGTAGTTGCGAAGCATCTAGGATACCCCAAGCCCTTGACAGCGGCGCGACAGGATCAGGGCTTGGTCTGGTCGCGCGCGTCGCGCACGCCCTCGCGGATCTCGTGCATCAGGTCGATCACGCCGCGCACCTGCCTGACGCCGGACTTGAGGTGGTAGTCGGTGCGAGCCAGGCCCTCGGCCAGCATCTCGCCAACCTGGGAGCCGAAATCGGCCGGTGGCAGCTCGAGATAGGCCTGGCTCTCCGAGCCCTCGCGCACGACCGAAGCCCCGGCCTTGCGCGCGATCTTCAGCATCGCGGCGTTCTCGCTCAGCGCATGCACGATCAGGCGCGAGACGCCGTGATTGCGCGCATGGACGACGCAGCGCTCGAACAGCTGCTGGCCGTAGCCGCGTCCGCGCCGCTCGGGGCTGACGCTGACGCCGAACTCGGCCATGTGCTGCTGGCCTGGCGCGTCCAGATAGGCCAGGTGCGCCACCGCGACCAGCTGCAACTCGGCATCGAAGATGCCGAACAGTTCATCGCGCCCGAAACCGAGCTTGGCGACATAGCGGCCGATCTGCTCGTCGTTGGCCGGATAGCCGAAGCGCAGATAGCGGTCGTGATCGGACAGCGACAACAGATGCTGCTCGATCAGGGACAGCTGGTCGGGGTCCAGGCTGCGGATCAGCGCCCGGGACGGAGCGGGACGTTCGGTTTCAGTCATGGGACCGATCTTAGGGTTTTCCTCTTAGCACCGGCTTAAGCCCGGCCTGAATCCCTTGCGCCAGCAGTGGGATGGCCAGACCCTCGGCGCGCCGGCTCAGAGCCCGAGCATCAGCTGCAGGTTCTGCACCGCCGCGCCGCTGGCGCCCTTGCCGAGGTTGTCCAGCCGCGCCACCAGCACCGCGTGGCCGTGGGCATCGCTGCCGAACACACGCAACTCCAGGTGGTTGGTGCCGGCCAGGGCGACCGCGTCGAGCTTGCCGTCCTCGGTCGCCGGCAGCACATTGACCCAGTGGCTGCCCGCGTAATGCTTCTCGAGCGCGGCCTGCAGATCGGCGAGCTTGGGGCCACCCGGCAGCTGGTCGAGGTGCAGCGGCAGCTGGACCAGCATGCCCTGGGCGAAGTTGGCGACCGCCGGCACGAAGATCGGACGCCGGGTCAGCCCGGTGCAGGCCATGATCTCGGGGATATGCTTGTGGCCCAGCCCGAGCGCGTAGAGCTCGAACGGTGCCGCCGTGCCGGCCTCGTAGGCCTCGATCATGGGTCGGCCGCCGCCGGTGTAGCCGCTCACGCTCGGCAGGCAGACCGGGTGCTCGGGCGACAGCAGGCCGGCCTCGATCAGCGGGCGCAGCAGGGCAATCGCGCCGGTGGCGTAGCAGCCCGGGTTGGCGACGCGGTCGGCCTGGCGGACCGCCTCGGCCTGACCGGCGCAGAGCTCGGGAAAGCCGTAGACCCAGCCCGGCGCCACGCGGTGCGCGGTCGAGGCATCGATGATGCGCGGCGCCCGACCGCCCTCGGCCCGGATCGCGTCGATCATCGCGACCGATTCGCGCGCGGCATCGTCGTGCAGGCACAGGATCACCAGATCGGCCTGGGCCATCAGTTCACGCTTGGCGGCCGGGTCCTTGCGCCGCTCGGGGGCAATGCTGAGCAAGCCGACCTGCGGCATCTGGGCCAGCCGCTCGCGGATCTGCAAGCCCGTGGTGCCGGCCTCGCCGTCGATGAAAACCTGATGCATCTGTATTCTCCGTAGGGTCATGTCAAGGGCTGATGTAGGCTGGCGGGCCGCTCCTTCGTCAGCTTCGCACAAGCTTTCTATCATTCCATCATGATACATTTGTGTTTTCTTGCGTCTCGATCGCAGGTATTTCGCCGCCGGTGTTGGACTGGCGTAAGGCAAGATGCCGACACTCCGGACGTGTTAATCGACCGACTCCACTGAGAGCAATTCATGAAAATTCACGAGTACCAAGGCAAGGAAATCCTGCGCCAGTTCGGCGTGCCGGTCCCGCGCGGCATCCCGGCATTCACCGTGCAGGAGGCCGTCGAAGCGGCGCAGAAGCTGGGCGGCCCGGTCTGGGTCGTCAAGGCACAGATCCACGCCGGTGGCCGTGGCAAGGGCGGCGGCGTCAAGGTCGCCAAGTCGATCGAGGACGTCCAGCGTCTGGCCGGCGAGATCCTGGGCATGCAGCTCAAGACCCACCAGACCGGCCCCGAAGGCCAGAAGGTGCGTCGCCTCTACATCGAAGACGGCGCCGACATCCAGAAGGAATACTACGTCTCGATCGTGACCGACCGCGCCACGCAGAA
>ERZ1034361.1915-NODE-1915-length-10324-cov-3.156826_pt1 | contig 10324 bp, 12 predicted proteins | sample MGYA00520617_ERZ1034361 | MGnify/ENA primary metagenome ERZ1034361 (study PRJEB33736, sample SAMEA104284507) | Azolla filiculoides | biome: Urban; feature: Water surface; material: Ditch water | place: Netherlands | collected 2015-10-28 | depth 0-0.1 m ... | reverse complement strand
AGTCGTTTAATTGAATACGGGTCAATATTTATTTGGCCCCTATGTTATTTACAGATCTCGGTTTATCAGAATCCATTCTTCGTGCGATTAGCGAGGAAGGCTATACCAGCCCCACCCCCATTCAAGAAAAGTCCATCCCTGCCGTATTAAAGGGCGGAGATTTGCTTGCTGCCGCTCAAACTGGTACCGGCAAAACAGCTGGCTTTACCCTGCCAATTCTTCAGCGCTTATGCAGTACTGCCAAAGCTGGTGGCAAACGTCAATTACGTGTGTTGATTTTGACCCCTACCCGCGAACTAGCCGCACAAGTTCAAGAGTCCGTTGTGACCTACGGAAAATATACGGGCCTGAAATCCACCGTGATCTTTGGTGGTGTCGGCGCGAATCCCCAAATCAAAGCTATTGCCGCAGGACTAGATATCTTGGTGGCAACGCCAGGTCGCTTACTCGACTTAATGTCACAGAACTGTGTCTCACTCGCCAATATTGAAATCCTCGTTCTGGACGAAGCCGATCGCATGTTGGATATGGGTTTCTTGCGTGATATTAAAAAGATTTTGGCAGCACTGCCTAAACAACGTCAGAACTTATTATTTTCTGCAACCTTCTCCACAGAGATTAAGGCCTTAGCTGATGGCTTACTGAATTCACCAGCATTAATTGAAGTGGCGCGTAGCAATAGCACTAATGAAGCAATTGCTCAGCTCATTCATCCCGTAGATAGAAACCAAAAGCATCCCTTGTTGGCACATTTGATTAAAAGTAATCAGTGGCAACAAGTTCTCGTCTTTACTCGTACCAAGCATGGCGCTAATAAATTAGTGACCCAGCTCGAGAAAGATGGCATCACTGCTATGGCCATTCATGGCAATAAGAGTCAAAGCGCTCGCACTAAAGCATTGGCAGACTTTAAGGATGGAAAAATCACCGTCTTAGTTGCGACGGATATTGCAGCACGCGGTATCGATATCGACCAACTCCCCCATGTGGTGAACTACGATTTACCTAACGTCTCCGAAGACTACGTTCACCGTATCGGTAGAACCGGTAGAGCGGGCTCAAATGGCGTTGCAGTCTCCTTGGTCTGCGTTGATGAGCATCAGATGCTCAAAGACATTGGAAAACTCATTAAACAAAAGCTGCCACAAGAAGTCATTGCTGGATTTGAACCAGATCCAAATGCGGTGGCACAACCCATTCAATTGCGTAGTCAACAGCATCAACGTGGTAGCCCACCAAAGCGTAGTTTTAATCGATAAAATCCCACTAATATTGCACCAATACGATTTGATTTATTGAGTTAATGAATATGAACACTGCACACCCTCAAGAGCCTCGCCTAACTTCTCTTTCACATGGCGGCGGCTGTGGCTGCAAGATTGCCCCAGGGGTGCTTTCAGAGATTCTGAAAAGTGTTCCACAACTACCATTTCCTAAAGAGCTCTTGATTGGTATTGAGACCTCTGATGATGCAGCTGTGTATCAAATTAATGAGTCGCAAGCAATTGTTGCTACAACCGATTTTTTCATGCCTATCGTGGATGACCCATTTGATTTTGGCAAGATTGCTGCCACCAATGCCATTAGCGATATTTATGCGATGGGTGGCACGCCGCTATTTGCTTTGGCACTAGTAGGTATGCCAATCAAAGTGCTATCTAATGCAACCATTGCGCGCATTCTTGAAGGCGGTGCCGAAGCCTGTAGATCTGCCGGAATTCCGATTGCAGGTGGTCATACCATTGATTCAGTTGAGCCGATCTATGGCCTAGTTGCTATCGGCATTGTTGATCCGAAGCGCGTGAAGAGCAATGCTGCAGCTAAGGCAGGAGACGTACTCATTTTAGGTAAGCCATTAGGCGTAGGCATTTTGTCTGCTGCACTCAAAAAAGATCTATTGGACGATGCTGGTTATCAAGAGATGATCGCCAATACGACGAAGTTAAATTCTGCAGGGCCAGCACTCGCTAAGTTAGACGGCGTGCATGCCTTAACCGACGTAACAGGTTTTGGTCTAGCGGGTCACACCCTAGAATTGGCGCGAGGTTCAAAACTTACCGCACAAATTGATTGGCAAGCAGTTCCCCTGCTATCTCATGTTCAAAGCTTAGCTGATCAAGGCATCATCACCGGCGCATCAGATCGTAACTGGCAAAGTTATGGATCAGAGGTTTGCTTGCCAGAGCAATTTACCCCTGCACAACAAGCTCTTCTCACAGATCCTCAAACTAGCGGTGGGCTACTCGTATCATGCAGCGCAGATAGTGTTGACGCTGTTTTAGAAATCTTTCAGAAGCACGACTTTGCTAGCGCGCGCGTCATTGGAAAAATGGTGGACAAGCAAGAGCAGCATTTAAAGGTCTTGCTTTAATCCGCGTTTAAATTAAAGACGCTCGAGAAATCGAGTTGTCCATTACCCGCTTTACTGTGAACTTCGTAAAGCTTGCGGGCTAAGTCTCCTAATGGAACGCTGGCATCTAGGTCGCTTGCATTCTCGGTCGCCAGCCCCAAATCTTTCAACATCAAATCTACGCCAAAGCCTCCTGCGTAAGCTTTAGATGATGGCACATTCTCCATAACGCCGGGACAAGGGTTGTAGAGCTCCAAGACCCAATTACGTCCTGAGCTCTTGGACATAATGTCTGAGAGCACTTTGGGGTCCATGCCATTGGCTATGCCTAAACGCAATGCCTCGCTAGTCCCCAGCATCTGAATACCCAACAGCATGTTGTTGCAGACCTTAACAGTTTGGCCACTACCATTTGCGCCCGCATGAAAGATATTCTTACCCATCTGCTCTAACAATGGCCGCGCACGCTCAACAGCAGCCGAATCGCCACCCACCATAAAGGTCAGTGTGCCCGCCTGGGCCCCTGCCGTTCCACCAGATACCGGTGCATCAATCATGGCAAAGCCCTTGGCTTTTGCTGCCGCAGCCACAGCCTGAGAAACCTTCGGAGAAATCGTAGAGCAATCTATCAGCAAGGCCTTAGGGTTCGCCGTAGCAAGCAAACCTGAGTCACCTAAATACAAAGCCTCAACATGGCGCGAGGCTGGGAGCATGCTGATGATGACCTCAGCATCTTGAGTAGCTTCTGATGCACTGTGCGCAGAAACGCCACCAGCAGCCTTAAAAGCATCGAGCTGAGCCTGCACCAGATCAAAGCCGTGGACTTGATGCCCTGCCTTAATTAAATTGAGGGCCATGGGCAGTCCCATATTACCCAAACCCAAGAATGCGACTTTCATATGTGCCCCTAATGAGATGATGCAGTTCTAAGATCTCACTATAGCTTGCTTATAAACTTGTCGAATAAATTACCGGGGAATGGCATGAGCATCAAAGTGATTGGCCTGATTCAGTTAAATGACCTAGAGGCTTTTGAGGAGTATCGATCTCAAGTGGGAGATACAGTAGCCCTGTATCGGGGAAAAATTGCATCACGTGGATCTTTTAATACATTCCTTTGGAATGAATTAAATTGCGACTCCTTTAGCGCCTTTGTGGAGCTTGAGTTTCCGAGCCTAGCGGACTCCCAGGCTTGGGCTAGTAGCCCGGAATATCAAAACTTACTACCCGTCAGAACTAAGGCGATGAAGCTGACGCTATTTTCCATTAGCGTATAAAAATAAAGCCCGGCTCCTTGTGGGGGCCAGGCTGAATTCAACTCGGAGTAAGACGAATTACTTCTTAGCTTCCATCGCTTCTTTAGCGGCTGTAATTTCTTTACGACGCTCTTTACATGCCCCAGCAATCTCTTGTAAAGCTTTGCGAGCACGCGCTGCAGATGCCTTAACGCCTTTTTCAATGAACTTTTCGTTTTCTGCTTTATATGTTTCAAAAGCAGCCAACAATGTATCGTGTTGTGACATCTTGTCTCCTATGTTTCTAATCAAAGTATGAGTATTGAGCTCGGAATTAGTATATCCCCATAAAAACCACTGGATTTCACCGGTAATATCAGGGATAACTCTTAGATGCTATAAAACCCCCAAAATAGAAAAAATATAAAAACTAACGGAGACACACGTGAAACTCAGAAATATCCCTTATTTTGCCGATAAAACAGGCAGTTACACCCCTTTTAACTCCAGGGCAGCACAACTCCTGAAATAAAGCGCAGCAGTACTGCGGCAAAGTAAATCCTGCTGATTGAATCCAATTTCAATCGGTACATGTAATGAATACAGAGAAAAAAGAGATGACTATCAAATATCAAAATTACGCTTTTGTTAGAAACAAGCTGCTCAAAAAAGAAGAAATTGCACTACTAGATGTTCGCGAAGAAGATCCCCATGCTCAAGAGCATCCTTTATTTGCAGCCAACTTCCCGCTATCCCGTATTGAGGTCGATGCATTTAGCAAGCTGCCTAGAAAAGATGTACCCATTGTTACGCTCGATGATGGCGAAGGTGCTGCACAGCTGGCAGCGCAAAGACTTTCTGAACTCGGTTACTCAGAAGTATTCGTATTTGAAGGCGGGGTTCCAGCATGGAAAGCGGCTGGCGGAGAAGTCTTTAAGGATGTCAATGTTCCCAGCAAATCTTTTGGTGAATTCGTAGAATCCAAAAGACATACGCCCTCTTTGTCCGCACAAGAAGTAAAGAAGTTAATTGATGACAAAGAAGATGTGGTGGTGGTGGATGTGCGCCGCTTTGATGAATATCAAACCATGAGCATCCCGACTGGTATCAGCGTACCAGGAGCTGAGTTGGTCTTACGCCTTCCGGAGCTCGCACCCAATCCAAAGACGAAGATCATCGTCAACTGCGCTGGAAGAACACGGAGCATCATTGGCACCCAATCTCTGATTAATGCGGGCATCCCCAACGAGGTCAATGCTTTACGCAATGGGACAATTGGGTGGACCTTGGCAGGTCAGGAGTTAGACAAAGGGCAAAGTCGCAAATTTACAGAGGTTAGCGAAAGCACTGCAATCGAGGCTGCTCAACGCGCTCGTGATGTTGCTGATCGGGCTGGTGTGAAGCGTGTCAATCTGGCTGACATTGAAAAATGGAAATCTCAATCTGAACGAACCACCTACTTCTTTGACCCCAGAACTCCTGAAGAATATGAAGCCGGTCACCTACCCGGATTCCGCTCGACGCCTGGCGGACAATTAGTACAAGAAACCGAAATGGTCGCCCCAGTTCGTGGCGCACGCATCGTGTTATCCGATCCCGGTGGCGTGAGAGCAAATATGCCAGCCTCATGGCTTGCTCAGATGGCTTGGGATGTATATGTCATTGACGATATCAAAGCTGCAGATCTCAGCGAGAAGGGTTCCTGGACCCCTTCCCTGCCCAGCATGCCGAGTATTCAAACGGTGGATGTCAAGACGGCTTCCTCATGGTTGCCGGGAGATGGCAGCACAATTTGCATCGATCTCAGCACACATGCAAATTACGTTAAGGGGCATATACCCGGCAGCTGGTTTGCACTGCGCTCACAGTTCTCGCTTGCATTGAAAAATCTGCCACAAGCCAATCGTTATGTCCTCACGAGCACAACGGGTGAACTTGCCGTATTTGCCGCAAAAGAAATACAGGCGCTCACCACTGCCGAAGTCGTTGTCTTAGTGGGTGGCAATAAGGCTTGGATTGATGCTGGCTTAGAAATTGAAAAAGGGGCTACCCATTTAGCATCACCACCACTAGATCGCTATAAGCGCCCATACGAAGGTACTAGCGTTGACCCAGCAGCAATGCAGGCCTACCTTGATTGGGAGTTTGGCTTAGTTGAGCAACTGGGTAAAGATGGCACCCATCACTTCTGGGTGCTGTGATCCAATCTGGTGGCGCTAGTACGTGCCACCAACTTAGAATGTTTATGTATAAAACAATTGCTCTTTTAGCCCTATCACTCGGACTTTTGGCCTGCGGCAGGGAGACTTACACCACTTGGACATGCACCGATAGCGCTGGGGCTAAGTCAACCATGATTCTTAAAAAAGCGCAGATGCAGTTTCAGGACCGTCAATTTGATTACTGTGGCAGCCTAGGTACTTTGAGTTACTTTGATTTAAAGTGCCCCGCTCAAATACAGACATCTAGCAATGTTTTTACACCCAGCTCTGGAAAACTGATGAGCAATGCAAATGAATTTCAGTGCAATGCCCTCTAAACAGCAAAATCCTCTAAACCCAAAGAAACTCCTGCTGAGCAAATGGACGGCAGTGAAACCCAGTCATAAGCGAAAACATTTCTTAGTCAGCAAAGTCATTCTTCCAGAACTTCCGGATGCCGCGATTGAATTCATCGAACTAGAGGCCGTCTTTGATAAGAGCACACAAGTGATTCCCTGGCGAGATCTGAAAGAAACTGATATCTGGCTTCAGGGTTGGGTATAAAAAAAGCCGTCTTATGTGAAGACGGCCTTTTTACAACAAACTACTTCAAATTTTTACTTCGTTTTCTTCTTAGTATCCGCAGAGCTTCTGAGCTCTTCAATGTTTTTTTCAGCAGCATCTGCTACTTGATTAACAATCTTTCGGCCCTCTTTAAACATCTTTTGACCAGCAGTCGACATGTCATGAACTACTTTGGATAACTTATCGGCATGGCCTGGGATCTTACCTTCAACATCCTCAAGCCAGCTCACCAAAGAGCTACGGACTTTTTCTAAATGTTTCTCAGTGCCATCGGCAGCATCGTCACCAATATCCTTTAGGACAGATTTCACTTTCTTCTGGTACACCGTCGCACGCTTTGCCGCCTCTTTAGTAGCTGACTCTTGTAGCTCCTTAAGCTTAGTAAGATCATTTTTGGCGGCTGACTTGGCGCTCTCCATGGCATTTTTCATGCCCCACTGAATCTCTTCAAGATGGTGTGCGCTCAGATCTTTTGCTGCATCCAATAATTTATGGGAATACGCAAATAACTCCTTTGCCTTTTCTTGTTGCCAAGCTTGTATATCCTTCTTATCCATTACTTTTCTCCCTTAGTTGAATTTGGATATTGCCTTACGTTTCTACTCTATACCCAAATCAGAAACTTGCCAATTCCCTGCTGTATAGGCATTAAAATTAGGATATGAGCGAAAGAAAAAACCCTTACGAGATTATTGGCGGTGCGGCAAAGGTTGAAGAATTGGTCGACCGCTTCTACGATTTGATGGCTCTAGAGGAGCCTTTTGCTGAGTTGCGGGCCATGCACTCCCCAGATCTATCCAACTCCAGAGATAAGCTTAAGCTTTTTTTAACAGGATGGATGGGTGGTCCAGACGTTTACTCACCCAAGTATGGCCATCCCATGCTGCGGGCTAGGCATCTACCCTTCAAGATTGGTCTAACAGAGCGCAATCAATGGCTAGCCTGTATGTATCGAGCCATGGAAGACTGCGGCATTGATGGTCAGATTGGCGCGCAGCTAGAAGAGTCTTTTTTTAATACAGCTGACTGGATGAGAAACCAGCCAAACTAATACATTGGCTACTCTAGGGCGGCCCTATATTGCCTGTGCGCAAGCAAAGCCGCTAGCCCAGGCCCACTGGAAATTATGACCACCTAGGTGCCCAGTCACATCAACGCACTCACCAATGAAATAGAGGCCAGGATGGTTTCGAGCCATCATTGTTTGGCCATCTAACTCTTTGGTATCTACCCCACCTAGCATCACCTCTGCTTTTTTCCAACCTAAAGTTCCAGCCGGCTTTACCGACCAATTGGTGATGAGCTCTTTGAGTGCTTGTCTATCTTTTTTAGAAACCTCTGCCCACTTTTTACCCAAGAGATTTTTTTGTTCGGCAAATGCCTTGGCTAAACGCAGTGGCATCACTGAGGCCAGAATGTTCTCGGTCAACTTAAGGCGATTGTCTTCATGATTGAATAGCTCATCACAACTGAAGCGGCCATTGGCCTCTACTGCACCCAGCCAATCAATATGGATTGCCTCGCCTTCCACCCAGTAACTACTAGCCTGTAAGACAGCGGGGCCAGAGAGGCCTTTATGCGTTAAGAGCAGATCCTCATTAAACCGACAGGCTCCGTAGCGCATGCCTTTTGATCCTGCAGCAATACGAACCGGCAAACTGAGTCCAGACAAGGCCATCAGATGATCAAATTCCCCAGAGGTGAATGAGAGAGGCACCAAAGCGGGACGTGGATCCACCACCTTCAAACCAAACTGCTTAGCAATATCTAGGGAATAGGCTGTTGCTCCAATAGCAGGAACTGGTAAGCCACCCGTTGCCATCACCATCGACTTTGATCTCTCGGTGCCAGTACTGGTCTTTACGATCCATACACCGTCCTCCTGGGAGATTGACTCCACTGTCACTGGGTGACGAATATCAACATTCCCTTTAGCGCACTCACTTAATAACATCTCAATAATCTGCTTGGCAGAATCATCGCAAAACAATTGGCCTTGATGTTTCTCGTGATAGGCAATGCGATATGACTGTACTAACTTAATAAACTCCCGAGATGGGTAGCGGGCTAAAGCACTTTTTACAAAATGTGGGTTTAAAGAAAGGAAATTGGCGGGACTGCTGTGTAGATTGGTGAAGTTGCAACGACCTCCACCACTAATGCGAATTTTTTCACATAAGACGTCGGCATGATCCAGCACTAAAACTGTTTTATCTAATTGGCCAGCAACCCCAGCACAAAAGAGTCCAGCGGCGCCGCCACCGATAACGATGGCATCCCATACTTTACTCACAGCTTACTTAAAGCGCTCAATGACTTCAGTCGGCAGCTTGAGTTTTTGCATATGCAAACGGGTATAAGCCTGCCGAAAATTTTTGGTCATGGAGATCATCACTGAAGCAGTCCAAGCAAAGGCAAACATACCTGAGAAGGCGATGATGATTGCTAACATTTTCCAACCGCTTGGCAAGAGATCATCCATAAAACCCATAGCGGTATAGGTGCTGCCACTAAACAAAATACTCTCACCTAAATTGGGCAAGAGATTAAATGCTCTGAGCGAAATTCCCCAAAGAATAATTTCAAAGATGTGTGTCAGAAATAAACACAGGACACTGATATAAAACACGAGAGCCACTGAAGAGTACTTATGCTCCGAAAGATATAGAAATGACTTCACCTCATAGCGCTTAGCAATTTGGAGTAAAGCAAGTCCATGCACCAGCATCACCAGAAGAAGCATGGCTATCCCAAACAAATAGGCTGGGAGGTCCAGTTCGGAGGTGAGGGTTACGGTATTGGGAATCGTCATAGTATCTGTGCGTGTATTTTACAGTTCTCTCTGGCACTTTAGGCCAACTGATACCAGTCGCAAATCACCTTCCAAGCTTCTGGGGCAGTTTCAACAAAATGGATGAGATCCAGGTCGGCCTGCTCAATAACACCGTGCTCTAGCATTTGTTTGAAATTAATGACCTCTTGCCAGAATGCTTTTCCCACTAGGATGATCGGAAAGTGCTGCACCTTTTTAGTTTGCATTAAGGTGAGCACCTCAAAGAGCTCGTCAAAAGAACCAAAACCCCCTGGATAGGCCACAATCGCCCTCGCCCTCAACATAAAGTGCATTTTGCGAATAGCAAAATAATGAAAACGAAAACTAAGGCCTGGTGTCAGGTAAGCGTTAGGATTTTGCTCTCGCGGTAGGCTGATATTAAAACCAATGCTCTTATCACCTGCCTCAAAAGCACCACGATTGGCAGCTTCCATTATTCCGGGTCCACCACCAGTAGCGATATGCAACTTATTTCTATCCTCTGATTGGGTAGCGTTATAGCCCGCCACAATAGCGCCGAACTCTCTTGCTGAATCGTAGTACTTACAGTGCAGCAATGCTCGCTTTGCTTCAGCTATGGCTTCTGGAGTTGTCGCGCTATTTTCTAGCTCTCGGGCTTTTTCACAGCTCACAAAACGCGTAGAGCCAAATACCGTAATCGTGTGTTCAATGCCATGCTCATGCAATAAGATCTCAGGCTTCAATAGCTCCAACTGAAAGCGCAGGCCCAAAGTCTCGCGGCGAGCTAAAAAGGCTTGATCATCAAATGCAAATCGATAGGAATCTTCAGAATTATTTTCTTCCAACTGACTTCTCTGAAGATTCAGAAAATCAGTGATGGTTTGAGAGTTATTTACAGGGAGTCTGGGGCTCATCTTTGGACCTTTTTTCCAAGCTTTAAAAATGGCTTCATGTAGATTCTGGATATCATCCGCCTGACGATGAGGTCCAGAGATACACCATCAAAATTAGTATTACTACCTAGAATATTGCATTAATTTGGCATCTAGGGCTTATTCGGATTTACCGCCAGCACTTCAAGCGTTAATATTAGAAGATATTAACCAAACCGAAGGAAAAGCAATGAGCAACCGTTCAATCATCATCATGGTACTAGTAT